>Ga0137374_10001273_pt1 | contig 28402 bp, 26 predicted proteins | sample SagtaG_20_FD_104811 | JGI IMG/M metagenome (GOLD analysis project Ga0137374, IMG submission 104811) | Vadose zone soil microbial communities from Sagehorn Ranch, Mendocino, California, USA - Sage1_R_100_16 metaG | ecosystem: Environmental > Terrestrial > Soil > Vadose zone | place: USA... | reverse complement strand
TCGGCCTTCAGCGACTGGATCAGGTGGTTGACGAGCGTCCCGTGCTCGGCGATGTAGAGGTTGTCGACGCCGAGGAACCGCTCCGCCTTCGTCACCCCCGGCTCGGTCGGCGCGACGGTCTTGTGCTTCTCGTCGTACTCGTAGTCGAAGTCGACGTTGGTCGTGTCCTTGTCCTCCCCCAGCGACTTGAGCTTCTCCTTCGAGGGCACGCCGATCATCTGCTTCGCGAGGCGGGCGAACGTGTAGTAGAGGTCGGCCGCCGCCTCGGGGGCGCCCGAGATGATCAGCGGGGTGCGGGCCTCGTCGATGAGGATGTTGTCCACTTCGTCGACGATCGCGTAGGCGTGCTCGCGCTGGACGCAGTGCTCCAGCTGCGGCGCCATGTTGTCCCGCAGGTAGTCGAAGCCGAACTCCGAGTTCGTGCCGTAGACGACGTCGCACGCGTACGCGAGCTTGCGTTGCTCGGGATCGTGCCCGGACTGGATCGCCCCGACGCTGACTCCGAGGGCCTGGTAGATGGGGCCCATCCACTCCGCGTCGCGGCGGGCCAGGTAGTCGTTGACGGTGACCAGGTGCACCGGGGCGCCGGCGAGCGAGTTGAGGAGCACCGCCAGCGTCGCGGTCAGGGTCTTTCCCTCGCCGGTCTTCATCTCGGCGATCGAGCCGTCGTGGAGGACCATGCCACCGATCAGCTGGACGTCGAAGTGACGCTGGCCGAGCGTCCGCCGAGCCGCCTCGCGGCAGAGCGCGAACGCCTCCGGGAGCAGGTCGTCCAGAGGCTCGCCGTTGCGGGCCCGCTCGCGGAGCTCGTCGGCCTCGGCGCGGATCTCCGCGTCGGTGAGCAGCTCCATCTCCGGCTCGATCCGGTTGATGGAGGCCACCCGCCGCTCGTACTCCTTGAACTGGCGCCCCTCGCCGAGGCGCAGCGCGCGATCTATCAGACCCTTTGCCACGTGTTCTGAGGGTAGCGAGCGGCCGGAGCTAGGCCGTGCCGCGGCGAAGCCGGGCCGCGAGGCGGCGCATCTGGGGGCGCTTGCGGCGCTTCTCCCGGTGGCGCTTGACCTGTCGCCGCAGGTCCTCGGCGACTTCGTGGATCGAGTGGATCATCTCGGGACTGGCTTCGCGGGCTCGAAGGGTCACCTGCTTCAGATGCAGCGTCGCTTCGGCGACCTGGCTATCGGAGATCGAGGGGTTGCGCTCCCCCTTCAGCTCGACCTCCAGGATGGCGAGCTCGGACACCTGCTTGCCGATGCGGGCGAAGCGCTTCTCCACATGGCCGCGAAGCTCATCGGTCACCTCCGTGTTCCGTCCCCTGACCTCGATTCGCACGCTCCCTCCTCTCCTCGGATGCAGCTGCACGGGCATCCTACGCGCGCCGGGCTCTCGCGCCAAGGGTCCAGGACTAACCGCCCGACCGAGCGAAGGTGAGCCCGACCACCCGCTCGGCGCCCGCTCCTCGAAGTGCCGCCGCGCACGCTCCAAGCGTCGCTCCGGTCGTCACGACATCGTCTAGGAGGATTGCGTGCCCCGGCGGCAACGCCGCGACGCGGACCTCGGGTGGCTCCGCGAGTCGCTCGCTCCTGGGACGGCCCACCTGGCGCCTTCCCTGGGTGCGGCGAAGGCACGGCCGTAGGGAGAGCCGCGTCTGGGCGGCCAGCGCGCGGGCGATCGCGTCGGCGGGGTCGAAGCCTCGCCAGCGCCGCCGCCAGGGCGCGGGCGGTACCGGGACGATCGTGCCGTCCAGGAGCTGGGACGGCGCTCGCGCCGCGATCGCGGCTGCCGCTCGCTCGGCCAGCGACAGGCGCGCACCGAACTTCAGCGCCGCAACGAGGTCACGGGCGACGCCCTCATACGGGGCCGCCGACCAGACCGGCCCGAGCCCTTTGACCGGCGCGCTACAGCCCGGAAGCCGGTCCAGGGACGAGTCGCACCTTCCGCAGAGCTGCGCGCACGTGCCGCACGCCGCGCGGCACAGCGCGCAGCGCGGCGGGGCAAGTATGGCGACCAGGTGCGAGAGCATTCACCCGATATTCGGCGCGGCAGCCGCGCGAGAGGTGCGCGGCGTGTCGAAACTTCGCGACCAATCCGCGCCGATACCGATCTCTCCCGCCACCGAGGCCACAAGTACCGGTCGGCGGCGCGCGATGTGTCAGGTCACGCGAGTAGCGACCACTTCCGGGTGCTCGGCCCCGACCGTGACCTTGTCTCTAGGCGCCCCGCAGCGTGCCGATGACGCGCGGATGACCGTCGATGACCGGGGTGTCGGAGAGCTCGAATCCCTCGTAGCCGGCAACGCGGGCCAGGCGGCCGAGCCCTGCGGCGCTGAAGCCCCAGTACACGAAGTCATCGCGAGCGTAGACCTCGCCCGCCTCATAGACATGGATCCCCGCCGAGGTGCCGAGCGTCCGATCCGCTGCGCCGTAGGTCTCGAGAAGCACCCGGCCGTTGGCCGAGAGGCGCCGTCGAAGAACCTTGAGCAGGCCGAGCGGGTTCTCCACCCGATGCAGGATCCCGAAGCAGAGGATGAGGTCAAACGCTTCCTTGAGCCGGTCGAGATCGAAGGCGTCGAGGCGGCGGTACTCGACCTTCGATCCAAGCAACTCCCGGATCGCCGCGAACCCCTCGCCTCCCTCAAGCTCGACGCCCCAGCGCGACTTGACCCACACCCTGTACTGCTCGTTGTCGACCGCGATGACCCGCCGCGCGCCGCGCGCCTCGGCGAGGAAGGCGTAGAACCCATCGAAGGCCCCGACGTCCAACACGCTCATGCCGCTGAAGTCCTCCGGAAGGGCGGGGATCCGGTAGCGGTGGTCGCGAGCCACCCCGGGCGTGTAGAACTCGCCGGAGTTATCGAGCGAGAAGGTGTGGAACCACAGTGGAACGCGATCCATGACGGCCCAAGCGGCATCTGGATCGGCGTCGATGGGTAGCAGGTCAGCGACCTCCCGCTCGGCGGCGGTCGGCCTCGGAGGAACCTCCCTCGGCGATGCCCTTTCGCTCACACGTGTCTCCTCGATCGGGGAAGGCGGAGACTACTGGCGAGTTCCGGTGTCGCCCGTGCTCTTTGCCCGCCCCGCGACGACCCCGCCGCTTACGCGCGCCCTGAGCCCGCCGTGACGAATTCCGCGTCGACGATCGCCGTGGTCGACGATGCGTCCTCGAGCCGCAGCACCTCGGCGCGGAGCTCGGCCGGACGATCCGTGCAGACCGCGTCCGGCGACGCGAGCTCGCTGACCCGGGCGAGCAGCTCGGCATCGTTGATGGTGCCCGTGTTGACGCTCAGCCCGGCGAGGCGGAAGACCGAGACCAGCCTCTCGGAGAGCAGGAAGTGCTCGACCGACACCCCCGTCACCCCACGGCTCACGGCCCACGCCGCGAGCGCCTCGGGCGCGTACTCGGCCCAGACCACGAGCCTCGAGCGGAAGCCGTAGGCGGCCGCGGTAGCGCAGGCGGCCGAGTGGAAGCTGATCAGCTCGAGGCGGCGACGCTCCCGACCCCCGCGGTAGCGCTCGCACACCACCGCCGCGGTCTGGCGGGCGAGCTCCGGATCGGCGTGCGCTTTTACCTCGACCTGGATCGGCAGGTCCGCCGGGGCGTGGGTGAGAAGCTCGTCCAGCGTGAGGGGCCGCTCGGCGGTCGGAACGCGGTCACGATCCAGGATCCGTGCCTGGGCGATCTCGGTGGCAGTGCGCTCGTGGGCCCAGCCGTCGAGCGTCGTGCCGAGCGAGAGCAGCGGATCGTGGAGCAGCACGAGCTCCCGGTCGGAGGTCAGGCAGACGTCGGTCTCGAGGCCGTCAGCGCGGGCCGCCAGTGCGCCGGCCAGAGCCTTGGCCGAGGAGTCCGGGCCGTAGGCGCGACCGAGGCGGTGTGCGTAGAGCGGCGGCGCGAGCATGTGAACATGGCACTAAACCTCCGGCCGGCCCGTGTTACCCCGGTGTGACCGCCGTCACCAGCCGCCTCGGTGTGCCGATCGCGAAGAAGCGTCACCACTCGCGCAAGTTGTTGCAGTACCAGCGTCGGGCTAAAGGTTCCCCTTTTTGCTTGTGGTCGCTCAGGGCGTGGGCCCCGGGTCGTATGCCTCCCCCGGGACGCCGCCGATGACGAGCAGCCGCATGCCCTCCGGCCCCGGCAACGGTTTCCGCTTCGCGCTCGGTCCCACGCGGATGATGTGCTCCGAGTCCAGCGGATACCGGTCCCCGTCCACCTCGATCTCGCCCGACCCGCGCAGCGCGATGTAGACCTCCTCCTGGCCCAGCTGCTCGGGCGGGGGGCCGATCCCCTCGGTCGAGTGATCGTGCTCGGGATAGTCCGTGCTGTCGGGCGGCATGTCGATGATCGAGAGCCCGAACGAGCTCACCCCCAGCTCGGCCCGCGCCCGATGGAACTTGAACCCCTCGATGAACCCCTCGACCACGTCGAGCTCGTCGATCCGTTTGTGCGTCACCTCGGACATCGGCGCACGATGTTACGCGGCGGACCGCGGGAAGGATCGCGGTCGAGGCCAGCAGCGCCCAGGTGAGCCGCGTGAGACGCCACTTCTGTTTTCACGCGGGAGCAGGCGTCAGCTCAGTCAACGTCGTCGCTACTGCTCCTCGTCCAGAGCGAGCATCTCGTCGCCGGCGGCCACGACGCCCGCTCGTTGCCCATTGCGAGAGGCGGCTCTGTGCGCACGGAGCCGTCTATCGTGCATCGACCGTGACTTACGCCGCCGATCCACGCGTTGATGCCTACCACGATGCCCTGCCCGAGTGGCAGCAGGCCGTCTGCCGCAAGGCCCGCGATCTCGTCCACGCCGCCGACCGGGAGGTCACCGAAACCATCAAGCGCACCGACCGTCCGTACTTCGTACTCGAGGGCAACATCTGCGCGCTGTTGGCGGCGAAGGACCACGTCAACGTGTTCCTCTACGACGGCGCGATCGTCCCCGATCCGGAGGGAATCATCACCGGCGGCCACGAGAACAAGACCGCGCGCACGGTGTCCGTCCGCGAGGGCGAGACCATCAACGCGCCCGCCTGACCGCGATGTTCAAGCAGATCATCGCCAACAACCGTGCCGGAGGCTGGCGCAAGCTGAACCGCGAAGCCTAAATTCGGCCGCCCGGTACTCGTCCCCAGCGAGAGCCAGGTCGACGTCGCTGCGGACTACCGCTTCGATGAAGGTCTAAGCGTTGGGCACTCCGTCCTCCACCTATAGGACGGCGAGCGCTCCTGTTTTGAGGTCGGCCCGGAGCAATCGCCGATCACCCGCCGTGCGAGAGCGGCGGGTCAAGAAAGCCTGAGACCATTGAGACCACCCAATCCGCCCGCTCGACGATGGTGAGGTGGGTTGTTCCTGGCAGCAGCGCGAGCTGGGAATCCGGAAGTCCGGCGCTATCGCCTTCCACGCCGCCGCCGAGCAGGCGGAAGATATGCACTGCGTGCTCGGGCTGGACGATGTCGGAGTCCCCGATCATCACGAGCGTCGGGGCCTCGATCGACCGGACATCCTCGGGTCGCCAGCCCTCGAACTCGCGGTCGAGCTGGTTGCACCTCGCCACCAGCGTGGGCCAGTTCTCGGGGTTGGGCGCCGTCTTCGCATAGGCCTTCTCAAATATCGACCCGGCGAGGTCCTCAGGCCTGGTCCGCTCGATTACCTCGACGATCTCAGGATGGAGCCCCTCCCTGGTGTAGGCCAGGGAGGCAAGGACGAGCCTGCGAACGAGATCGGGATGCTGGATCGCGATCTCCAAGGCGATCCCTGCTCCCATGCTGTAGCCGAAGAGGTCGGCGCGCTCGATGTTCAGCCGTCGCAGCACCGCAGCGGTGTCCGCCGCCATGTGCTCGAAGGTCAACGGGCGATCGATGTCGGGCGTATGCCCGTGGGCCTGCTGCTCGACAGCGACGACCTGCCGGGTCCTCGCAAGCGAAGGCAGTAGCGCTCCAAAGCTCGTCTGGATCGTTGACATCGCGCCGTGAAGCAGGACCAGCGGCCTGCCCGCGCCGTGGACCTCGCAATACATTTCGACCCCGTTGACCCGGAGCCTGCGCTCCGGGCGGGTCGGATTCATCGATTCGCCGTGCGCGACCATCGCCGGCCTACCCACCCGGCGGATGTCACGTCGGCGGTCACCTCCTCGATGGCCTACGCCTACCTGGCGGCGATTTGGTAGGCGAGGACGACGACGCCATTGGGGAGCGTCGTCGTGTCCACCAGCTCTAGCTCGGTCTTCTCGATGCCGTCCTTGAACAGATGCTTGCCGCTCCCCAAGATAAGCGGGTGGAGCCAGATCCGAACCTCGTCGATCAGACCATGTTCCATCAGGGCGTGCATGAGCTCGACGCTGCTGTACATCAGCATGTCCTGACCCGGCTCCTCCTTCAGCTTGGCGACGTCCTGCGCGACATCCCCCTTGAGTAGGTGCGAGTTGTTCCACTCAAGCGGCTCTTCCAGGCTCGTGGAGGCGACGTACTTGGGGAGGCTGTTCATCCGCTCGGCGAATTCGCCCTCTCGCTCGATCCACTCCTCGGTGGGCCAGGACGCAGCAAACGCCTCGTAAGTCGTTCGCCCCAGCAAGAGCGCGTCGCTCTCCCAGAGCTGATCGCGCGCGAACTGTTGCGCCGCATCGCTCCAATAGGGCGCGGACCAAGCCGGATCCTCGAAGACGCCGTCCAGCGATACGTACGTCGATACGTTGATCCCTCTCACTTCTTGCGCCTCCTGTCTGACGGGTTTGGCCTGGGCCCCGCCCACGTTGACGGTTTAGGCCGCCGCTTTTCGTAGACGATCGAGATCCTGCCACGTTTCGGCGACCTCGAACAGGGTCCGGTAGCCGAGGAACTGGCGGGGCCAGCGCTTCCGCTTCGTGGGACGAACGGACATCTGGACTGGAGCCCGTCGGATGCTCGCTCGGGACGAGATCCAGGAGTCTCGCCTCATGCTTGGGCCGCTGTCGCAAAGCGCGATAAGCGAAAGCGCCAAAGTTCCACCGAACAGGGAGCCGCCTTGACCAGTAGTCGTCGGGCTTTGGCCCTAGACGCCCCGCCGCGTGTCCTCCCGACCCCGCGCCCGCTGAGGAGGGGGGACAGGAACGTGCCGCAGCCTCAGTCGAACACCAGACGCTCGACCGCGCCAACGTCCGCCTCGCAGCCGGTGACCGGCGGCGCCTTGCCGAGGGCCGTGTCTGGATCCTTGAGCCCATGCCCCGTCAGCACGCAGACGACGCTGGCTGGTGGAGCTGCCCCCTCCGGAGCCGGCAGGCCATGCGCGAGGATGCCGGCCACCGACGCCGCGGAGGCCGGCTCGCAGAAGACGCCCTCCCGGGAGGCGAGCAGGCGGTAGGCATCGAGGATCTGCTCGTCGGACACCGCCGCGATCCTGCCGCGCGAGGCCGTGACCGCATCCATCGCCTCCTCCCAGCGCGCCGGGTTGCCGATCCTGATGGCGGAGGCGATCGTTTCCGGCTCTTCCACCGGCTTTCCGTGGACGAGGGGCGCGGCTCCCTCGGCCTGGAACCCGTACAGCACGGGCGAGGCCTCGTACTCGGTGAACCCGCGCCACCAGGCGGTGATGTTGCCGGCGTTGCCCACGGGGATCGCGAGCGCGTCGGGGGGTCCGGCGAGCTCCTCGCATGTCTCGAACGCTGCGGTCTTCTGGCCCTCGATCCGGTACGGGTTGACGGAGTTCACGAGCTCGACCGGGTGGCGCCGCGCGAGCTCGCGAACGATCTCCAGCGCCTGGTCGAAGTTGCCGCGCAGGGCGATCACCCGCGCACCGTGCATCAGCGCCTGCGCGAGCTTGCCGATCGCGATCTTGCCCTCCGGCACGATCACGGCCCCACGGAGCCCCGCCCGTGCGGCGTAGGCCGCCGCGCTCGCCGCGGTGTTGCCGGTGGAGGCGCAGATGATCGCCTCGGCGCCTTCGCCCTTGGCGCGTGAGACTGCGAGGGTCATGCCGCGGTCCTTGAAGCTTCCGGTGGGGTTGACCCCCTCCAGCTTCAGGTAGACGGTTGCGCCCACCCGCTCGGAGATCACCGGCGCGCCGATGAGGGGGGTCGACCCCTCGTTCAGCGTCACGACCGGGTCGCCCGGCTCGAGCGGCAGGCGCTCCCGGTAGCGCTCGATGACGCCCGCCATCGCTTAGCGGTACCTCACGCGAGGTGCCACTAGACGAACTCTTCCTCGATCACGCGGATCGCCCGCGGTTGGGCGCGGAGGAACTCCAGGGTCGCGATCTCCTCGAGCGCCCGAAAGAACGAGGACTCCGGTCCCTCGTGCATGACCATCACGAGCCGCGCATCGTTCCCCATTCCGCGCTGGACGACGCTTCTCACCGAGACCTCGTTTCGCCCGAGGACGTCGGCGATCTGGGCCAGCACCCCGGGGCGGTCGGCGACCTCGAGGTGGAGGTAGAACGAGGAGTTGATGTCGCGCACCATCTCCAGCGGCTCGTGGATCGCGTGGACAGCCGGCCGGCCAGAGAGGATCGAGACGACGTCGCCGAGCACCGCGGAGGCGGTCTCGAGCCCACCGGCGCCCGGCCCGGACATCGTGATCTCCGTGATCGCGGGGGCCTCGACCATCACCGCGTTGAACGGGCCCTCCACCGGCGCCAGCGGATGGTGGGGGTAGAGAAAGCACGGGAAGACGCGGACGCTGATTCCGCCGTCGCGCCGCTCGGCTACGCCGAGCAGCTTCAGCGACAGGCCGAGCTCCTTGGCGTAAGAGATGTCGTCGGGCTGGATCTCGGTGATGCCCTGGAACTGGACCTCGTCGAGGCGCACCGGGGTGTGAAAGGCGAGGCGGGCGAGGATCGCCATCTTGGCGGCGGCATCCGCCCCCCCGACGTCCTCGCTGGGATCGGCCTCCGCGTAACCGAGCTCCTGGGCCCGGCGCAGGGTGTCCGCGTAGGTGGCGCCCGTGCTCGCCATCTCGCTGAGGATGAAGTTGGTGGTGCCGTTGACGATCCCGAACACCTTGGTGATCTCCGTGACCGCCAGGCTCTCCTGGATGACGCGGATCACCGGGACGACCCCTGCCACCGCCGCCTCGAAGCGCAGCTGAACCCCGGCCTCGCGGGCGGCGTCGAAGAGCTCGTCGCCGAACTGGGCGATGAGCTGCTTGTTGGCGGTCACCACATGCCGGCCGGCCTCCAAAGCACGAAGCACGTAGTCGCGCGCCGGGTCGATGCCGCCGATCACCTCGACCACGATCTCCGCCTCCTCCAACAGGCGGTCGATGTCCCCCTCAGAGCGTCGCAGCACTCCGGCGATCTCCGGTCTGCGACCCGTGGCCGCCTCGATCGCGCCGGCGCGCTGGGCGAGCAGATCGTGGAAGGCGCCCCCGACGGTGCCGCGGCCGAGGAGGCCGATCCGGACCGCCTCACTCATCGCGGGAGAGCAGGTCGTCGTAGGTCTCGCGGCGCACCACGAGCCGCGCGTTTCCCTGCCGGCAGAACACCACCGCCGGCCGAGGCACGCCGTTGTAGTTCGAGGCCATCGCGTAGCCGTAGGCGCCGGTGACGGGCGTCACGAGGATGTCCCCGGGGTCGGGGCTCGCGAGCATCGCGTCCGTGACCAGGATGTCGCCCGACTCGCAGTGCATGCCGGCGACGGTCGCCAGCGTGTCCGGCGTCTCGGCGGCGCGGTCGGCGACGATCGCCTCGTAGCGCGAGCCGTACAGCATCGGGCGCAGGTTGTCGGACATCCCTCCGTTCACCGACAGATAGGTCCGGACCCCCGGGATCTGCTTCACGGTGCCGATCTCATACGCGGTGATGCCCGCGTTGCCAACCAGCGAGCGCCCCGGCTCGATCAGGATGCGCGGTACCGGATCGAAGACCCGCTGCACGCCGCGCACCTTTACGTCGACGTATGACTCAATCGAAGGCGGCTCGTCGGCCGACGTATAGGCAATTCCCAACCCGCCCCCGACGTTGAGGATGCGGCACTCCCAATCGGTGCCCGCGAGCGCGGCCAGCGCCTCGATTGCGGCTGTGTACGACTCCAGCTCGAAGATCTGCGAGCCGATGTGGGCGTGCAGCCCGACGAGTCGAAGGTGGCGGGCGGCCAGAACCTTGTCGATCGCCTGCGCCGCAAGCCCATCCTCGAGGCCGAACCCGAACTTCGAGTCGAGCCCCCCCGTCTGCACGTAGGCGTGGGTCGACGGCAGGATCCCCGGGGTGACGCGGATAAGCACGTCCTGGGGGCGATCGAGCATGCCGTCGAGACGGGCGATCTCGCCGAAGGAATCGACGATCACGTGGCCGACGCCCGCCTCCACCGCATACCGGAGCTCGGCCTCGTTCTTGTTGTTTCCGTGCAGGTGGATCCGTGCCGGCTCGATGCCGGCGCGAAGCGCCATGTGGAGCTCGCCGCCGGATGCGACGTCCACCGACAGCCCTTCCTCGGCGCACAGCCTGTAGATGGCGGTGATGGGCGCCGCCTTGCTCGCATAGAGGACCTCGAAGTCGTCGGTGCGGGCCGCGAACGCCTCCACGTATGCCCGCGCCCTGGCCCGGATGTCGTCCTCCGCGTAGACGTAGACGGGAGTTCCGAATTCGGCGGCGACCTCGACCACGTCGCAGCCGCCGATCTCGAGGTGGCCGCTGTCGTTGACCCCGCTTCCCAGCGGATAGACCGCGGATCCCTCGACGGCCGATGTCTCGCTCGTCGTACTCATTGCGTCGCCATTCTGACGGGCGAGCGCCCATCCGAGGCTTGCTCGACCGCAGCGCGCAACCGCGGGGCCGACCCGGTGGCTGCCAAGGCGGCCACCGGGTCGGGGCGGACCAGTAGCTTCCCGCGCATGAGCAGGACGGTCTCCGCCCCGACCGATGCGGGCGTGTACGAGGGGCGGCCCTATCTGCTGTGGCTGCCGGATACACCCGCCCCCTGGCCCGGAATGGTGATCCTCCACGGCGCCGGGTCCCGCAAGGAGAACCACGGCGACTTCGGCCGCGCGTGCGCCGCCAGCGGCTGGGCGGCGATCTCCTTCGACCAGCGAGGTCACGGCGAGTCGGAGGATGCGATGAGCCCCGCGGCGCTTGCCGACGTCGCCAAGGTGGCCGGGTTCCTCGCCCGGACCGGGGGGGTGGACGGCTCGCGGGTCTGCGCCCGGGGCTCCAGCATGGGCGGGTTCATGGCCATCCAGGCCGCCGCCACCTCGGAGTCGATCGCGGGCGCGATCGCCATCTGCCCCGCCGGGGCCCATCATCTCGCACGGGGGGTTCGAGCCGGCTCGCTGGAAATGCGGCTCGAGCCGGGCGCTGACGAGTCGCTTGGTGCCTGGCTCGACGAGCACGACCTGCGCGAAGCGGTCGCGCTGATGGGCTCGAAGCCCCTGCTCTTGATCCACGCGCAAGGCGACGATCAGATCCCCTTCGATTCCTCGGAGGAGCTCTACGGGCATGCCGCCGAGCCGCGCAAGCTCATCCTCATGCCGGGCGGTCACCACCGTTCCGCGCAGCACGATGCGGAGCTTCACGGCGTCGCCCTCAGGTGGCTAGAGCGAAACCTGGGCTAGGAACGTCTACTTGCCGCCGCCGAGGAGACCGTCCACGGCGTCGTTTGCGGTGCCGTTCACGTCGTCGCCCAGGTGATGGTTGCCTACGGCGCCGCCGACCTGGTTGAGCGTGTTCGTGGCGGCATCGTCGAGGGGCTTCGTGACGGGGTCGGTCTGGTCGGAGACACCGGTGCACGCGCCCTGGGCACACAGCGTCTGGTCGGCCTGGTCTGCCGCATTGGTGAGCGCTCCCGGTTCCTCGGTGGTCGGGGCCGGGGCCGGGGAACCTCCACCACCTGGCGGGATCGTGACGGTCGTGTCCGTGGGCGTGTTGGGGCCACCGGCCGTGGTTCCGCCGGCGCCCGGCCCGCCGGCGCCGAATGCGGCACCAACTGGCGCCCCGGGCACGGGCGCTGCCGCCACCGCGCCGGGCGCGGCCCCGAGCGCCGCTGCCGCGGCTGCCGATGGGCCGGTGGCCTTGGCGCCCACGTAGGCGCTGCCCGAGCTACCTCCCGAGCCGCCGAACGGCATGCCGTTGAACGCGACGAACGCGGCCAGGGAGAGCAAGACCACCGTCGCGCCAGCGATCAGCGCACCGGTCGCCCCCGTGCCTGCGAGATAGGCGCGAGCGTGCCCGATGCGGTTGTCCGGCTGAGTCTCCGTAAGCGTGGACATCGTCACAAAGGATGCCAGGCAGCATCGATCGCGTGTGCCATCCGCATGAGTTATCGGCAGCGACGCGCGTCCCGTTAACTGCCTGCTCGACTGGGTGCGAGTGTCGAGTTTGTCAGCCTAAGCCAGACGAACTCGACAGTCGATCCGGCTAGGGGAGGTATCCCATGGGGTCGACCGGCGTGCCGTTCACGCGCACCTCGAAGTGCAGGTGCGGCCCGAAGCACAGCCCGGTGCAGTCGCTGATCCCGATCACCTGGCCCTGGCTGACCTGCTGGCCCACGGATACCGAGATCGACGCCTGGTGCGCGTAGCACGTGGAGATCCCCCCGCCGTGGTCGAGGCAGGTGTAGTTGCCATAGCCCGACTCCGGCCCGGCGATCGCGACCGTCCCGGAGGCGGCGGCCTGGATCGCCGTGCCGCTCGGGACCGCGATGTCGATCCCCGGGTGGCACGCCTCCCAGGGGCGCACCTCGCAGAACGGCGAGGTGATCGGGCCGTTCACCGGCCAGATGAACCCGGATGAGCTCTCGCCCTGCACGGGGCCGGCCGGCAGCGCGGGCGCGGCCGAGGCCTCCTGGGCGGCCTGGAGCTGAGCCTGGATCTCTCCCTGGATGTCCGAAACGTCCCCCTCCAGCTGGTCCTCGGAGGCCTGGACCTGCGAGAGGGCCTGCTGCTGCTTGGCCTGCGCGGCGGCGAGGTCCCCCTCGCGGGCCTCGAGCTCGGCCTGGGTTCGCTCGAGCTCGGCTTGCTTCGCCGCGATCTCGTTGCGCGCCGCGCGCACCGTGACCACGGTGTCCTTGGTCTGGTTCTTCAGTCCCCGAACCCGCTCGGCAAGCGAGGTGTCCTCGGACTGGACGCGCCGCAGGTACTCGTAACGGCTCAGGAGGTCGTTGAACCCCTTCGAGTTCAGGATCACGGTGAGCGTGTCGGGGCTGCTCGACTCGTAGATCGCCACCAGCCGTTCGCGCAGCACCTCGAGCGAGCGCTTCAGCCGCACGCGCAGCACCTCCAGGCGGTGCTTGGCGCGCTTCAGCTGGGCCTCTTTGCGATCCAGCTCCGCTTGGACGATCGCCTCGCGATTTCGCAGCGTCGCCACCTGGCCGCGCAGCTGGTCGAGCTGGTCGCCGTAGCGCTGGATCGTGGTCGAGAGCACGCCCTCGCGAGACTTCGCCTGGTCCAGCTGGGCCTGCTTCTGATCGAGGCGCGACTGAAGGTCCTGGGCCGGCGCCCCGGCGACGAGCCACAGGGCGCCGCCCACGGCGACAACCGCGCCGAGCGCGAGCAGGGTCAGGCGACGATCTAGTGCCCGGCGCGGTCGGCTGTTCGGTTCGCTCATGTCTCGCTCAGTGGCCTACGGGGTTAGCTGACGGGCTAGTGCGGAGGAGTCGCACCTGATCCGGCAGGCCACCTGGCCCTGGACCATTCGCCCCTGGGGATCTTGGTTCCCCCGCTCCGCCCGCGGGGAGACGGGCGGACTCGGCACAAATGTGCGCGGCACCTTACCAGTCTCGGATGGCTACGTGAGCAGCTCTTAACAGGCGTTATGCCTGCTGCAAGGCGCTTTTCATCCCATTTCCGGCCGTGGCACCTAATCGGAGCGCTCGACCTGGAGCAGAGCGTCGCCGGCCTCCTCCTCCATCTGGAGGGTCGTGTGATCGATCGCGAAGCGGTCCCGGAGCACGAATTCGATCTCCCGGCGGGCGCGGTCGCGATCGCCGCCTTGCGCAACGACGACGTGGGCCGCCAGCGCCTCGAAGCCTGCGGTCACGGACCACACGTGAAGCTCGTGGACCTCCCGGACGCCGGGCACCGCGCAGACCGCCCTGGCCACAGCCTCGACGTCGACCCCCTGAGGCGCGGCCTCCATGAGGACGTCGATCGGCTCTCGCACCAGGCGCACCGACGAGGCGAGGATGAGCCCCGCGATCGCTATCCCACTCAGGGGGTCGATGGGCCTCCAGCCGGTGGTGAGAATGACCGCCCCCGAGACGACGACGCCGAGCGCCCCGAGAGCATCGGCCGCGGAGTGGCGGAGCACAGCCTCCAGGTTCAGGTCGCGGCGCTCGCCGCGGGCGAGCACCCAGGTGGCCGCCAGGTTGCCGGCCAGCGCCACGAGGCCGAGCACGATGACGCCGCCTCCCTGGACGTGGGGCGGGTTCTGAAGGCGATTAACGGCCGCGACGACGATCACGACCGCGATCGCAACCAGGGTGACCCCGTTGACGAGCGCGGCGATCACCTCGCTGCGCTGGTAGCCGAATGTACGCCGAGCCCCACCCGAGCGAGCCGCCAGGGAAGCCGCGAGGAGCGCGAGGCCGATGGCGGCGAGATCCGAGAGGACATGGCCGGCGTCGGCGAGCAAGGCCAGCGAGTGGGTGAGGATGCCCCCGACGACTCCCACCGCGACCAGGACGGCGTTGATCGCCGCGGCGGCCAGCATCCGCCGTCTGTTCTCCTTGCGGCGGGTGGCCGCCGCGCCAGCGCCGGACTCGACGCCGCCTCCCATCCCCGGACCTTGAGCATGGGCGTGCGCCATCGCGGCGAGCTTAGTGCCTATCCCGGTAGGCCCAGGGCGCCTGGGGCGTTCGCTGACCGAGCGGGGCGGTGCCCGCGAGACCCCCGCATGGTGGTGCCATGCGGGGGTTAAGTGGGTGCCGCAGCGCGAAGAGTCAGCGGGCGACCCAGGTGTGCTGGGATCTACTGGGGTAGGCGCTTAGTGCCCTCCGTCGGAAGTCCCGTCGCGGAGAGCGCTTGCGCCCTCGCTAGGCGCGGCCCGCGCTAGCCGTGCTTCTTTGCCTGCCCGGGCGGCAGGCCGCGAGGCTTCTTGGCGAGTCCAGGCGGCAGGCCGCCGGGCTTCTTGGCGAGCCCGGGCGGGGCCTTGCTCGCGTGACTCGTGGACCCGGGCGCCTTCTGAACGGGGGTCTTCGCCTGGCCTGACGCAGCAGCCTTCTTCAACTGCCCCGACGAGGAGCCCGAAGGCTTCTTCGCCAGACCGGGCGGCGAGGCAGCGGGTTTCTTCGCCAGTCCCGGTGGGGTCCGGGAGCTTTCGGATCCCTCCCCGGAAGGCACGGCGCTCGCCGGACCGGTGGCTGAATCCGGAGAGGATCCAGATTGCCCTTGACTCACGGATCCGCCGGGAGCCGGGTTGCGGGCCTGGGGACCCGATCCTGTGGCAGCGGAGCGTCCGTCCGGGCCGGTGCCGGCCTGTGCACGTGGGGACCCCTGGCGCCCGGTCGACGGGCTCCCTGCACCGGGGAACGACGCGAGAACGGCGGCGCTGCGTGGCGCGGTCGCGGTCGGGATTGCGAGGGACAGCGGCGGCGCCAGGGGCGTGCCGGCACCGGTGGCGTTGCGGGACGGGTTCTCACCGCCGATCGTCACGGTTCCCGTGGCCGACGGCAAGAGGTCCGGCGAGCCGCCCTGAAGCTGCGTCTCCGAGACCACAGCCGTGATCGAGAGGAAGGCAGCCACCGCACCTCCGATCAGAGCGCTGGAGGCGCCTCCTCCCAGCAGATAGGGACGTATCGGTGTCATCGTCCTTGCTTCACCGCTTGCGGCAATTCACGTCCTCCAAGTCGCGAGCGCGGCGGCACGGCCATCCAGTCCGCCGCATTCACTCTCTTTATCGGCGCTTCGCGCGCCTTCTAAAGGGGTCTTACGCCCGTTAGGTAAGAACCTTGACAGGCCGTCCGGCACGCTCCGGCCCGGCGCCGTTGTCCGAGGCGGCGGGCTTCAGCGCATCGGCCGCGATCTCGACCCCCTGTGCGAAGCGCTCGCGGTACTCGGCCGCCTGCATCCGCGAGATCACGAGGCGCTGGATTTCGGCCGTGCCCTCGAACAGCTGGTAGATCTTTGCGTCCCGGAAGAACTTCTCGAGCGGGCAGTCCGTGGTCTGCGCGTAGGGCCCGACCAGATCCATGCAGGTACGGGTTGCCCACATGGCGACGTCGCCGCCCTTCAGCTTCGACATCGAGCCCTGGCCACCCGTCATCGGGATCCCGTTGCGCCCCATCCAGGAAGCGCGCTGCACGAGGAGCCGGGCCGCTTCGATCTCCGTCGCGACGTCCGCGAGGCGCTGCTGGATGCCCTGGCGCTTCAGTGGGGGCTCGCCCGCGGTCGAACTTTCGTCCAGGTACTCGCCCAGTGGATCGACGATCGCCCCGTCATCGAGATAGGCCAGCGTCCATTCGTACGCCGCCTGGGCGATGCCCAGCGCGGATGCGCCGACGACCGGGCGAGTGAGCTCGAAGGTTGCGAGCGCCCCCGAGTTGCGGCCGGAGGACTCCCCCTTGCGAGCGCGCTCGAGCTTGCGCTCGAGCTTCTCCATGCCGCCGAGCAGGTTCTCGGCGGGAATGCGGCAGTCCTCCAGGATGACCTCGGCGGTGTGCGAGGCGCGGATGCCCAGCTTGGACTCCTTCTTTCCCTGCCTCAGGCCTGGGGTGCCCTTCGGGATCACGAACGAGGCCTGGCCCCGGTGGCCGAGCTCGGGATCCACGGTGGCCACGACGACGTGGACGTCGGCGATGCCGCCGTTCGTGATGAAGACCTTGGTGCCGTTCAGCACCCACTCGTCACCGTCCAGCTTGGCCGTCGTGCGGAGGCTCTTGACGTCGGAGCCGGCCTGCGGCTCGGTGACGGCGTACGCGCCGAGCTTTACCTCGTCGCCCGAGCCGAAGCATTCCGGGACCCACCTCGCGATCTGCTCCGGCGTGCCGGAGGCGGCGAGGCCCGCCGCGGCGAGGGTCGAGCCGGAAATAGCGAGCGCGATCCCGGCGCAGCCCCAGTGGAGCTCCTCGGCGTAGATGACCGAGAACTGACCGTCGGGATCCTTCGCGAGCCTCTGGAGATGGTCGATGCCGTGGAGTCCCCGCTCGCGGGCGGCCTTGATGACCTCCCAGGGGGTCGACTCATCGGCGTCGTGCTGGGCGGCAACCGGGCGGATGACTTCCGCGGCGAAGGCGCGGCACGTCGCCTTGAACTCTCGCTGCTCGTCGGTGAGCCCGAAATCCACCTGAACCTCCTGTCGGCTGGGCGCGGCCGTATCTGGCCACCCGATTGACTGGTCAGTCAACCGGTACCCAGTTTACCGCTGGCGCAAGCGGCACGGTCGCAGTCGAGCGGCGCCCGGCCCCAACTCATCTAGTGTTCCCCGCCGTGCTTCGAAGCTGGCCCAGGCGGTTTGCCCTGGTGGGCGGTGCGCTCCTGGGCCTCGCCGCGATCGGCGCCGGCGCCTACTTCCTGGTCGACTCCCTCGGCGGCAACTCGGAGGAGGCCCCGCCTGGCCCCGCGCCGAGGGTCGTGATCCAAAGGCAGCCGGAGCAGCAGCCCGAAGCCGCGCAGGACCTCGGCTTCCCGGAGTTCGCGACCAAGAACACCACTCGGGTGTCCGGCGTCGACCCCGTCGCCGATGCCGCAGGAGTCGCTCTGGCCGTGTTCCCCTCAACCGGCGGCGTGGAGGGGCCGGCCGCGGTGACCCTGGTGCGAAGCGACGACTGGCCCGGTGGCATCGCCGCCGCAAGCCTCGTCGCCGCGCCGGTCAGCGCCCCGATACTCGTCACCGGCACCGACACGATCCCGGCGCTCACCACGGACGCGCTCCGCGCGCTCGCGCCCTCGGGCTCGGCGGAGACCGGCGGCAAGCAGGTGTTCAGGATCGGCTCCGCGCCGTCGCTGGCGGGCGTCCGCACGGAGCACGTCACCGGCTCGAATCCGGCCAAGGTCGCGGCGGCCATCGACGAGCTGCGCTCCAAGCTCACGGGCGACCAGCCCAAGCACGTACTCCTGGCGAGCTCCGACAAGCCCGAGTTCGCGATGCCGGCGGCGGCCTGGGCAGCCCGCTCGGGCGACCCTGTGCTGTTCCTCCAGAAGGCGTCGGCGCCCAAGCCCACGCTGGACGCGCTCGAGCGTCACGAGGGCGTGCCGGCGTACGTCCTTGGCCCGCCCTCGGTGATCTCCGACAAAGCGGTCCAGGCGGTTTCGAAGGTGAGCCCCGGCGTAACGCGGATCGGAGCCGAGGACCCTGTTCAGAACGCGATCGCGTTCGCGCGCTGCATTCCCTGCGGGGACTTCGGCTGGGACATCAACGACCCCGGCCACGGCTTCGTGATCGCGAGCGACACCCGCGCGCTGGACGCGGCAGCGGCCGCGCCGCTATCGGCAAGCGGCGACTGGGGACCCCTGCTCCTCACCGACACCCCGGACGACGTCCCCGCCGCGTTGCGAGGGTATCTGCTCGACGTCAAGCCCGGCTATCTCGACGATCCCACCCGGGCCGTCTACAACCACATCTGGCTGATCGGAGATCAGGATGCGATCTCGACGGGGTTCCAGGCCCAGGTGGACGACCTCGCGGAGGTGGCGCAGGTAAGTTCCGGCATCAGCACGAAAACCGTCGGCCCGCCAGGGACGCCGGAGCCGTCCACGCCGAAGAAACCATGAGCGCCACGACCTGCGAGCGACGATGAGCGAAGCCGAGCGCCCCGATCGCATGGCTCCCGACCATCGGGTCACCGTGGAGGACATCCGCGCGCTCGCGGGGCCCGCCACCCCGCACTTCGCGCTCCAGATCCGCAACCGGATCCGTCGCCTGATCGACGGTCTGCCGGCGGACGACCCGGCGCGGATCGAGGGCGAGCGTCACATCGAGCGGCTCACGGAGCTGGCCCGTCACTCCGGGGAGCCTCGCGGCGTCGGTCCCGGCACCCCGGCGGCGCACTGACGGCATGACCGCCCCCGGGGGCGACCACGACGACGCGATCGGCCGCGTGCGGGAGCTATTGACTCCCGAAGCGGCGGCGCGGGCGAGCGACGAGCGGGCCGGATACCTCGATCTGCTCGGCGACGACCTGGAATCGACGGGAGCGGCGCAGAGCCTGATGATGACCCGCCTCGTGCCGGCCATCTACGAGCGCTATTGGCGGCCGGTGCTGGCTCGAGCCGTCAAGGGGGTGACGGGTCCCGGGATGGCCGAGGAGATCCGCATCGCCAGGTTGCTGCTCGGCCTCGGGCCGGGCGACACCGTGCTCGACATCGCCTGTGGCCCCGGGAACTTCTCGCGCGAGTTCACCCGTGCCGTCGGCGAGGAGGGTCTCGTCGTCGGGATCGACGCGTCGCCGACGATGCTCGCCCGTGCCGCCCAGGACCTCGAGGCCTCGGGGCTCGAAAACCTGGCGTTCATCCGGGGCGACGCGACCAAGCTTCCGTTTCGCGACGCGAGCTTCGACGGCATCTGCTGTTTCGCCGCGTTGCACCTGTTCGCGGACCCGTTCGGAGCTCTCGACGAAATGCGCCGCGTCCTCGGACCAGGCGGTCGAATCGCGCTCATGACCTCCGCCCGCCGCAAGCTGACGCTGCCGCCGCTGAAGCCCGTGATCGAGCGCGCGAGCGGCATGCGCGTATTCGAGGCCGACGAGATCGTCGGCGCCCTCCAGGAGCGCGGATTCGAGAACGTCCGCCAGCGCCTTGCCGGCATGGTGCAGTTCGTCGGGGGGAGGCTTCCCGAGTCGAGCGGCTCAGGGTTTGCGGCCTGAGGCGATTCTGGCCCTCACGGGTAGCTCCAGCTCACCGCCGGCCTGGTGGGGCTCGACCACCTCGTCCAGGGCGTCCCGGATCCGGCTGCGGGCCGCCTCCGGCTGGGCGCGCACGAACGTGGCGCCGCGCACGCTGCCGCCCATGAAGCCGCTCCAAAGCTCCTCGGCACCCGCCACCCGATGCACCAGGTCGACGGATTCCACGGCGACCTCCACGAGGCCCGCTCCCTCGAGCAGGCCCTGGAACTCGGCCGGGTCCGCGAACCTGTAGGGGTCGGGTCCGGGCGGGATCCCGGCCTGCTCCTCGTCGTCCTCCACGCCGGCGGCGTCGATCGCCTTGCCGATCAGGGCCATCACCGGCATCCCCTCGGGCCCGTCCCAAACCGAGAACGCACAGCCGCCACCGTCCGCGAGGACCCGGTGCGCTTCGGCGATTCCCCGCTCCGGCCGGGGCAGGTGGTTGACGACGAAGTTGCCCACGACGGCGTCGAAGGACCGGGCCTCGAATGGGAGCTCCTCGGCATCCGCATGCTGGAACTCGATCTCCGGATGCCGCTCCCGAGCGAGGGCGAGCATCCCGTCTGCTATGTCGATGCCGAGGGCGATCGCGCCGCGCGCCGTGGCGCGTTCAGCCACGTACCCCGGGCCGGTGGCGACATCGAGCAGACGCGCGCCGTGTCGAACGCCGGCGGCGTCGAGCAGGGGCTCGGCGAAGCGACTCGTGACCTGGCCGCTGAGCTCGCCGTACGTGCCGGCCTGGGCCGTCCAGCCCTGAGCCTCGAACGCCTTGAAGTCGGCTGCGCTCCCTTCCCCCATCGCCGCTCAGCAGGCTAACCGGCGATGGCGAAAGCGGGAGGGGTCCCGCGACCCGGCGCCCTCGTTAGATCAACCGACTCTTCGCTCGTACGCGCCGATGTCGCAGCGCCTGCCCTGGGGGCGATGCACTCCGCGCTGGTCAACAGGGGGGCAGGTCGATTTCGGGGTGGCGTCGATCGCCTGGCTCCCCCGGCCCAGCGCATGGGTCCTGGTGGGCCCGCCGTTGTCGGCGAGTGGCTCGAGCCGGGCGTTCCCGGCGATGTCGCCTGCCCCGAAGCCGCAGCGCTTCACCTGGACGAGATTGTGTCCGAGCGACACCAGCCCGGTCCCGCCGCAGTTGGGACCTGTCTGCGCCGCGTTGCGGGTGAGGATGCTGGTAGTGAACGTCTGAGAGTTCTCCGGCCGGTCGACGGAGTAGATGCCGCCCCCGGACTCGGCGCTGTTGAAGGCGATCGTCAGGTTCATGGCCTCGAGGTCGCCGTCCGTGTAGATCGCGCCGCCGTCGCTGGAGTTGGCCGCGCCGGCTCGGTTCCCGGAGAAGGTCGAGTTGACGATCGTGGCGGTGCCGGCGTTGTTGAGCCCACCCGCATCCCCGTCATAACCGGGATCGTCCTGGGCGACATTGCCGGAGATCGTGCTGGCGTCGATCGTGATCGTGTTGTCGTTGGCGATGCCGCCGCCGTCGCCGCCGCCGCCGCTCGAATTGCCGCGGACGGTCACCTTTCTCAGGGTCAGCTCCGAGGCATTGGAGATGCCGCCACCGTCGGGGCCGTTTCCAAGCGGCCCGAGGGTGCGATTGCCACGGATCACGCTGCGGACGACGGTGGTCGGGCGGGAGCGATCCACGCGGAGGCCGCCCCCCTCGTCGGACGATCGCCCGCCGGTGAGGGTCAGGCGCTGGATCTCCACGGGTGGACCGGGCGCGTCGGCGTCGGAGTAGATCTGAAGCACCCGATCGATCCCGCCGGCGTCGACCACCGTGCCCTTCGCGCCCGCCCCGATCAAGTCCAGCGCGCCACCGTCGCGGCAGATGTCGAGGTCGCCCCAGTCCGCGTCGCCGTCGCATCCCAGGAGCGAGTCCGGGTTCGAAAGCGAGAGCGTGTAGGTGCCGGCGGGGACCTCGATCCGGTCGTCTTCCGGCGTCCCGTTCGCAGCCATCACCGCCTCGCGAAGCGCGCAGTTCTCGTCGCAGGGGCCGGCCTCGTCGCTCGTCTGCGTGACGGTGTAGGTCGCTGCATCGCTGGCCGCCGCGAGCGCGAGCGCCCCCGCCAGGATCGCCAGTGCGACCGCCGCGACCTTGCCTGCCCGTCGCGCCATTAGGTCAGTCCTTGCCGCAGACCTTCAAGCCGTAGTCCGTAGCGAGGGCGAACATGATTCCCGCGGCCCACGACTCCGCCGGCAAGCAGCTTCGTCACAAAGACTCCCCCTTCGATTGGCGAAGGGCACCCTAACGATCCTCAGGCGGGTGCGTTGTCCAGGGACCGCCACAGGTACAGGCAGGCGAGCGTGCGGTGCGGGCGCCACGGCTCGGCGATGCGCTCGAGCTCGGCCGGGCCGGGCAGATCGTCCAGGCCATAGGCGATCTGCACTGCGCGGCGGATCCCCAGGTCGCCCGTGGAGACCACGTCCGGGCGGGCCAGATGGAAGATCAGGAACATCTCCGCGGTCCAGCGGCCGATGCCCTTGATCTCGATCAGCTCGGCGGCGACGTCCTCGTCGGAAAGCTCCCCGAGGCGGCCCAGGTCCAGCGCGCCGCTCTCGATCCGCTCTGCGAGGTCGCGCAGGAAGGCGACCTTGGATCGCGAGAGCCCGGCTTCGCGGACCGACTCCGGGTCCGCTGCCAGCAGCTCCGCCGGCGCCGGGAAGGCGCCGCCGAAGCCGTTCACGAGGCGCTCCCAGATCGATCGTGCGGCCTTCGTCGAAAGCTGCTGTCCGACGATCGCCCGAGCCAGGGCCTCGTACGGATCCGGCCGGCTCCCGCGCCGGTCGGTGTCCGGATCGATCGGTCCGCGATCGTCGATCAGGCGCCGCATCACGTGATCGACCGAGCGCAGATGCTCGTCGGCGTCGCTGAGGGGCGGTCCCACCCGGTTGGACTCAGGGACTCGCGAGCCGGAGGGAGTACGCGCCCCGGCCGTGGGTGGCGGCGAAGAGCAGGTGGCGCCGGGGGCTCAGCGTGATCCCGTAGACGCCAACCGCCGGCAGGCCCGGGGCGGCGTCCTCCCAACCCGTTGCGCCCTGCGGCAGGCGGGCGACGCCGAAGTCCGTGGCCGCATAGGCGTCCCCCGTGGCGGCGTCGAAGGCGATTCCCGTCACGGGTTGATCGCCGAGGTCGTAGGTGCTGTCGGTGAAGCTCGCGGTCTGGGAGCTCGGGTCGTACTCGACCTCGAACAGGTGGCCCGGCGTGCCGGGCGTATAGCGGCTGTAGCCCGAGTAGGAGACCCAGGCGTGGTTGGGGTCCTGCGGGTCGATCGCGATCCCAGAGACGAATCGACCGGGGGTCGAGGGGGTGTCGATGCGCGTGAAGTCGACCTGGGCCGGCTGGGCGGCGTCGGCGTTCTCCGTTACGAACAGCCTCCCGATCCTGGTCGCGGCCCACAGCGTGCCGGTGTTGGAGGGCGCCCGCGCAGTCGCGACCACGTACTCGCCCTGACGATCCTCCCCGAACTCGGGGCCGGTGAGGTCCTGGCCCAGCGCCTGCCAGTCACCACATGCCTGACGGTTCGGGTCGAGATACAGGGCGTTGCAGTGCGCCTCCAGATACGCCTGGTCGCCGCCGTTGTCATCCGTGCGCCAGACGTGCTGGAGCCCCGTGAACGCCCGCCCGCCCATCTGCGGGTCGGCGATGAACGGCGCATAGAAGGACTGGTTCTCGCCCGAGAGCTGGAGCACGTCGTAGATGTCCAGCCAGTGCTGCGCGGCGTTTCCGTGGAAGTTGACCTCGGGCGTGGCGTCGTAGTAGTTGTGGTAGCGGATCGTCGGATCCGCCGGGTCGAAGCCCGACTGGCCGCCGTCTCCACCGACGGTCTCGAGCCACTTCGGCGACGCGGAGTACGAGAAGGTGCCGTTGTCCTGGGTCCCGCCCAGCAGGTCGCGGGCCGGCTTCTTCGGGTTGTAGGACAGCGACTGGAACTGGATGTCGTTGAGGCCGACGTTCAGCGACACGAGGCGACTGGGGATCCCGCGCAGAAGGGTCCGGCAGTCGGCGAGATCGTCCGGCACAAGCGGCTCCGGCCCTGCATCCGGGTCGTAGACGGCCGTTCGGGAATCGCACGCGCTCGAGCGATCCTGCGGGTGCGTCACGTGGACGCGGATGACGCCGCCGTCGGAGCCGACGAAGGCGATGTCCGGGTTGCGAGGGTCGAACGCGATGTCATGCTGGTCCGGATGCATGCCCTCGCGGGTGGCGCGCGGCCGCGCGTCCTGCGTCATGTCCTGAAAGGTCACTTCGGCCCGTTTGACACCGGCGTTGGTGGAGCGGATGACCGCACGACCGTTCGAGCGGGGAATCCCGCCATAGAGCGGTAGCTCGTCGTAGGCCATCGAGCCACCGAGCCACACGGTGTCCGGTCGGCCTGGCGGGCTGACGACGAAATCGTCGTATCCACACTGCCCGTTCTGGCAGTAGTTGTACGAGAGGAAGCCGTTGGTGCCGTTGTGACGGTCGGAGATCTTGGTCCAGCCCGCGTTGTCGTCCTTGCCGATCAGCTCGGAGGCGGTCTTCGTCTCGGCTCGCTCGACGCGCCAGAACTCGGCGACGAAGAGGTCGTCTGAGGAGTCGCCGACGTAGATCCGGGTGTGCCCCCGGATCTCGACGAGGTCGAACTCCGTACGGTCGCCGACGGTGTCGCCGGTGTCCACGGGGTCCGAGAAGTCGTTCTGGTACAGGGTGTGGAACACCTGGGACCAGGTGTGGCCGCCGTCCTTGGAGCGCCAGAGGCCATAGCCGAACACGGCCGCGTAGACCGTGTGCGGATCGCCAGGGTCGATCTGGAGCTTGTTGACGCCGCCCTGGAACCAGTCCAGCCCGGTCGCCGGATCGGCCGGGTTGGGCGGTGTCTGGCCCTTGAGGTTTTTCTCCAGCGCGAAGTGCCGCCCGCCGTCGGTCGACTTGTAGACGCCGAGGCCGGGGGCATTCGGCGGGGTGCGCCGCCCACCGTTGACGGACGACGACCCGTGACGCGCCACGTCGGTGCCGATGTAGATCGTCCTCGGGTCGCCAGGCTCGACCGCGATCGAGCCGATCGACCGGTTGATCGCCACCTTCCGCGACCCGCGGACGAGATGCCAGCTCCTGCCGCCGTCGGTGGATCTGAACAGGCCCAGGCCGGCCTCCGAGTCGCCTGATCCGTTCGGCTCCCCGGACCCCGCGTACAGGGTGTTGCCGCCGGGATCGTTCGGATCGACGATCAGCGACCCGAAGGCGTTCGTGGGGAGAGCACCGGGGGGCGCTATCCACCTCGGCTGCCTCGAGAGCGCGTCGTTGGTCCGCCAGATCCCTCCTCCCGCGGCCGCGACCCACAGACGGCAACCGCGCCCGGGGCGGCCGCAGTTCGGATCGATCGCCATCGCAGTAACCCGGCCCGACTGGGTGGTCGTGGCGCCGTTGCCGGTGCTCGGATCGAAGAACTGCGATGCCTCGGGCGCAACCTCGGGGGTCACGGGCCCGAGGACACGCCACGAACGGGGGGCGGCCGCGAGCCCGTCCTTGAAGCTCGCGGTGGAGCGGAAGGCGGATCGAGGGAGCGCGCCCGGAAGGCGCTTGAACGACCTCTTCCCCTGAAGCGCGAGCCGATCGTCCACGTAGGTGCGCGGATAGGCGCGGTCCTCGACCTGCTCGGCCGCAGGGCTATCGGGCCCTTCGCGATTCGCCTCGCCGCCTTGGTCGCCGAAGGTCGCCTCGTGAACCGGCGATTCCGGAAGCGGCGGCTCGACTGACCTGCCGTCACCACAGGAGGCCACGAGGAGGGCAGTCGCCGCGGCCACGCCGCCGATCGCCAGCGCTCGCGCCCCACGACGAAGGCGCAGAAACGCGGTTCCGATCTGCCTCATAACCCGGTCGCCAGTCCCTCGTCCCTCGAGGGCGCGAGTCTATCCCGCAACGTCGACTGTCGACTTATCCGGTCTCAGGCCGGTTGACTCGACAATCGGTTCACAGCGGTGGGGGCCGGACGCCTCACACGGGCACGTAGTCCTTAGACGCGCCGGCCCTTTGGCCGCGCTGGTTCCTCAGACGCGCTGGATCAGGGTCCCGGTGCCGAGGCCGCCGCCGCAGCACATGGTCACGAGGCCCCATTCCTTGTCGGAGCGCTCGAGCTCGTGCAGCAGGGTCGTGATCAGGCGGGCGCCGGTGGAGCCGAGCGGGTGACCGAGCGCGATGGCGCCGCCGTTCACGTTGACCCGGTCCATGTCCGGCTCGAGCTCGCGCCGCCAGGCCGCCACCACCGAGGCGAAGGCCTCGTTGATCTCGATCAGGTCGATATCGGCGATGTTCATGCCGTTGCGATCGAGCAGCTTCTTGGTCGCCGGGATCGGGCCGGTGAGCATGATCACCGGGTCCACGCCGACCGTCGTCTCGTCGACGATCCTGGCCCGCGGCGCCGTCCCCAGCTCGTCTGCCTTCTCGCGCGTCATCAGCAGCACCGCCGCGGCGCCGTCGGAGATCTGCGAGGAGTTCCCGGCCGTGATCTTGCCGTCCTCCTTGAAGGCCGGCTTCAGCTGCGAGAGCTTCTCGAGCGACGTATCGGGGCGAATGCCCTGGTCGGTGACGTAGGTGTCGCCGTTGACCGAGAACGGAATCGTCTCGCGCTCGAAGCGCCCCTCCTCGGTCGCCTTGGCGGCGAGCTGGTGCGAGCGCAAGCCGATCTCGTCAAGCTCCGAGCGGGGGATCTCCCACTTGTCCGCGATCATCTCGGCCGAGATCCCCTGCGGGACGAGGTTGTAGCGCTCGAGCAACTGGGGCGAGAAGGCGAAGCCGTGCTCCTGCTGCACGGACATGCCGTCGGCAAACGAGATGTGGCCCATGTGCTCGACGCCCCCGCCGATCGCGACGTCGTGGACGCCGGAGGCGATCAGCGCCGCCGCGAAGTTGACCGCCTGCTGGGCGGATCCACACTGGCGGTCGATCGTCGTGGCGGGGGTCTCCATCGGCAGCCCGGCCTCGAGCCAGGCGTTGCGGCCGATGTTGAATCCCTGCTCGCCGAACTGCTGCACGCAGCCCGTGACGACGTCCTCCACCTCGGAGGCCTCGATCCCCGCCCTCTCTGTGAGCTCCTTGAAGGTCTTCGAAAGCAGGTTGGAGGCGTGGACGTCCTTGTAGTAGCCCTTCTCCTCGTGACCGCGGCCGATCGGGGTGCGCGCCGCCTCCACGATCACGACCTCGCGCCCCTGGAACTTGCCGTTGCTCGCCATCTGAGGTTGCCTCCGTTCGGTAGTTGCGGCCGCTTACAGAGACGATAACGAATCGGTTGACTGACCAGTCAACCAACGGCGTTGGCCTCTACTGGTTCGGCAGCGGCGAGCCGGCCAGCAGCGCGAACCAGGTGGCCATCGCGAGCCCCGCGAGCACGACCGAGAACAGGATCACGGCCTCGAGCACGGACATTCCGTGGGGGCTGTCGCGCTCGTCGCTCAAGCTCTTCCTCCAGGCAGGCAGGTAACGCGTCGGCAGCTTGTGGCTGCCCGTGATCCGCACGTACAGCCGGTTCAGCCGCGCGAGCAGCCAGGCCATCGCGATGATCGAGCACACGATGCCGACGAACACCACCATGTAGGGGCCGCCCGATGGCTGCTGCGTGGTGGAGATCTTCGACCCGATCCAGATCCACCCGAACGGGATCACGGTCCACATCGAGAACGCCCCGAGGACCATGAGTGCCACGACGAAGCCCGCGGCAGCGCCTATGACCGGGCGAGCTCGCCTCAAATGCTGCTCCATGCCCCCAGGGTACGCAACCCGCCGTGACACCTCATGGGCGAATTGCCTAGGGGATATCGTCGATGAGGACCTCCCAGCTTTCGTGCACGGGCGGGCGGCTCGCTCCACCCCTTTCGGCCGCCCGCTTCTGCGCTTCGCTCCCGAGCTGGTCGGCCTCTTGAAGGGCAGCCTCGTCGTCCCAGTAGGAGGTTCCTATCGTCCGGCCGCTCGTCCGGTCCACCAGCAACGTGAAGCCCTTGTATCCGCGTTGCTCGCGATAGCGCGGCAGCAGCTCGCTCTCCAGCTCCCGGGCGATCTCCTCGAGCCGCTCGGGTGAGGCGTCGTACGTTCCACTGCGTGCGTGCATCATCTTCTCCTCGGTCGCTTTCGCGGCACGGTGGGGCGTGATAGTAACCCTGGCAGGGGTGAGCGACTCGGAGGGATATACGCGTCCCGCAGTGGCCGGCAGCGGGGTGATCGGGGTCGGCCTCGCGGCAAGCGCGAGCGCGCTCGGTGAAGTCTGCCTGTGGGCCAGAAGCGACGCCTCCGCGTGGCGGGCCGAGGAGCGGGCGGAGGCCGCGTGCGAGAAGGTAGAGGGGGGTTCGCCGCGACGGATTCGAGTCACGACGAATCTCGCCGACCTGGCGGACCGCGACCTCGTGGTGGAGGCCGTGATCGAGGAGCTGGACCCGAAAGCGGACCTGCTAGGCGAGCTCGGCGAGGCCTGCCCTGACGCCGACCTCGCCAGCACCACCTCATCGCTGCCGGTGACGAAGCTGGGAACGCTGAGCGGTCACCCCGAGAGGCTCTTCGGCCTTCACGTCTTCAACCCGGTGCAGCGCATGGAGCTGATCGAGCTGTGCCTCCCGGACGGGCTTCGCGACGGGATCCGCGGGCGCTCGCTGGCCTGGTGCAAGGCGCTCGGCAAGACTCCGATCGAGGTCCCGGACCAGCCGGGCTTCGTCGTCAACCGGCTGCTCTTCCCC
>Ga0137374_10001262_pt1 | contig 28507 bp, 29 predicted proteins | sample SagtaG_20_FD_104811 | JGI IMG/M metagenome (GOLD analysis project Ga0137374, IMG submission 104811) | Vadose zone soil microbial communities from Sagehorn Ranch, Mendocino, California, USA - Sage1_R_100_16 metaG | ecosystem: Environmental > Terrestrial > Soil > Vadose zone | place: USA... | reverse complement strand
TTGAATGCTAATCGTGATGACGTTGGGAGCAATAACGGATGACGTACTGGCAAACAATGCCTGTGGCGTCGGTTTGAGATGCACGCGGATCTCCGTCAGATTTCGTGCAAGACGCTTCCCACTCCGGATGTAGAAGGGAACTCCAGCCCAACGCCAGTTCTCAATCTGAAACTTTACGGCTGCGTAAGTTTCCGTTATGGAGCTGGGATTCACGCCTGGCTCTTGCCGATAGCCCGCTACCGGTTTCCCGTCAATCACCCCGGAACCATACTGCCCGCGCGCGGTGAATCGTGCTACGTCCTCGACACTCATCGGCCGAATGGATCGAAATACCTGCACCTTCTGTTCACGCACCGAATCCGCATCAAACGCTACCGGCGGCTCCATCGCGGTCAGCGCCAGCAACTGAAGCAGATGGTTCGCCACCATATCGCGCAGGGCGCCGGTCTCTTCGTAGAACGCCGCTCGGTTTTCGACTCCCACCGTTTCAGCCGCGGTGATCTCTACATACTCGATGTAGTTTCTGTTCCACACCGGTTCGAACAGCGAGTTGCTGAAGCGGAATACGAGGATGTTCTGCACTGTCTCTTTACCGAGATAGTGGTCAATCCGGTATACCGTTTTCTCGTCGAATACGCCGCGCACAACCTCATTCAGCGTCTGCGCCGATTCCAGGTCGCTCCCGAAGGGCTTTTCCAGAACAATTCGCGTCCACCCATGGTCGCGGCGGTTCAGTCCAACCGCTCCCAAACCTTCAATGATGGGCCCCGCCACGGACGCCGGCGTCGACACATAGAACAAATGGTTTGGGCTCGAACCATTCTTCTCCATCTCCTCCAGACGAATGCGCAACTGCGGATAGAACTTCGGATCGTTGATGTCACCTACCATGTAGTGCAGCCGTGTTTCAAAGTCTGTCCATCCCGACTCGCTGAAGTCGCGTGTGTCTTTCGACTTGGCGGCTGCCTCCCCTGTCTTCTCGCGAAAGTCTTCAGAATTCATCGGGGTGCGACCAATCCCAAGAACTTCGAACTGCGGGTTCATGCAGCCCTCACATGCGAGGTTGTAGAGGCCCGGGATCAGCTTCCGCTTCGTCAGGTCGCCCGAAGCTCCAAAAATAACCAGGACACACGAATCTCCGGTGGGCAGTGGTTCTTGCGACAACTTCTCAAGGGGACTGGCTTGGATAATCGCAGACATAAATCTTCTCTCTATAGATGCTTTCGATATGGATTTCGAAGCGTAACCGGAAAAACAAAAACTAACCTACTCCAGCGAATTCTTCTATGCATCTTTGGCTGCAGCTTGGCCGGCGCTCTTTCGCATGTGAACGACAGCTCCACCTTCTTCGAAGCGCACTTCATCCATCAACACTTTCATCAGGTAGATGCCACGACCGTGAGCGGATCCGATGTTTTCGGCGGCTGTAGGATCCGCTACCTTATTAACGTCAAATCCTCGTCCCTCGTCCTTACCGCGATTGAGACTTCATCAGGTTTACAGCAGCAACGAACATAGACCTGTGTTCGGGGATTCTCATGATTGCCGTGAATGATCGCGTTTGCGAGAGCCTCGCGCAATGCGATCTCAACGTCGTTCTCGCCGGCAGGAGCACAGCCGCACTTCCTCATCAAGGGCATGAGCTTATCCACGAAGGGAGAAATCGCAGCCACTTCGCTTGGCAAAGAGCGCTCCAGGTCGATGCAAGGGTCGCATTGATAATGGGCTAGAGTCATTCGTAAACCTTCTTTGATTGACCCTCACAATTCAGAAACGATCACGTTCGTTCGCGTGGTCCCCAAACTTTTCATAACTCTCTGTTTAGTCGGCATATTTCGGCATATGATCACACTGATCGATTAGATCTGCGCCCTGCCGCCGTCAACGAATAGTTCAATACCGGTGACGAAGCTGGAGTCATCCGACGCAAGAAACAAAGTCACTTTGGCTACTTCATCAGGTTCCCCCATGCGTCCCATCGGAATGGTAGACACAATCCGCGCGATCACGTCTGCAGATTGCCGACTCGCCAGTGGCGTATTGATCGGACCCGGACTAACAACGTTTGAGCGGATACGACGGTCCTTCAGATCTGTAGTCCAGGTTCGCACGAAAGAGCGGATTGCCGCTTTACTCGCGGCATAGACGCCGAAGGCGGCAGTACCCTTAACACTCGCGACGGAGCCATTGAGAATGATAGAGCCACCATCCTTCAGTAGCGGTAAGGCCTTTTGCACCGTGAACAGTGTTCCCCGCACATTAATGTTGAACAGTTTGTCGAAATGGTCTTCGGTGACGGCGCCAAAGGGAACAAATTCGCCAACACCGGCGTTGGCGAAAACAATATCGATTCGCCCCTTCGCCTTAGCGACGGTCTCGTAAAGACGATCAAGGTCGGCCAATTTGGCAACGTCTCCCTGCACGCCACAGACGTTGCTCCCGATCGCCTTCAGGGCCTTGTCGAGTTCCTTCTGACGACGGCCCGTGATGAAGACATAGGCGTCCTCTTTGACGAAAAGCTTTGCCGTAGCCAATCCAATCCCTTCTGTGCCGCCGGTGACGACAGCGATCTTACCTTCGAGCTTTTTAGGCATCGTTTTTCCGTTGTTGCTGAGTTGTAACGAACTTCCCGCGGCCGCCTCATTTGTATGTCGGGAAAGTCTTTCCGAACATGGGCCGCTTGCTTATCGACTGTTCTTCCGTCGCTTCATCTTGAATGACGTCCCAATGCTCGACAAGGATGCCGTTTTGAATGCGCGCAATCTCTGCGGCAGTCCAATTCACAGGAGCGCCAAAACCGCTAAATCGCCCGTGCACGATCACGAAGTTTCCCTCAGCCACGATCGTTCCAGATTCGTACTTCAACGTGGGTGGGATGCTCTTGATGAGATCGAACAGACCGTCGCGGCCGGGTGCGATATGAGCGCTGTGGGTGGATTCTCCGGCGGTACGCTGACCTCGTACTACAGTGAATGCTGACTGCGATGCGGTAGCCATGCACAACAAGAACGCGACAATCACCTTGATCTTCATGAGGCGGTCTTTTCTTGCGCTGCGGCGTTCACCTGCTGCCCGATCGGCGTGGCCCGATCGGCGTGGCTAAGCGCGGCGAAGTAGAGCCAAGGCCGTATGCATTGATTCAGGTCAGTCCTCACCATGGTGTTCATTTCCAGCCTCGTCCTGAAAGGGTGTTTTGTTTTTCGCCACAGCTGCCAAACCTAGAGCAAATTGCTATCGCCGTATGGGATCGCAGTCGTCATGCAATCCGCCTCCACTCAGCCGGCATTTACCTCGCGCTTAAGCTGAAATTCCGCTGTACTTCGATTTGCTGTAAAGCGCGAAATCGCGCTGAGATCACGTCCTGCCGCGTGCAGCCCAGGAGAACCGAACAATCTTGATCGGAGTAGCGCTCAAGAACCGACATGACATACACAAAGCGCTCGAACGGCCTGAGTTCAAGGATCGCGGCAATCTCGCCCTGCTCCACCAGCGTGTTGCCACTGCGGTTGGAACTCGAGCGACCTTCCCCCATTGGCCTCGGGTTGATGACTCTCACGGCGCACTGAATGATCGCCCGCCGAGCCCAAGAGCGTGCCCATGCCTTGAAAACGCGGTTGCCTTTTACCGAACTCTCCAGTCCGGAGACAAAGCACTGCTCAGCTTTCTCATGCTCCCCAGTCAGCAGGAACGACAACTGGTACAGTTCATCGACGTCCTCGTAGAAGATTCGGCAGAAATCACTGCTACTCGCGTATGGCGTGGGGCTGGTGATGTGCTTTGTCTCTAGCATGTTCAACACCCGGGTAACTCCTGTTGTTTCTTACGTGCAAGTTGTTTCAACACATGTTTGGTGAGAACGTTACCGCAGGAAAACTTCGCGCCTTCCTTCATCAGATCGAAGATCGCGTCTTCTCCCGCGCGGCTGATCGTGGTCAGGTTTCTCAGGTCAATGACCAGTTTGCGTCCGCCTAGCTCCTGGCATGTATTTCTCCAGCTTGTGCGAAGCTCAGCGACCCATGGTCCGACCAGCGTTCCTTCCACGACTAACGTGCGCTGTGACCGCGTATCGAAAGTGGAAATCTTGAACATGTGGCGCTTGTGATCTCGCAACCCGCTTGCCAAAGCCACATTCCCTGGCGGGCTAGCAAACTATTGAATCCATTGGTCAGGAGGGGCCGGGAGTGCCGGGTCTGTCGAAGAATGTCGAAATCAGAATCGACAATTGTCGAGGTTGGAAACAGCCAAAGAGAACGTTACCGTGAAGGCCGAACCCACTACACACGAGAAAAACAGTTACGATACTTTTCGCGGGTCGATGCCGAGCTTCTTCATGCGCGAGATCAGCGTCGTGCGCTTGATATCCATCCGTGCCGCGGCCCCTTCCGGGCCTGCTATCCGTCCGTTTGTTATTTTCAAGACGCGGATAATCTCGTCGCGTTCATTGGCTTCGCGCGTGCCCGCCACGGGAGCGTTCTTGCCATTGTTGCTCAATGCGGCGATTGGAGCTTGCAGCGCCGTGCCCTGGGTAAGGATCACCGAACGCTCGATAAAATTTTCCAGCTCACGAATATTCCCCGGCCAATGCCAACTTGAGAGCTTCCTCAGGGCCGCAGCGGGAATAGATTCGATCTGCTTCTGCATGCGGCGGCCGTACTTCTGTGTGAAGTAACGGACCAACAGCGGAATGTCTTCGTGGCGTTCGCGCAAAGGTGGGATGCGGATCGGAAAGACGTTCAAGCGATAATACAAGTCGCTGCGGAACTCGCGATTCTCCATCATTTTGTCGAGGTCGCGATTGGTCGCCGCTACCAATCGCACATCGACTTGCTTGGTTCGGTTGCTGCCTAGCCGTTCAAACTCTCGCTCCTGCAAAGCCCGCAAGAGTTTCGGCTGGATCTCAATTGGAATGTCACCAACTTCGTCCAAAAAGAGCGTGCCTTGATCAGCCAGTTCCAGCCTTCCGGTCTTCTGAGCAATCGCGCCTGTGAAAGCGCCTCGTTCATGTCCAAAAAGCTCGCTCTCCAGCAGTCCGGTGGGAATGGCGGCGCAGTTGAGCTTTACAAAAGTCCGTTCCTTCCGCCGGCTGCGGTCATGGATAGCGCGCGCAATCAATTCCTTTCCTGTACCGGTCTCGCCCAGAAGCAACACCGTCGAGTCGCTGGGAGCTACCGTCTCCACCAGATTCAAAACATGGCGGAGAGCTGAACTCTGCCCCACAATTCCTTCAAAGTCCATCTCGCCACGGATTTCATCTTCTAAATACAGCTTTTCCTGAGCCAGCTTATCTTTTAGTTCGGCGATCTCGTGATAGGCCAACGCGTTCTCGACGGCGATCGCTATTTGCCCCGCCGCTTGCAACAGGAAATCCACGTCATCTGGGCTAAATGAGTTCTCGACCCGGCTGCCGAGTGCTAGAACACCAAGTGTCCGGTTTCGGCTGATCAGGGGTAGAGCGCAGGCAGACTCGATGTCTTCCGCAAGAATGTCAGAAGCGTCCAGCAAACCCATGGCATCCGCGCTTGTTCCTATGACAACCGGCTTGCCCGTCTTGAATACACTGCCCACAATGGACCCTTCGACAGGGTGCAACGAACCTTCCTTGGCAAATCCCTTAGTTTCCGGGAAATCTACAGCCAGACTGCGCATTTGGCGCTGCTCCGAATCCGGCAACAGTATGCCGACGGCGTCGCAGTGCATGACTTGCCGAATGCTCGCTGAGACCGCGCGAAGCACCTCGCGACACTCTAAAGTCGAGACGAGGATATTCGTCATGTCCAGGAGCAATTTCAGCCGGTCGCTTTCTCTTTGCAGTTCCGGTCTCTGCAGTTCCGGTCTTGCGCTCGACGACAACTCGGAGTTGACTAAGTAGTCCGCTACGACCGAAGAACTCATCCTCTAACCTCCCACAGTCCAATGCTGCAGTCGCCCGCGCGTCCCCGCTCGCCTGGCCGCGCGCAGCACTTCATATCGTTGCCTGGCCGCCTCTGAGATTATTACCGACGAAGTATTCACAAACTTCAGTTGTTGCGATGATTCGGAATCTATCTATCCGTTCAGATGTGGCGAAGAGGCATAAAGCTTCGAGAAAATGTCGTAATTGTCGTCACCTGTCGGATTGTGTGTCGAAGTGCTCGACAATCCATCTGAACAGTCTCTTGCTCCCGCAGGGCGACCTTTGTTCGCTCAAATAGTTGGCGACCGCGCAACAGCAAACGCAATTTTGGCACCTCACCTGCCCATATTGAATGCAGAAGCGATTCGCGCACAGTGATCATGGTGGCGGGAATCGTAGACACACATTCAATTATGGAGGAATCGCACGATGCGGCGAACTGCGATTATGCTGGCAGGTTTTGTCGTTCTATTAACTCTTGGCGCCACGGCTCAGGAAAGCCGCTCAGAGATCAGTCTGCAAGGCACGGGCTTTTTCACTAGCGATGGTAACGGCCAGGGAATCTCACGGACTACTTCAGACACCGGCGGATTCATGGTGGGATACCGTTATCAATTCAACCGTTGGCTTTCTGCGGAAGGGAATTATGGTTACGACCGAAACACGCAAAAATATTTCGCCGGTTTCGGAGAATCGAGAGTCCAAGCCAACGTGCACACGGTCACGGCCGATTTGGCGTTGCGCCTCCCACTTCCCATTAAGAGGGTCAGTACCTACGTGCTCGCTGGGGGCGGCGGTCTGATCTTTGATCCCACCGGCAACATAGGCGGGTCTGTTCCTGGTGCCGACAGTCAAGGCAGAGGCGCCTTCCTGTACGGAGTAGGCGCTGATTATGTCCTGACGCGACACTTCTCCTTACGTGGCGAATACAGAGGTTTTGTATACAAGAATCCGGATTTCGGACTCACCGCCTTGAACACGGACACTTGGACGCACACCGCGCAACCATCCGCTGGAATCGTTTTCCGATTCTAATCGTAAAGCTCCTGGCGGGCAGGGCTTTCCTGCCTGCCTGCTGAGTTTGTCGAGCTGTTGTGCCGTTGCCACTCGCATGACCGCACCCACGATATTCCCTACAGAAGCCAAATTTCCGGAGGAAATGCACCATGGCTGGAGGAGAGCGCAAGAACTGGAGAGAGTTGGCCAACGCCGCACTGGAAGCAAAAGATCCCGATAAGTTGCTGTCGATTGTTCAGGAACTTAACAGGGTCCTAAAACACGAAGAGCAGGTCCGCCGTGATTTCAGGGAGGCCGCGAGAGCGAACAAGTCTTCTCTCGAAGTCCGACGTTAAGAATCAAGAATCAGCGCGAAGCAGTGATATATGAATGTCGCATACGTCTCTGCACTATCGGCGCTTGCCGGATCAGTGGTCGGCGGCCCGACAGCGGGCATCACGACTTGGCTGGGGCTACGTGCTCAGGCGAGGGCTGGGCAGCTCGCCCGCGAAATGTTACGGCGAGACGATCTCTACAAGGATTTCATCGTCGCAGGATCGAAGGCGTGGGGTGATGCCATCCTGAGCAACGAGCCGCAAATGCAGGAGCCATAGAGTGGGGATTCGCCGGCACCCGGACGACAACGGACGCTTATTTCATCAGTTCATTGGCGTAGCGGACAGGGACCGCCAAGTTCGAGCCGCCAAAATCACTCAGAGTAGCGAAGTTCACGCCAATGACCTTGCCATCGCGATTGAAGAGCGGTCCGCCGGAACCGCCGGAGGTTGTCGCTGCATCGTAAACAATCTTGTCCGTTAGCACGTCGCCGATATGTCCCTGGGTAGTCGTTGGCCGAATGAGATGTTGCTCGGCCAATTGGGAAACAATCTGGGTTACCTCATGGGCGTTTTCCACCACTTTTTGTGTAGTGTCGCTTCCCGCGCGAGCGAGGATGCCGTCGATTCCTGTAGGGTAGCCAATCAGGACGACCGGATCGCCCGACACACTGGCTTCCTTCCGAGTGTCGAGCTCCAGAAGCGCGGCGTGAGGCGGTGCCGGAGTCTCTAACTTGAGAGTTGCTAAGTCGGCATGCGCCGAAATCCGGTCGAGCTTGGCCGCGATACCTTGCAACGACCCTGGGAAGTACACCGTGTAAGACGCGGCAAACGCCGAAGCACCCCGGTCGAGAAGTTGTTTCAATTCGTCATTACTCCACCAAGGCTCGGCGACGTGATGATTCGTGAGACGTCCATCGCGCGCTACGAGAAATCCTGTGCCAAAGACGTCAATCTGCAGAGGCGGCCCTGCTCCCTCTATTTCGAGAGATACCATACCTTTGTCGTCCACCTGCGGCTTACCTGTAGCATCGGTGGAAATACGAATTAACCGTCCGGAGTCATTGTCCCGAAACTGCACGACCACGTGCAGCAAGCAAATGCTGGGTCCGTAGGTATGAACAATCGTTTCCGCGACTCGTCCCTCATTCTCCAGCCGGCTCAGGCGATTCTGAGTGTCCTGAAGCTGCTTCTTGAGGGATTCGCCGTCGGCATCGCCGTCCGCTGCCATCTTCTTGCGGATCTCTTCGGTTTGCGCCTTCAACGACTCGCGCGTTCCCGACGCTTGGCTTACGGTCAGGGATGCACGCGCTTGTTCGGCCCGGCGCAGGAGGTCTCCTTGTTGTAGGATTCCGCCGCTCAGCCGCGCAACGTCGGCTTTGAGTTGGAGTGCATCCTTCCGGCTGTGCCAGCTCGAAATTACCGTTGCCAGTGCAGCCAAAAGCACTGCCGCGCTCAGGATAAAAATCGCCGGAATTACCCAAACGCGCCGTTTGGCATTCATGTCGCCACTCAGGGCTTCCACGGCACTCTCCGCCAAGTGCTCCTTTTGCAATGCATCGTTTAGTTTTGCTTCAAGCTCTAACTCTGGTTGTCTCTCACGAAACTGCGTCCTGATCCTCGCTGCAAATTCCAATGGTTCGAAGGGAAAGGAGATGACATCATCAGCTCCCAAGTCCAACCCGCGGGCGCGTTCCAGCGCGCCACCGTGAACCACCATCACAATCTTCAGAGTTCGCGGATCAGGACCTGCTTTGATTTGGCTGATCAAGCCGCAGCAGCTCAGGTTGGATGGCGTTGCTTCTATAATCAGCACTTCCGGGGAAAGAGCAAGAATCTCATCAACCGTCAGGCTGCGGTCTGTGGCGATTTCATAGCCTTGGCCTGATAAAGCCTGCTGCACCGCTTGGGTGGACTCCACACCGAGATTAAGGAGAAGAATGCGCATTGCTGTCAACCTATCACCGAGCCGTTTAGACTTTCAGTTGGGGAGCGCTCCCGCCGTAACGAGATTGCGTCTGACGAATACTATTCATCGCGTATCACTGGAACCCATCTCGCTTCATCAATTCATTTTCTGCCGTTTCAAGCACCTTATCTTCTTCTACACCATAAAATGATGCACGGCGCCTGCCAAAGACTGCTTCTAGCCGGGACCACAGCAAGTGATTCAAGATAGAAGAGCTTCGCTTTGTGAGACATCGATCACTTGAGAGACTGTCGAAACAACCTCGACAGGTGTCGAGCCGCAGCCACGGCACTCGGATACAGTTCCTCTTTTTTCGTCCTTGCTCTCCCGGGATCGGCCAAGCAACGGCAAAGAGACGCATGCGAATTTCCCAGAGATCATTCCAACAATCCGAATGGCTGGTTGAGTAGTCTAATGCAGCATGAGGCTACGACAACGTTTGATCGGTTTCATTGCAATTTTCCAGTCCATTCTTTTTTTGACGCATTTTCTCCTCTATGCGACGTGGGCATTTTCGCCCGCGGGAGCGGGTGCCCGCGGCGCACTGTGGATCAAACTGCTTCTCGGCTTTCTGTCGGTGAGCTTTATTGCCGCTTCGCTACTCGCCTTTCGCTATACCAATGCGGCCGTGCGTGCGTTTTACAGGGTTGCTGCGATTTGGGTTGGTCTGCTGAGTTTCCTCTTCACCGCGGCGGTCTTCTCCTGGATTATTTTGGGAGTTGCGCGACTGGCCGGGCTGGACGTGAACTTCCATCGCACCGTGGAATTGCTCTTCGGGGCTGCAGTAGTAGCCGGAGTCTTCGGCGTCTTCAACGCGAGCTGGACGCGAATCACCCGAACCACGGTGCGGCTGGCGAACTTGCCGGCAGCGTGGCGCGGGCGAAGAGTGGCGCTGATCAGCGATCTGCACTTGGGGCACGTGCGAAATGGCAGTTTTTTGCGGCGCATGGTCGCGAAGATCTTGAAGGAAGCGCCAGACGCGGTTTTTATTGCCGGAGACTTGTATGATGGCACGGCCATCGACGCGGGACGAGCGGCGCAGCCGTTGAATAAGCTAACCGCGCCACACGGCGTGTATTTTGTAGCGGGAAATCATGAGCAATTTGGCGATGACAGCAACTATCTGCGCGCCATTGCGGCGGCCGGAGTCCGCGTGCTCAGCAGTGAGAAAGTGGAAGTGGATGGGTTGCAGATTATTGGCGTGCCCTACCGGAACGCGACGCGGAGCGAGCACTTAGCCTTGGCGCTACACGGCATCCGCTTGGATCGCGACCGCGCGAGCATTCTATTGATACATGCACCCGACCATCCGGAAATTGCGGAGGCTGCCGGCGTTTCCCTGCAGCTATCAGGGCATACCCACCTTGGACAGTTCATACCTTGGAGCTGGATGGCGCGGCGGATCTATCGGCAGTTTGTGTATGGCTTAAGCCGGATCGGAAAGATGCAGGTGTTCACTTCAAGCGGAGCAGGGACATGGGGACCGCCGCTGCGGCTGGGATCGAACCCCGAGATTGTGATGCTTCAGTTCGAGTAAAAATTTCGTAGGGCTCGGATGCGCGAAGCACTGAGACTTTCGCTGCCATTAGTTTCGCATCAAAGAATCTCAAATGAGCCGGAGAGAAAAGCTTTGGCTACTTGGGTTCTTGTTTTGCGCTTCCGTTTGCACTCCGCTGAATTGGGCTTGCGCGCAGGACGGGCCAGCCGATTTGCCTGACAGCCCATCGCATGTATCCCGATCTGCGCCTGACCATGACTCGCCATCGGATCGAGCGGTGTCCTGGCGGACTTTGCCAAAAGACTTTCTCCAAGATCAAAAAGGCATTTGGCTGCTGTTCCCAACACAACTGGCGAAAGGACGTGACTGGTTGCCCACTCTTGCCATCATAGGCGGAACGGCGGGACTCATTGTGGCCGATCCGCACGCAATGCCCTATTTTCGTTCTCATGAGAAGAACCTGGACGACATCAACGACGTCTTCACTGCTCCCATTACCACGGCAGAAGTGGTGCTCCTGCCGGCTTCACTCATGATTGCCGGCTATGCTCGGCATGATTCGTATCAAGTGGGCACGGCATTACTTGCCGCGGAGGCCTATGCGGACAGCGCTGTCGTCGATCTTGCGATCAAAGCCATTACTCGCAGAAAACGACCTAACGACGTTCCCCCCGGAGGGTCCTTTAACAATACGTTCTTTAGCGGTGGCAAGTCTCCCTTTAAGGGCAGCGCGTTTCCATCTGGGCACGCCGCAGGTGTGTTTGCGGTCACTACGGTTGTCGCCAGCCGGTATCACAACCACCGCTGGGTACCGTGGGTGTTGTACGGTTTCGCGACCGCTGTCAGTCTTTCTCGCGTAACTACGAGTGCTCACTTTCCATCGGACATATTTCTAGGCGCGGCTCTCGGCTACACCATTACACGCTACCAGGTCCTGCGCCCGCGCTGACTCTTGCCGGTATTCCTTCTGAATGGTTCTTCCACCCATGGGACCGTCATACCGGTCTGGCTTAACTTTCTCACTTCGGCGAAAGCCTCCTAATCGCGCAGCGCGACGCCCTGTCCGCCGGCTACCCAGCTCGAACTCAGTCTGACTCCCTGATGTTAGTGGACGAGCTCCGCGTTTCCTGCAGTCAGAGTAATGGCGTTTTCGCCAGCCTTGAGCGTAACGGGGACGTCCCAGACGAGGCCTCCATCGGTGCTTTTTCCACCGCCGAAGACGAAGTACGAGCCGGGAGAGACCGGGGCGATCAAGGTGGATTTGCCCGCACTGTCCAAGGTGGCTTTCCCAAGATAGTACTGGTGCATAGCGCTAACGAGGGCTTTGCACTCTTTGGGCGGAAGGCAGTTGGCGGTCCACAGCTGCAGTGCTTTTCCAGGAGTAGTGTCGGCTGGAATAGGCGCCCCGGCTTTGCGCAGAGGGCTGTCGAAGCGGTCGCTCATCAGGAAGACTGTGCCTCCGGCTAGCGGGTTCGGCCCGCCCGGAAAGGACGAACTGATCGCGAGCTTCATACTCGCGCCACCTGCAGCCGTTGAAGCGGGGGCACGCGTTGCCGCTGTCGCAACTGGAACGGGAGCGGGCGAGGCCGTGGCAACGGAGGTTGCGGGCATGGCGCCGGTTTTCGGACGGAAGCTGTCGACATCGCAGGTTTCACTGTGCGGGGCGAACGCTACATTTTCGCCATTCATCCCCGTGACCAGGCGGCCGTTGACGGAAGTGCTGCCCGCACCGCGCAGAGAGTTGTCAGGCTCAACGGCGAGGGTGAAAGGGCCGCCGGAGTTCTGGACATGGATAAGCAGCGCGCTGGGCGTGTTTTCGACTGTGTAGAGCTGGCGGACATGCGCTTGGCCGCAATCGAGGACGAGAGAGTTTCCGCTGAAATCGAGCAGCAGCTTGCCGGCGCCGTATTTGCCGGTCATGCGCAGGCCCACCTCGCCGGCACCTGGAGCGAGGGTGCTGACGAAGCCGGTGAGCATGCCCATCATGCCGGAGTCGTCGGCGGGCTGTGCCGTGGCAGGAGCGGCTTTGGGACTCGGCATGGCGAGCGAGCCAATAGCGCAGCGTGCCATCGAGGGCCGGTAGTCGGGAGTGGATGTGGTGCCGGTAGCCACACTATTCTCGTAGTGCGTGTGCGTGAAGTAGCCGATGATGATGCGGCCTTTGACCTCGATCAAGCCCGGGCCGGTGAGACCGCCGTCCGCGCGCATCGTCAGCACGATTGGGTTGGGCTCGTTCTCGACCGTGACCCGAACCGAGCCCGGCCGCTTCTCGATGGCGTAGTTGTGCGGGTCGGCGACGAGCTTGCCGCAGCCGTTGATGGAAACGCCGCCTTCGCCGAAGTCGAGCGTGGTGGTAGTGGCGGGATTTTTATAGAGCCCGCTGAGGACTACGCCGGCTCTGCCGGGTCCGACAAGGGATTCTTCTGCTTCGGCATTGAAACCGATCATGTCCATGAAGCCGGACATAAAGCCCTTTCCCATGCAGCCGGCGGAAGACCCGCCAAGTTCCAGACAACGGCGTGTGGCGACGGCGGTGGGGTCATTCGAGAGTCCTTGTGTTCCGTATATCTGCTTGTCGGCTGCCTGCTGAGCCGCACTGTCCCGCTTATAGTCGGCCATCTCCTGCTGGTACCGGCGCTCGCCGGCGGCGGCTAGGCCGGCCTCCGCGCCTTTGTAGGCAGCGGCGGACTGGGAACCGATCAGTCGTGTGGACCAGTCCTTGTAGAAACCGTCGTTCATCTCATACTGCCCATGAACGCGCTCGAAGGCCGCGGCTTCGGCCGGAGTATGAGTCTTCGCGTAATCCTGCGACATCTGGTAGGCGGCTGTCCTATAGGCGCCCATCATCTTCTGCTCGCCGGGCGTGAAATCGCCGCGCACGGTGCGGTTGTACTTGATGCGGTCGATGTACGACTGAAGATATGTGAAGACCGCGACTTGGCGCGCGAGCGTGTCCATCGGGTCCGAGCCCTTGATCTCCGCCTTCACACGCTCGACCGAGGGCAGGTCATTGGTGTAGTCGGAACTGGCCGCCGGTGCCCGAGCCGTCCCTGGCTGAATCGTAGCTGTTCTTGGTTGAGCTGTCCCCGCTTGAGCGGCTGAGCCGCCACCCTGGACGGTGCACAAAAGTTCAAGAGCAGCCAATTGCGCCCGGGGCATGGAAGCTTCATTACCGAGCTGGCCGTTCTGTCCGCCTCTAAAGAAGCAGTAATCGTTTCCTTCTCTCTTCTCACAACGACTCACGATCACGGTCATGCCGTTCTGGCAGTGGTAGGGCACATTCAATTGCACAGGAGTCGGCTGCTGTTGTGCGTTTACTAGAGCCGACGCCACCAGCCCCAAGCATCATGGCGCCGATCACATTCGTTTTCATATCTACTCCCCAGTCAAAAGCTCGTAACCGCAAAGTTCGCTAAGGATCCGCGAAGGTCGCAAAGAAAAGCTCTTCTTTGCGAACTTTGCGACTACTTTGCGACCTTTGCGGTTAAAAGCTCTTGACCGCGGATTCGCAAAGTACCGTGCTCCCTTGCCGCCGCCTATTTCTTCTTCGTCAAGCGAGTCAACAATCCGTCCGACGGCGCACTCAGTGCCCCATCATCCTCGACCGTGAAAACTGTCTTGTCTCCAACGCAGGTCATGGTCACAGTCTTTCCACTCTCAGAGTAACTGCAGGTAGTCGTGGCCGGCCCAGCGGACAGAAATGCTTTGCCGCCGGATTTGAACTCGATCTTCACCACGCCGCCGTTGTCTTCGTAAGTATTGCCTTCAACTTTTCCGCTGCAGCCCACGGCGGCGCCAAGTGTTCCAAGCACCGCAACGGCCAATGCGTTCGATAGAGTAAATTTCTTTTTCATAAGCCCTCGTTTCTCGCAAAGACATTGCAGCTTCTCAAACCACAATTACGTAGGCCCGCACGCCCTCGTCCGGGCGGCGAGCTTTGCTCGCAACTCTGGAGCTTCGCTCCCGCATTTGCCGGGGCCGGACGGGTGGGGCACCCGCCCCTACGTGTTCCGGTGTGACATTCGAAGGATGATCCCTAACACGTCAATTGCTCCCCCTCGCAACCGCAGTTCCCCCGCCCAGCATCGTGGCCAAGCTCGTCTCCGGCGACAATGTAATCGTGATGCGCTTCAGCGAATTCTCGTCTTGCGCCAGGAAAGACAGCGTGCCGTCAGGACCGAAATCCCACCAGTGCGGGATTGTCCCCGCCGAATGAAAATCCACCAGCGGCTTGCCATCGATGAAAACTCGGTCCGGTTGATTGCCATAAGAGTGGATCCAGAACAGATGCTTGCTATCCGGAGAGAATGACAATGCGTGATTGGTGCCTTCAACACTCGCCGAAATATACCTGCCGTCAAGGAAAATTCCCCGCCGATTATCTCCGGTCGCGGTCGGGGGATTTGCGAAATGAGCGATGTGCTTGCTGTCCGGGCTAAACACATATTTCAAGGCCAAAGCATTCTGCAGGTCCATCGTATCCACATTCGTGAGCACCGACTGTGGTTGCGCTACTCCATCGATTACCAGGCGATAGCCCATCCCGGCATCGATTGCGAAGTACGCATAGTGCGCGCCGTCCGGACTGAAGCTTAGGTTGCTTCCGCTGCGTCCATTAATGGGGGTAATCTTCCCGTCCAGCAAGAGCGAGGTAGCACCGGCATTCCCAACAAGTAAAGCCCCAACCCGATTTCCGACCGGGGCGATGATCGGTTCTATCGTGCTTCCCTCAAACTCCTCGTCGCCGACTACGGTGAAAACCTTGCCGTTGATGGCGTGATAGACGACTTTCGAAGAGTCCGGCGTAAAGCCGAGCTTGTCGATCAGGACGTATTCCGCTCCCCGCTTACCATCCGTGAAGACGTAACGCCTGCTATTCGTGCTCGAATATACGGCAGCGTAGTGCTTGCCGTCCGGGCTGATCACTACTTCACTAGGGAAACCGCGGTCGCGGGGAACTTCACTAGCAACGACTTTCTTCCCGCTAACCACCAAATATTCAACCGGCTTAACTAATGTTCCTCCGCTTACGGCAACCACGACCATGTCACCCACTGGCGGAATGAAAACTCTGAAGCTGAACGCCCGCGCCAGCAGTTTGCCGTCGAACAGCAAGTCTGTGCCTTGTCCTTGCTGAGTTTGGGTGTACAGGTGTTTACTGTCGGCAGTCCACTGCGGAGAGCCACCCTGATATCCAGCCGGTTTCCCGTCCACAATAAGCGTCCATGGTCTCTGGCTTTGTGGGTCGTTCCACACGTAAGCGTAGTGATCGCCGTCAGGACTGAAGGCCACGAGAATGTTATTGGACGCCCTGCTCGGAATACCCGGCTTGCCGTCGAACACGAATCGCTCAAAGCTTGCCGGGGGATCACTCGAATCAACGTTACTGAAGTAGTACAGATGCTTGCTGTTTGAGGTAAAGCCCAGTTTGCAAGTCGTATCGTCGAACCTGCCATTTCTGGATTCTGAGCTTCGCACCAGCTCCTTGCCATCCACCATGACGACATATTGATCGCCGGAGCGCGCGCAATACGCGTAGCGGTTGCCGTCGGGACTGAATTCGATAGCGCCTGAATTCAGGATTTCATCGAACTTCGGCCCCTCGACTCCATCGTAGATAACCACCGAGCGGCTTCCGCTGTTGGTCACCGTGGCGACGTGGACTCCATGCGGGCTGACGGTAAACCTCGCGCCCTGCTGCAGCGGCGCCATAACCTTCTCTTCGATCTTGGTTCCAGCGGGAGGCTTGAACGCCCCGGAGTCGTTAATCTGACCAGCTTGAACTCGGCCTGGAGCCTGCTGTTGCCCCGGCCGCTGTTGTCGTTGCTGCCCAGGACTTTGTCCAGGCTGCTGTTGTGGTGGTTGCTGCGGCTGTTGCGGCTGGCCTTGCTGCCCCGCCTGTTTGGCAGCGTCTTTCATCTGCTGCCAGATGCTCGGCTTCTTCGGAGTGCTCTGGGCACCCGCCGTTCCTGGAATGATTGTGATCGTGGCCGCGAAAACGGCGAGTGACAAGATACTTCTTGAGTGGCGCATTTCAACCCCCAAATCGCAGCGACGTTTGGCGCGAACTACGTCGCCGGATCTTCACGCGAAAATTGTCAGCGATTCTACGCTGCTTTCCCTTGATGAGCACTCACGAAATTGCTGGCCGGCGCATGTCCCGCCCGCTTGGTGTTTATCTCGAGCAGCCGACCTGTAAATTTATTGCCGGTCATTTCTGCTCCACCGCGGTGTTTTGCTTCCGGGCTTGCTCCTTTGCATTCGCTTTCGCCGGGAGCGGTTTAGCAATGCCGGTAGCAGGGGCGGGTTTCGCAGCGGGCACAGGATTTGGTTTTTGCGTTGTGGCAGTCGCCCAGTGCGCCGATGCCGCCGGTGGAGCAGTAACTGCGCTTCTGGTGGCCGCATTTACAACCGCACCCTGCGCAGGCGCAGTCGCGGTCGCTGGCGTAGCCGCCGAAGCTGTTGCATTCGTGACTGACTTCAACGCCTGGACCTGATTCGCCTTGGTGACGACTGCTGTCGGAACAGCTTGCTGAATTGCGGCCGGCACGGGTAGTCCACTCACCGCGGGCGCCGCAACGCCGGATCCACCAGCGGTATTCGGATCGCACCCTGCTGCATTCGCGGCCGCCTGTCCAGCGTTCTGCGTCTTCTTGTGGCGAAACATTGATCCCAGGCTGGAAATTGCATTTGCGGCAGTGGCTACCGTATTGGCAGCTTGGCCGGCGCCTTGGCCGAGAGCTCCGGCAGCGGCGCATGGATTGGACATTGCCCCAGCACTGGATCCAAGCCCTGGCGCAGAAGAGAATCCTGTGGCAGACCCTATTCCGGTTGCAGAACCCGGCGCGAACATCGGCGACGCTGCTCCCGATCCATTAGCGAGGCCCTGGAAGTGAAGAGGAAATTCTCCACCCAGAGTGTGCTGATTTCCCTCAAACGTATTGATTTCAGCTACCGTCAGATCAAGCACATAGTTGAAGCCCACCACTGGAGGCCAACCCTGCAGCACCAGCTCGAACTGCGCGTCCGCCCAGCCGCCGGCGCGGATCGTAAACTTGGGATCGAAGTTAGCGCCAGCAACCAAACCAATCCCGCGGTATGCATTCGGGCCCCACGGCACCGACCGGTTTCCACGATCATCAGTGGCGATTCCGGACTGGTTCACATAGCCCAGAACTAGCGGCTGGTTCGTCTTATTTTGAAAGCGGACAGTCGTATCAATGATCTTGTAGTTGCTGTGGTTCGTGCTCGTGCGGAAGCTGGTGATGGTTGCCGCGAAGTCGGCCGCCTCCTGGCAGAGTTGCTGATTCCCGCAAATCTGTGGCGCCTCGGTAACTGCTGGAGCCTGCGCCGGCGTTGAAGAGTCCAGTATCTGTGCCAGCGTGGTTTGACTTACGGTTGCGATCAGAGCCCCCAGAAGGGCAAGCCAGAAAATGTTTCGTAGATTCAAGTGGCGCATTTCAATCCTCCAATGTTGAACTTTGCTTAGCGGGCATTGATGCCCTTTAACCCTTGCCGCATTGGTAGAGACGTTGCCTGCAACGTCTTGCTGGCCCGAGCCAGAGACCTCCATCTCGAGGAATCTCTCTATGCTGCTACCTGCGTTGACCCGGAGGTGGCATGTCCCTCCAGCCCACGCGCCAGCAAAAACTTCTTCACGCCAACCCCCGCGCAATAAAGACTCACCAGACCGGACAAGTAACTGCCCAACCCAAGAGACAGAGCTTTCAACGCTTCTTCGCGCATCTGCCTCGCCATGTCGCCAAGAGGTCCGTTGACGTCACCTCCCAAGCTGCTGTTGATAGTCGCGCTCAGCATGATCCAAACCATCAACATGAACAGCAGAGGAAGCAGTCCGCCCAGGCTGGCGCGCTTGTCTTTCCAGAAATAAGAAATGAACGGCCCCGCGAGCGCGATGATCGCGAGAAAGCCATAGAAGCCGGCACTAGGACCACTGCGTCCTTGCATCACAGTGTCGAATGCGCTGCTCGAATTCAGATAGCCAAGCAGTTGCCAAAACGTAAAATCCATTTTGCCCAGCAAGCTCTGAATGGAGACGGCGCTCAAGAAAAACCAGCCGACAATCAGCAGCCCAGTCGCTACCAACGTCGGTAACCCGAACTTGGCAACGGCAGCAGATGCGAGCACTCTGCCCTTTTGCCGCGCCGCGTGCACAACCGCTTCGGCTTGCTCCTTAGCGATCTGCGAATCTGAGATTGCTGTGATCGCGGTAATACTGCCGTCTGGCGCGAATTCAACCTGTACCGCCATTCCCGGAACTGGCGGAGCATCTGACCGCCACACCCCATCCAGAGAAAACTGATGGTGCTGCCCGTCGATTGATATCAGCCCCGGTCCAGCACTTGTGTCCCGCAACACCTTGCCTCGCTTCATCATGGTTCCTCCGTGCACAACTTGATTTTGGAGCGACGGGCGTCCTCGCCCGTCTCGCCCGAGCGCATCCCCGAACCCGCCGAAATTTCCAAATGAACCCATCTCTATCCCTAGCCCGCCACTTGTGTCAGAATGTTGGCGCCTTGAAGCAGGCGCGATGGGGCATAGCCTGCACTACTTGCCCGCTGTGTGTCCTGACGGAATTCTTAAGAACTCTAAAGAGGGCTAAGTTGTGAACTACAAAGGATCATTAGGCCAAGTCGAGGAGACTTCAGGCCGCCTCTGGCGCTTTGCAAATTATGAATTCGATGAGCTGCGTCGTGAATTGCGGGTCAAGGGCAAGGCCGCGGACTTGGAATCGAAGCCGCTCGACATCCTTCTTCAGCTTCTATTGCACGCCGGCGAAGTAGTGACTAAGGAAGAATTGCTCGAGGCCGTCTGGCCGGACGTGATCGTAGTGGATGGCTCCTTAGCGACCGCAGTGTCGAAGCTTCGCAAGGCGATGGGAGACGAAGACCACCCGGCCATCGTCACTGTCCCCCGCGTGGGTTACCGCCTGGCCGTGCCGGTCTATTGCAAGACTGTCGCAGCCGCGGCCGGACCAGAACTCGGATTCAGAGCCGGAGACCTGGTGCCGGGAAGGGAACAGTGGCGGCTTTCTCGCGCACTGGAGGTCTCCGGGTCGAGCGAAGTATGGCTGGGCGAAAATCCCAAGACTCGTGAACAACGCGTGTTCAAGTTCGCGGCGGATGGCGTGCGCCTGAAAGGACTGAAGCGCGAGATCACGATTTCTCGCTTCCTACGAGAATCGCTCGGTGACCGGCCGGAATTTGTCCGTATCCTGGAATGGAACTTCGAAACTTCTCCATTTTTCCTGGAAAGCGAATACGCCGGCCCGAACCTCGCCGAATGGGCTGAGGCGCAGGGTGGTTTAAGTAAAGTCTCGCTTGATGCCCGGCTGCATCTTCTTATTGACGTCGCCCAGGCCCTTGCCGCCGCGCACAGCATTGGAGCGCTGCACAAAGATCTGAAGCCGGCGAACATCCTGGTCGTGCCCGGCGCAAATGCGGGCTGGCAAATCAGAATTGCAGACTTCGGCAGCGCGTCGCTGTTCGATCCGTCGCGCCTGCATGCCCTGGGTATCACCAATCTAGGATTTACTCAGACCGCTGCGCTTGAAACCGGGTCGCTGAGCGGCACCTTGATGTATCTGGCTCCTGAAGTTTTGGCGGGACAATCTCCCAGCGCCTCCGCCGATGTATATGCGCTCGGAGTGATGCTCTACCAGCTAATCGTCGGTGATTGCCGCAAGCCGCTTGCGCCTGGCTGGGAAGCCGAAATCAAAGACCCGTTGTTGCGGGAGGACATAGCCGACGCCGCCTGTGGCGATCCTGCCAAGCGCTTGAGCAGCGCAGCAAAATTGGCAGAACGCCTGCTTACGCTGGATAAGCGTCGGGTCAAGCGTGACGAATTAGAGAGTGCCAGGCAGCGTGCCCAAGTTGCGGAACGCAAGCTGGCCGAAGCTCGCGCTCGCCGTCCCTGGGTCGCGTTCGCAGTTATTGCGTTGGTAGTCGGACTGGGCTTCAGCCTCACCCTCTACCGGAAGGCGGCTCGGGAGCGCGATCATGCCAATCGTCAGACCGCAATCGCCAGCTCCATCAATCAGTTTCTCTCTGACGATCTCCTGGGCCGCAGCAATCCGTTTCTAAGCGGCAAATCCTCTGAGTCACTGATGGAGGCAATCAAGCAGGCCTCGCCCAGCATCGATCGCCAATTCAAGGACGAACCGCTGGTGGCTGCGCGTCTGCATCAGACCATTGCGCGGGCGCTCGATAATCGCACCAACTATTCTGATGCTCGTCAGGAATATGACCATGCCGCCACACTCTTCAAACAAGTGGACGGCGAGATGTCCCAGGACGCGATCATCGTCAACCTGCAGCGCGCTACCCTTGAATCGCGAAGCTATGAAAAGGATTCGCTGTCACTGGCGAAGTCCATCCTCCTCCAGCAGGAAGGGTTGATTGCCAAGCTTCCAAAGCCGCGGCCGGATTTGCCGGTGTGGTTGTCTTCTGCGCGAGGAATGATCGCTTTGATTGATAACAATGCCAAGTCGGCTGCGGAGAACTTTCAGGCTGCGGTCGAACGGGCGCAGATGCTTCCTGCGTTCGATGAGAGTGCCCGCCTCACATTCAAGCAGCGGCTTGGATTCTCGTACATTCGTTTAGGTGAAGGAGCCAAGGCGGAGCGGTCGTTTCGAGAACTCATCGGCGACTTCGCCCGCGTGACCGGGCCCGAAAGTCCAAACGTACTGCGCGTGCGCCTCAACCTGGCACAAGCCTACATGATTCAGAACAAGCACGAGGACGCGGTCAAAGAGGCCAATACTATTTATCCAGAATTCGTCGCCCGGCTTGGACCGGACCACGAACTCACCATGCAGTTGCTGACCACGCGCGCGCAATCGGAAGCCAGCCTTGGTCTGTGGAACGACGCCATCCGCGACGATATGGCGATCTACAACCTCGCTGTCCACAAACAGGGACCGCTGTCCTTCTTCGCGGTTGCCACTCTTTCGGACGCTTCTCTCGCCCAATGCCGCGCGGGTCGCTATAACGAAGGAGAGGCCAATGCGCGCAAAGCGCACGAGGCCTCCGTGAAAGCGTTCGGCCCACGTGCGGGCCTGACGGGGGGCGTCGCCTCAACCCTGGCCGCCTGTTTGATTGGCGTAGGCAAGCTCGACGAAGCCAGCACGCTGTTAGAGCAAATCGATGTCCCCGCCGTAACCCAGCTCGCTGGCGATCCAGATTGGGGTGCGGGGGTAAAGCTGTTGCAGGCGGAGATTGCCTATCGCCGAGGGAACTACAGCTCCGCTAAAACGTACGTGCAAGCAGTGACTCCAGTTTTCACGCGCAAAGATGCGGAGGCGTATCAAAAACACGCACTGGAATCGTTGACGGCGGAATTAGCAAAACCTGTTCAGGCGAGTAGCTCACACTGAGAGTTTGAGCTGGGTGTGTGGGGCGGGCGCCCTCGCCCGCCATCTGCTTACGCTCAAGCTTTAAGCAGGAATTCGTATTGCTCCTCAGTAAGCGGCACCACGCTTAACCTGCCTTGTCGTACCAGCGGCGAATCGCCGAAAAGCTTGTCTGCTTTGATCTCCGCCAGCGTTACCGCTTTGGGTAGCAACTTGCCCACCTTAGTCCGCACCCGCGGATTCTTGGGGTCAGAAGTGTCAACAGAAACTACACTAGCCATTCCCACTGCGCTCTTCTTATCTCCAGTTTCGTAGACAACCAGGCGGTCCCCAGGTTTCATTCCACGCAGATTCTTCAAAGCGACGGGATTCGACACACCGTCCCAGATAGTCTCCTTATCGCGCTGAAGATCGGCGAAGGAGTATTCGGAGGGTTCGGTCTTGAGAAGATAAGGCATGTGGATTTCAGATCGTAGATTTTAGATTGCAGATCGAGTAAAAATAAACGCCGACGGTAGGTCAATCTGCAATCTGAAATCCAGAATCTGCATTTCACTTCTGTTCGGGCGTTTTCTCGTCCTTCTTCTCCGTCGGATGTTCTTCGTAAATCGAATACTGCCTGCCCGGTCGTTTCATCTTGACCGTGAGGTCCACGGTCGGCTGGCTGATGTCATAGTCATCGCCGTGGGTCTGGAATCCGGGGGCGAGAACCTGGATACGCATCTTGCCATAAGGAACCCCATCGTAATTGGCTTTACCTTCGGGATCGGTCTTGAGCTCGATTCCACCGCGCTGCTGTTTGCCATCTTCGTTCACTGCATGAATCACAACCGCCGCATTCCGTATCGGCTTCCCGTTTTCATCGCGCACGATGACAAAGTTGACCGTCGCCAGCGGTACCTGCTTCTTCTTCGCCAGCGCCGGCAATGCAAGGCCGAGCCCAAGCAACAAAACTACGCAAACTCTGATCGAATGTTTCATTTCCCCCGCCGAGCTTGCGTCAATTCTAAACACCTTCCTGAGACTCTGTCACGTTTGCGGCGACAACAAACGCCGAGGCTGCCCCACCCTTCGCGATTTTCGAAGGGTGGGGGGAACCCAAGCCGGAGCGCAGCTCCGTAATGCGAAGGAGCGAATCAGGATGAAAGCGCGGCGATCATCCTGCGAAGTCGAGGGACTATGTGTTTCCCCCTACGTGAGGGCTGCCCACCCTTCGCGATTTTCGAAGAGCTTGCCCTGAGCCGAGTTGAATGGGGCAGGAGGAACCGCGCGAATTCATCCCTTGTTCATCGTGAACGAGCCTGAGCCAGTGCATCCCGATGTGCCGCCGGTGAGCGTCCAGGTACCGGTGATCGTGTTGTTCTGTACCGTCCCTTGCAACGTGAGATCGTTTCCGCCAACTCCGGAAGCCGATTGAATGGTCATCTGGAATCCGCCGGATGTCACTCCATTCAGAGTCCCGCTCAGAGTGAATCCGCCAGTCGCAATGGCGCCAGGACCGAAGCAAAGACTAGTTGTTGTGAAATGCAGGTTGGTGATGCTCAGGCTGCTGCCGGCAGTCTGCAGAAGTGTAACGTTGAATGCGAACGCCGGCGAGCCGCTTGCGCCCGCATTCGTCAGTGCCGCCGTCCAATTGCCATTGATATTGCCGGATGATCCCGAATTGCCGCACGCCGCCAGCAGCAGCACGGTTCCAAGCACAAGAATTGTTCCCGCTTTCTTCATAAGCGCTCATACTCCATTTGAATTTGAGATTTGCCCTGTTTAGGACTGCATTACCCGGGGTTCAAGGGCGTTCGGGCTAACCCCAACAGCGCCGGGAACACTTAATACATCAACCCGTGTGGCTGATGTTTGTCGCGGTATGTCGGAGTATTGTTCTTTAACTATAATTGCTCGCTATGAACAGACTGACCGCAGTCGTACTTCTGGTTTTTATCTTCGCTGCGTTCTCAGGTGCCGCTCACTCGCAGACGGCCGATCACCCCTCCTCGCGCGCAACTCCAGTTGCACAAGAAAAAGTTCCGACGATGGATGGCGCCGCCGGCCCATGTTCGCTGGAACTGACCATCACTTCTCCGGATGGAAAGCGGGCTTATGCCGTCACCGTCAGGGTCCACATTGCTTATGGTTTCGCCGGGGCTCGCAGGCTGGACCTCGAAGCTGGAACCAACTCAGACGGTAAGGTAAAGTTCACCGGAATCCCCGCCCGCGTACATCGTCCCTCACTCGAATTCAGTGCGTCTAAGGACGAGTTATCAGGTGTCGCAACCTACGATCCCTCCGCCGAGTGCCAGGCCAAGCACGAAATAATGCTCACTAAGCCCCAAAGCCTTAGAAAGGCATTACTCCGGAGCGGTGCACGAACGGGAAGTTAGCTTCCAGCCGAACGAGAGCGCTCATATCCAGGGCACAACTTGAGGAACGCCGCAGTGCTTGTATCAGGGCATGGCTTGAGCCATGCCGTAACAAAAGCCTCAAAAGCGCGACGAACCGAAGCGACCTCACCTAATAGAACCCAAAAGGCCCTAGGGATGGGGGTGGGGTAGGCTCTCAATTCCTAAGGGTTCAGCGGCCTGTAAGTAGATGCAGGAAATGCCTTTACCCCGAGTTCCAAATTGGGTAAACTTGACTCATAATTTGAGCTGAGGATTTGACAGCATGGCACTTACCTACCTATAATTAGCACTCGTACAAGCTGAGTGCTAACAATCAGCTATTCAAATAACCGCAATCAACAATTCAAATCTGAAAGGAGTCTGAAAAATGGCTACTAAATTCACTCCGCTGCACGACCGCATTCTGGTTCGGCGCACGGAAGAGTCTGAAGTCACCCGTGGCGGCATTCTGATCCCGGACACCGCCAAAGACAAGCCACAGGAGGGCGAAGTCATCTCCGCCGGCAAAGGCAAGGTCAACGAAGACGGCAAAGTATTCCCATTGGCAGTGAAAGAAGGCGACCGCATCCTGTTCGGTAAGTACGCAGGAACGGAAATCAAGCTGGATGGCGAAGAGTTCGTCATCATGCGCGAAGAAGAAGTTCTGGGCGTCATCAGCGGCGCTGCGAAGAAAGAGACCGTCGGAGCGAAGCGGTAAATGGAGCGACGGGCGTCTCGCCCGTGCAGCAAGGCCTCGGCCCAAGCTTGCTAGAAGCTAGGAGCTACTAGCTAAAAGCTGATTAGCGACGGCCCAAATAAGAATGTGCAGCCAGTCTGCAATCTAAATCTTTAGGAGAAAAGAAACATGGCAAAACAAATTGTTCACGGTGAAGAATCCCGGCAGGCGATTCTTCGCGGCGTCAACGTACTCGCTGACGCCGTCAAGGTCACGCTCGGTCCTAAGGGCCGCAACGTCGTGATCGACAAGAAATTCGGTTCGCCGACCATTACTAAGGACGGCGTCACCGTCGCAAAAGAAATCGAACTAAAAGACAACCTCGAAAACATGGGCGCGCAGATGGTGAAGGAAGTCGCTTCCAAGACTTCCGATGTCGCCGGCGACGGCACCACCACCGCAACCGTTCTAGCTCAAGCGATCTATCGCGAAGGCGTAAAAACCGTAGCAGCCGGCGCCAACCCAATGGCCCTGAAGCGCGGAATCGAAAAGGCCGTATCCCTCGTCTGCGGAGCCATCGATCCCAAAACCGGCGAACGTGGCAAAGGCGAACTCGACAAGTTCTCAAAGCCCGTCTCCGGCGACATGATTAGTCAAGTTGGGACGATCAGCGCGAATAACGATTCCACCATTGGCAACATCATTGCTGAGGCGATGAAGAAAGTCGGCAAGGACGGCGTCATTACCGTGGAAGAGTCGAAGACGCTGGAGACTCAGTTGGAAGTGGTCGAAGGTATGCAGTTCGACCGCGGATATCTCTCTCCTTATTTCGTCACCGATCCGGAGCGGATGGAAGTGGTGCTGGAGAACGCCTACATCCTGATCAACGAAAAGAAAATTTCATCAATGAAGGACCTGCTCCCGCTGCTCGAACAGATTGCCAAGAGCGGAAAGCCGCTGGTGATCATCGCTGAAGACGTTGAAGGCGAGGCGCTGGCGACTCTGGTCGTCAACAAGCTGCGTGGCACGCTGCACGTCGCTGCTGTTAAGGCTCCGGGTTTCGGCGATCGCCGCAAAGCCATGTTGCAGGACATCGCAATCCTGACCGGCGGCAAGGCCATCACCGAAGACCTCGGCATCAAGCTCGAGAACGTTCAGGTCTCCGACCTTGGCCAAGCGAAGAAAGTGACCATCGACAAGGACAACACCACCATCGTCGAAGGCAAGGGCAAGCACAACGAGATCGAAGGCCGAGTAAAGGAAATCCGCAGCCAGGTTGATAAAACCACCAGCGACTACGACCGCGAGAAGTTGCAGGAGCGGTTGGCGAAGTTGGTCGGCGGAGTGGCCGTCATTAAAGTCGGCGCTGCCACCGAAACTGAAATGAAAGAGAAGAAAGCCCGCGTAGAAGACGCGATGCATGCAACGCGCGCGGCCGTGGAAGAGGGAATCGTCCCGGGCGGTGGAGTTGCACTCAGCCGTTGCGTGTCGGCTCTCGACAAACTCAAGTCCGAGGGAGACGAGCAGATCGGCATCAACGTCGTGAAGCGTGCCCTGCAAGAGCCGTTACGCCAGATCGCCGAGAACGCCGGCGAAGAAGGCGCAATCGTGGCGGGCAAAGTCAACGACTCGAAGGACAACAACTACGGCTTCAACGCCCTGACCGGCGAGTACGAAGATCTGGTCAAGGCCGGCGTGCTCGATCCCACCAAGGTCGTGCGCACCGCATTGCAAAATGCCGGATCAATTGCCTCGCTGATGCTGACCACCGAAGCCCTGATCTCCGAGCTGCCGGAAAAGAAGGAAGCAGCTCCGATGCCCGGCGGCCACGGCGGTATGGGGGATATGTACTAAGAAGCTGTCAGCTTTCAGCCGTCAGCTTGTGTGGCGCGGGCGCCCTCGCCCGCGTGAAGCCCCGTCGAAAGGCGGGGCTTTTCTTGTTTGTGTGTCTTCGAATTTTATCCGAGCGAGACAAAGCTTTCCGCGAATGGGAGGGCACGGCTTGCACCTGTGGCGCAAGGAGTCATTTTGAAATTGGGCTTTAGCCCCTGGGGGTCGCGGTACCTCAGCGGCTAAAGCCGGTTTCATTTTCGCTGCGAATCGGCACGGCTGGAAGCCGTGCACTCCCATTCAATAACAGGCCCTCCGTTCACTGAGAGGGTGCCCCGTTCTAGTCGCGTTTTTTGCGACTTGGGTGGGGATTTTTGTGTCAAGAAAAAAACCCCGCCCAAAGCTTGAACGGGGCACCCGAAAAGACTTACGACGGGCGGGTGCCCACACCCGCCCTGCTGCGCCCTGCGCGGCATTTGCGGCGAGCAAGGCTCGCCCGCCCGGACCCTTCGGCTGCGCTCAGGGCAGGCTAAGGCCTCCGGGCCTATGTGTGCATTTTCATTTCCTAGTTTTTCCACGAAACCTCCCCTGGACTTGGCCCTAAAAAACAAAAAGCGCGGCTATTGGCCGCGCTCTATGCTTAACGCTCAGGGCAAGGTTCCTGGAAGCCACGCCCTTACAAGGCAAAGACAAATTTGTCGGACAGGAGTGTCCGACCCACACGATGATGGCTCGGCGAAGGATCCAAACAAATAGGGGGAGGCTGCCCACCCTTTGCGGTTTTCAAAGGGTGGGGAGCACCTCAATAAGCGAAACGTTGCTCCTCCTGTTCCGATTTCGTAACAAGCCAAAAAAGAGTTTTCAATACGGCCCACCCGGTGCTATAAGGAGCCGCCACGAAAATCAATCGACCCGATGCCGCGTATTCAACCCTTCCTGAGGAGGTGGCCAATGAAAACTCCAATGAGAACTAGAGACTCCCGGCCTTGACCGGCGACGGTTTTTGCAGGGTACGGCAAGCCTTGCTGGAACTGCTCTGTTCACCGGTGGCGCTCTACTGACCAGCGTCCGCAGCTATGCCCAAAATCCTCCATCGTGTCCTGCGCCGCCGACTGGCGGCACAACGTTCGTTCCTGGCAGCGATAAGCGACCAGTCGTATTGCGCAAATCCATTGGCGCATTTAGTTCGGCTGAGCTCACGAAACTCCAGGACGCATTTACGGAATTGCGGAAGCTGCCGCCGATTGACAAGCGCACCTGGCTGATGCAAGCCGACATGCATGCGCTGTTTTGCGACTCCTGCACAAATTCTTCTACCGATATTCATGGTTCATGGAGTTTCTTTCCATGGCACCGCGCGTACCTTTACTACTTCGAACGTATCCTGGGTTCGCTGGTCAAAGACTTGGACAACTTCCGCCTGCCGTATTGGGACTGGGAAAATATCCGCACCTTGCCGCCGCCGTACACGCCTCCTGGAAGCGCTGCCACCCCCAACCCTCTGTGGGATAGCTTGCGCAACTCCGGTCTGGCTGGTGGAGGCAATCTGCCCTCGACTGAC
>Ga0137374_10001258_pt1 | contig 28545 bp, 19 predicted proteins | sample SagtaG_20_FD_104811 | JGI IMG/M metagenome (GOLD analysis project Ga0137374, IMG submission 104811) | Vadose zone soil microbial communities from Sagehorn Ranch, Mendocino, California, USA - Sage1_R_100_16 metaG | ecosystem: Environmental > Terrestrial > Soil > Vadose zone | place: USA... | reverse complement strand
CGCGTTTTGCAGGCGCCAGAGGAACGGCAATGGCGGGATCGCGCCAGTAGCGCGTTTTTGCAGCACAAATGTGACGAAACAGGAACCCGCAGAAAGAAGAAGCAAGGGAATCTTTTCCAGGAAGAGACGCTGCCTTGTGCGCAGTTGTTTGCCGGAGTTTAACACCTTTCCTGTTGTTGAGGAGTGTCGTTCGAAACGACGGAGCGGCCAGCAATCCAGAAGGAGAAGGATCACGGGTGCGGTTACCAGCATTGGCTTGGACATGAGCCCCGCCGTGAACAAGACAGCGACCAGAATGTAGCGTGTCATAGACGGTGCGCGTACATAACGAAGGTATGCGTTCAGCATTAGTAGAAAGAAGACTGCGCTCAGGACGTCTTTTCGTTCGCTCACCCATGCCACTGATTCGACGTGGAGTGGGTGAACCGCGAACAATGCTGCGACAATCGTGCTCTTCCATACTGCGCCTGTCATTTCCCGCAGCACCCGAAACAGCAGCAATACCGCGATGGTATGCAAAATAACATTGGTAGCATGATGGCCTCCAGCCTTTAAACCATACAGCTGGCAGTCCAGCATGTGTGAAATAGTCGCCAGTGGATGCCAGTTGCGGGCGTGTTGGCTAGTAAAGGCAAGCGCTATCCCTTGTCGTGTTAATCCAGTCTGAATCGCCGGAGCATTATAGACATATAAGTCGTCGTCGAGATTAACGAAATCATAACGCATTGTTTGACCGAATACGGCCAGGCTGATTGCAGCAAGAAACAGGGATACAGCGATAATTCTCGTACGACCTCGAAAGCCTGTTGGTAAGAGGCCCGGCCGGTCGCCAACCTGCCCCCTGTTCTTATTCACTGTGTGGCGACGAACTGCCAATTGTTAGGTTAGGGTCGCGCAGTGGTTTGCCAGACTGGTAAACAGCGATGTTCCTCTGAAGCTCGGCCGCCAATCCCTGGTTACCCTGGCTGTTAGCTAATTCAGAACCATGCTGCGCAGTTTCAATTGCCTGGGAAAAGCGCCCATTCTCTGCGTATGCGGCTCCCAATATCCGAAAAATCATTGGGATCTTGCCACTCGAGAGGTGCAGCGCTCTTTCCGCCAGCTCAACTGCTCGCGCGCCATTTCGGATTGAGTCTTCGGGGGAGGTTGCGAACACCCATGCAAGATTGCTGGCAGCATTGCCGTTCTCCGGCTCTATTGCCAGCGCATCTTGCCACTGCTCGACCGCTTCCCTTACGTGGCCTTGCTGAATGAGTGCTGTTCCCAGAATATTGCGCGCTTCTACGTTCTGGGGTTCTATCTCCAGGAATTTGCGATAGTGGATCATCGCCTGCGCCAGCTCGCCTTTTTGAAGCAGAGCCTTTGCGAGATTGTTATGAGCCGGGCCGTTTTCAGGGCGGAGAGCGACAGCTGCTTGTAACCTGGAAATGGCCTCGTCTAGCTTTCCCTTTTCCAGGAAAATTATGCCCAGATTATTCTCGGCAACATCGTTGTTTTTGGTCACGGCAAGCGCATGGGTGAACAATGTCTCGCTGTCGCGCCAGTAAGACGTTTGGATCCGGGCGCTCCAAATCAGAGCGGCAACTAAGAGCAGCGCAGCAGTGGTCAGCAGTATGCCTTGGCGCCGCCATGAACCAGTCAAATCGGCAACAGCCCAAGTGCCCGCGATATAAAGTCCAATTTGCGGCAAATAGGTGTATCGATCTGCATGGCCCTGCCAACCTACTTGCACGAGTCCGATTACTGGGACAAGCATCCCAAGATACCAGAACCAACCTGTGATGAAATACGGCGCCTTCCGTCGTAAAATTATCGCTGCTATCGTAATTGCAACGAGGACGGTCAAGGCCAGGCCGATTTGCCACGGCGGGAGCCGGTTTTCAGGGTGTGGATAGAATACTGCAAGGCCTGCCGGCCAGAACATCTGCCGCGTATAGATGATATAGGCCACGATAGCATTATTAAATCGTGACAACATTGGTAACTGCTCAGTCCAACCGAGTGCTCCTCGTTGCGCCAGAAACGTGACAGTGCTCGACACGGCAGAAAGTGCGATCAGTGGAATTTTTTCTAACAACAACCTAAACAGCTGATGTTTGATGTTTGATTCCTTACCTCTGATTCTCCCGAGTGGCCAGTAATCCAGAAGCAATAACACGAAGGGCACTGTCACCAACATCGGTTTCGATAGAAGACCAAGGCCAAACACAAACCCCATGACCAGATACCGCCATGTCGATAGGGCGCGTGCGTAATGCACATAGGCGAGCAGGGTTAACATGAAGAAAACACCGCTGAGCACATCCTTTCGCTCTGCCACCCAGGCGACTGACTCCACATGCAAGGGGTGAATAGCGAACAGTGCGGCCACAAACGCGCTCCGCCAAATCGCACCAGTCATTTGTTGGAGCACGAGAAACAGCAAGACCACGGCAACCGTATGAAGAAGCACGTTGGTAAAGTGATGCCCTCCAGCCTTTAATCCGTACAACTGGCAATCCAGCATGTGCGTGATCGTCGTCACCGGATGCCAGTTCTCAGCGTGGATATGTGTGAACGCCCAGACAATGCCAGCTGAGTCAAGGCCGTTCGTTATTCTAGTGTTTTGATAGACGTAACGCGGATCATCATAATTAACAAAGTCATGCCGTAGCGTCTGCCCAAACACGATCCATGTGAGCGCTACAAGAAAGACGCAAACGCAGACAGCTAGCCAATGACGGCTTGTTTTAAGCAGAGCAATTGAATGAGAATTAGTACGGTGCACGTGGGGCGCTAGAATTTCGTCGACAAAGACGGCTTACGGGTTTCGCTTGTAAATCAAGATGTAGTTTTTGAGACTCTCAACCGATGTGGGGACATCCCCAAAGAAGTAGTCGGTTTGTCCAGGCCTAATGTTCACAAAACCGGCGACGGAGTAGTTCTGCGCGGTGTATTGATTTGCCCAGTCAAAGATCAGGCGATCGGCTCCAGGCCGCTGCAACCACGAATCGTGCATTACCACCGATATCAGATATTTGGGGGCGGCGCGTTCGATCTCGCGAACCATCTCCTCCTGCATTCGTCGCGCATATCTCTGCGGCTCCATTAACCCGTACGTGTAGATATATCCGGTGGCGGAATGTCGCCGTGAATAAAAATAAATCTGCGGTTCCGACCCCAATACCGCGATTGTATCATCTGTGCTTGTACGTTCGCGCACATACTCCGCAATCCTGACGGATTCCGGGAACGGACTCTCGGGATAGATCGTTTGACACGCTTCGACCGGAGAAAGCGCGAACAACAATTTTCGGTCCGACAAGATTGGCAGGCTCAAGGCCGCACAAAGCAGTAGCAGGGGCACGAATCTTGCCGCAATTATCTGATCGGCCAGAAGATCGGATAGTTTACTGACAGCAGCACCCACAAGCAGCGAGACCGCCGGCAGAACCAGGATGAAATAATGATATCGGAAATAAAATCCCGGGCATAGCGCCAATGCTGAGAACAAGAAGAAGGCGAACAAAAAGATTGCGCTGGCTCGCATCCGCTTATCCAACAAACCCACAACTACTCCCATTCCAGCCAGCATCCAGAGTGTCCAGCCGGCTCCAATCACCTCCTGTATGCTACGCAAGAAAATTTGCGGTACCTGGCTGAGGGGTACCAAGCTGCCATAAAGGCGCGCATAGTCGATTGCCCAAAACCAGAATTTGTCGAATACCCCTGCGCGCCAGAGAAGAAAGGACACAATCCAAAAGAGAAGAATGACACTGGTACTAAAGAACAGAATTCGAAAAAGGATGTCCTTCAGCCCGATTCCACGCTGGACATCTTTGAAGACGAGATAAATCGCTGCAAACACAATAAAAAAAACAGCGGGCTGTTTCATCAGTACTGAAAGACCAAAGAGCAGTCCGCTTGCGATTAATCGACCCGAGTGTTGGCGACTCGATTCGTTGAGCAAAAGCAGCGTTCCTCCAAGGACTGGCAGCATGACAAAATGCGTCGCGTGAGCAGCCAAACCAAGGACCGATGGACTCACGGATAGAACGAGATACGTGGTTGCTGCGGCGATTCCGGCCGTGGAATTATTCATAAGGCGTCGGCCTAATAAGAAAATCAGCGCGCTTGTGGCGGTATTGACGAGGAGCAAGCCCAAGTGAATACCGAGGATTGTCTGTCCGAAGATTGACATGATGAGGGCATAGGCGGCATAGGTGCCCGGAAACTTCATGTTGTAGGCGAGCTTATATGGAGGGATGCCTTGCAGCATCAGTTGGCCGGCATAAGCGTATTCCCCTTCGTCGCGTTCTAGTGGAATCCCCAGCAATCGAATCCGGATTGCGATTACCAGGCCGAAAACGATTACAGCCAGCGCGTACCAGCCAAAACGCAACGTTTTCCGGTTTCTATCGATCTGATGCGCCACGAAACGTGTTTCTCCGATACAAAAGGGCGACTTGCAACTGAGCGATTTCTATTGCACTGCGGTTTCTCAAAACGGCGTCTGATATGCCAATGCTGCGAAAGATTCCTGAATTCGCCTTTTCTTCGCGTGGACGCGTCTGCGTTTTTGGCGCGTTGTTGGCGGCCGTGACGATATTCGCGTATCGGCCCGCCTGGAACGGCGGGTTCCTGTGGGACGATGACGATTACATCATCAAGAACGATCTGCTGACCGCATCCGACGGTTTAAGGCGGATTTGGTTTTCGCTCGACTCGCCTTCGCAATATTTTCCGCTCGTCTATACCACCTTTCGCCTCGAGCGAGCAATTTGGGGACTGCATCCTTCCGGCTACCATTGGGTCAATCTTCTGCTTCATGTTGCGAACGCGTTGTTGGTGTGGCGGGTGCTGGCGCGCTTGAACGTGCCGGGCGCGTGGCTCGCGGGCGCGATTTTTGCTCTGCATCCCGTGCAGGTGGAATCGGTTGCCTGGATCACCGAACGCAAAAATGTGCTGATGGGCTTTTTCTTTCTCCTCACGCTCCTGGCGTGGATCGTGTTTATTGATGAGCGGACGAAGCGGCCGTGGCGTTTTTATGGGCTGGCTCTTATCCTCTACGTGCTTGCGTTGTCAGCTAAGAGCACGGCATGTACTTTGCCGGCGGCGTTGTTGTTGATTCTTTGGTTACAGAAAAGGCCGATTAACACGCGACGTCTGATCCAGATTCTTCCTTTTGTTATCTTGGGCATGGGCATGGGTCTGCTCGCGGTCTGGTGGGAGCGATACCATCAGGGCACAAGCCGAGCCGTCTTTGCATTCCTGACTCCGATTGAGCGGATTCTCATCGCAAGCCGGGCTGTGTGGTTTTATCTGAGCAAACTGATCTGGCCGTCTAATCTGACCTTCATTTATCCAAGATGGAACATCTCTCCGGAGCACCCGCTGGATTACACCTGGTTGCTGGCGGGAATCGTATTATGCGCAGCGATCTACTTCATAAGGCGCTATGTGGGGCGCAGCGCCGAAGTCACAGCAGCATTTTTCGTGGCCACGCTCAGCCCGGTGCTTGGGTTTATCATGCTCTTCACATTTCGGTACACATTCGTCGCGGACCACTATCAGTATCTGGCATGCATAGGGCCGATCGCTCTCTTCTCGGCAGGCGTATTTAGTCTGGCCGGTGTGTTCAAGCAGTATCGCGCCTTCATTTGGAGCGCGGCGTTGGTTGTGGTTGCCACTCTGGCGGCGTTGACGTGGCGACAAGCCGCAATGTATGGCGATATCGAAACGCTGTGGCGCACCACGCTGGCAAGAAATCCCGAATGCTGGATGGCTCACACTAACCTCGGCATCGTCCTCCTCCAGAAAGGCCAGCTTAATGATGGGATCGCTCATTACCGGGCTGCCTTGCGAATGCAGCCCGATTCGTGGGATGCCGAGTACAATCTGGGCACGGCTCTCTTAGCACAAGGCAAAGTGGACGAAGCGATTTTCCATTGCGAAAGAGCGGTAGCCATGGAACCAAACGATCCAGATGGTCAGGTGTCTTTGGGCAATGCTCTACTTGAGAAAAAACGAATCGACGAAGCGATCATTCATTACCAAAAAGCAATAGCAATATGGCCCGATCACTTTCTCGCGCGCTACAGTCTCGGCCGAGCGTTTGTCGAGAAAGGCGAACTCGATACTGCAATCGCGCATTGCCGCGCTGCTCTGTTGATCCGGCCTGACGATGCAGATTGTCACACCGTCCTGGCTGCTGCCCTCGATGAAAAGGGCGAAACAGCCGAAGCCATCCGACATTACGAAAAAGCGCTGAAAATTTTTCCACAATCGATTTCTGCCTTAACTAATCTAGCCTGGCTGCTGGCTACCTCTCCCAGCGAATCGTTGCGAAACGGTGGCAAGGCAGTTGAGATTGCGAGGCAAGCGGATCAACTGTCGGGAGGTACTAACACCGTTGTGCTACGTACTCTGGCAGCGGCGTATGCGGAGACCGGGCAATTCGGAAAGGCCATCGAAAGCGCCCGCACGGCGATGCAACTCGCGCGAATGCATGACGATGATTCGTTAACCACGGAACTTGAGCAACAGATAGCTCTTTACCGACTGCACATGCCTTATCATGAGACCCCGAAGTAGCGGCGCTTAAACGGCGTTGAAACAACCGCTGATGCAGCGCCGTGATATTCGCGCACGTCCTGTCGCATCCGGCCCACAGATCAAAGCTCGTCGCGCAAAATCTCGAAAACAGCTGTGCTTTCCACTACACCTTCTAGCGCGTCGGTTCCGGGGCCGTTGCCGAACGCAACGACATCTTCAACAGTGATCAGCGCGGACTTCGTATAGAACGCTGCCGGCTCCTGCTGCTCCTGCTCCGGTTCTTTGGTCTCATTGCCGTCTTGTTTGCCAGGTATTTTCGCCGCTCCATACGATTTGTCGCCGTGAGGACCGGTCGCCCAAGTGATCCACGGCTGGCCCGATGAATTAAATCCTAACAGCGCGATGCCGCTATCTTTGCGAAAAGGAAATCCATTCAAACTTAGTCCACCGATTGCCACGTCGCCGCAAACGATGATTGTCGATCTTGGTCCTCCATAGCTTCGTGCAATCCCCACTGCGCGATCCAGTTCAACTGTTTGGCTGAGGGTTCTTTCTCCGTTGTTATCTTGTGCTGCTTTGCGCATCAGCCCCGCGTCAACAACCAGCAAATAGCCGCCAGTGTTGTATTGAAGTAATTGGATTGCGCGCCGCACCATGTCTGAAAGACTGGGTTGCTGACTTCTTTCTTCCACCTGGTTCGTGAACGCGAGGTCTCCGTCATCAAAAACACCGAAAAGTTTCGGCCGGCGCCACGCGGGGATTGTTTCCAGCTCGGTTCGCGTTCGAACAATATCGAACCCGTTGCCCCGGAGTTCGAGCAACAGATCGCGATTGTCTTGTCTGTCGCCGCCTTTTGTGGCGGGAAGAAATTGGGCCGCGCCGCCACCCAGTGCGATGTCTATATTTCCTCGATCCACGAAGTCAGCGGCGATCTTCTCGACATCGGTCGCGAGACTTCGGTGCGCGTAAAAAGCCGCGCTGGTTGGATCAGTGAGTTTTGTGTCCGTTACCAGCCCTGTGGCTCGTCCATGCTCGCGCGCTAGTTCAACGATGCTCTTAATAGGCTTCCCGTCGCTATTCACCGCAAGCGCGCGATTGTTGACTCTCTCACCCGTTGCGATTGCGGTTGCGGCAGCCGGCTGGTCTGGAGCGGCAAAATCCTTCGAGTAATTCATTACCAAAGCCGCATGCGCCATCGAATCCACGTTCAAGCGGGTGCCGGCTCCGGCAGCATAGACACGCGTAGGCGCCAGCCGAGCGGGAGAAAGCCCTTCTCCGACAAATAAGATAATTCCAAATGGTTTCCGGATGACCCAATGTTGAAAATAAAGAACACCGACGCCCGCAAACACGAGAAGACAAAAGAGCGCGAGCAACTGATTGCGCCATTTCACGAGGCCGATGTAGGCGCGCGTCTGTTCGGTTGTCAACGAAAGAACCGCTTGTCGACTTTCCCGTTCATCGCCAAAGTGCGGGCAACGTATGGCTCGCCCAGTGATGCTCATCATTCGCGATGGCTGGGGCATCAATCCAGGGGGCCAGGAAAAGCGCAATCAGAATGGAGATGCTACACTGCTCGCGTCGACGCCCGTTCACGACAAGCTCTACCAGGGTTATCCTTGGTCTAAATTGAGCGCCAGTGGTGTCGACGTCGGGTTGCCGGAGGGACAGATGGGCAACTCGGAAGTTGGCCACCTTAACCTGGGAGCAGGTAGGATCGTTTATCAAGATCTGACCCGAATTAACAAAGCAATCGAAAAGGGCGAACTAACGCGTAACCCAGTTTTGCAACAAACATTCGCGGGCGCGCGCGGTCATCGGCTTCACTTGCTAGGCTTGGTTTCTGACGGCGGCGTGCACAGCCATTATTTGCACATGATTGCGCTGGCTAACGCCGCGCGTGAAAAAGGCGTAATGGACATCTTCGTCCATGCTTTTACGGACGGCCGAGATACTTCTCCCACCGGCGGGGCCGGGTTTTTGAGGACGTGTGAAAAGGAACTGGAGAAAAGCGGAGCTAAGATAGTTACCGTCATTGGTCGCTATTTCGCGATGGATCGTGACCGGCGGTGGGACCGCACAAAAAAGGCATGGGACGCAATCGTTCTTGGCCGCGGCGAGTTCTGCAAATCGTCGCCGTCCGCGGCGGTTGAGCGGCAATACTCACTTGGCAAAACGGATGAGTTCATGCCGCCGCTGATTTTCGCCGACGCAGACGAGCAGCGGGTGCGAGATGACGACTCAGTTTTGTTTTTCAACTTTCGCGCCGATCGGGCCAGGCAATTGTCGCAAGCCTTTTTGCTGAAGGATTTCGACGGCTTCGATCGTGAGGTATGGCCGCAAGTCCATTTTGTCAGCCTCACGCAATACGACGTCCGCTTTCCTTCGCCGTTCATTTTTCCGCAGCAAGAGCTTCACAAAATCCTCGCGGAGGTCGTGAGCGCGGCGGGGAAAAAGCAATTGCGCATCGCCGAGACGGAGAAATACGCGCATGTAACTTACTTTTTTAATGGAGGAATTGAGAAACCGTTTCCGGGTGAAGACCGCAAACTGATTCCCTCGCCAAAAGTTGCTACCTACGATTTGAAACCGGAAATGAGCGTGTTTGAGGTCACCGATGAACTGCTGGCACGAATGGCCAATTACGATCTCATCATCCTGAATTTCGCCAATCCCGACATGGTCGGTCACACCGGTGTCGTCAAAGCTGGAATCAAAGCTGTAGAGACTGTGGATGAATGTACCGCACGAATTATTTCAAAACTCCTCAAGATTGACGGCAAAGCCCTCGTCACTGCCGACCATGGAAATTGCGAGCAGATGCGCAATCCCGATGGCTCACCTAACACCGCTCATACCAGCAATCTTGTGCATTTCATTTACGTTGCCAGCGATGCAGCAAAGTTCCGCTGCGAAGATGGAATTCTTGCCGATGTGGCGCCGACTCTTTTATTTTTGCTCGGATTGCCTCAGCCAAAAGAGATGACCGGGCACAACTTGCTCGTGCCCATTCAGACGCCGGAATAGCAATCGCTGCTACAGACCGATCGGCAATGTTCGGCCTCGACCTCATCGCGTCCGATTTCCAGCTTTTGATTCAGCACTCGCGTTCCGGCAATGGCGATTCGCTGCAGAAGGCGAACGCGAGCCTCGGCTGTTGTGTCGTGCCAGATTGGTTTGCGCATGAGTGTGAGAGCGCCATCTGATTCCACGAGCGCGCCCCAGCCCGCCGGGATCTCCGGTTCGCGAAACAATTGCTCGGGCAAGACAAGAAAGAACAAGTTCGCGCAGCGGTAGCGAACCAACTTGTCAAACTTGGTGCAATCGTAGAGACGATTTTGCAGCGCGCGCAGATCATGTAACAGGCGCGCATAACCGCGGTGCCCGATCGCGGTGAAGGCCTGCGGATCGAACTCGGGGAAAAGCGAATCACCATTTCGCAGATTCGGATAGTGCTCACGGAGGCATGTTTCAAGAACCTGGCGGCGCTTGCAGATCGCCCGGAGATGCTGACGCGCAGCTTCGCTCTGGCAATTGTCTCGCCGCAGATCACAAAGCGCTTGTTTGCATTCAAAGACTGCTGTCGATGCAATCTGTTTTCGCTGCCATCGACATGCGGCCAGATCGGCACGGTAGCGACACTTCGGCAAACTCACTTCCATTGCGCACGCGGAAAACCCTTGCGCCTGTGCCCATACGAACGCGAGTCGTTTTAGCCGGGCATGCGCCTCCGTTTCACCTTTGGTGCTTATTACTCCTGTAGCCATTGCGCGAGATCGCGCGCCCAATAAGTGATGATAATGTCCGCGCCGGCGCGTTTGAGGGCGGTCATAATTTCAAAAATAGCAGCACGTTCGTCCAAGAGCCCTTTTTCGGCGGCGCTTTTGACCATCGCATATTCCCCGCTGACATGGTAAACGGCAGTCGGTTTTCCGAAGCGCTCACGGACACGCCATAAGATGTCGAGATATGGCAAGGCGGGGTTTACCATCAGGATGTCCGCTCCTTCGTCGATATCCAGAGCGACCTCGCGCAGAGCTTCGTTTGCGTTGGCGAAATCCATCTGGTAAGAACGGCGATCCCCAAACTGCGGCGGGCTTTCGGCTGCCTCGCGGAATGGCCCGTAAAACGCCGAGGCAAATTTGGCAGCGTAGCTGATTATCCCAGTTTGATTGAAGCCTCCGGCATCAAGCGCCTCGCGAATTGCGCCAATGCGGCCGTCCATCATGTCACTTGGGGCCACCATGTCTGCACCCGATGCTGCGTGAGAGAGCGCCGTCTTGACCAAAAGCTCAACGGTCTCGTCGTTGAGGACATGGAAATGGTCTCCGTCGATGCGTGTGACGCCGCAGTGGCCATGGCTCATGTATTCGCACAGGCAAACGTCGGTGATAGTAACCAGATCCGGACACTTGGGTTTAATGGCTCGCAGCGCTTTTTGAATGATCCCATTTTCTGAGTAAGCGCCGCTGGCCTGTTCGTCTTTATGTTCTGGAATCCCGAAAAGCAGGACCGCCTGGAGCCCGAGATCTTGAGCGGCACGCGCCTGATCCGCAATCTCTTTCACAGACAACTGAAAAACCCCGGGCATGCTGGCGATCGGCCGGCGTTCATCCAGTTTTTCGCTTACGAACAGCGGCAGAACAAAATCATGGACGCTTAATTGCGTCTCGCGGACGAGATTTCTCAAAGCGGGGGAACGCCGCAAGCGCCGCGGGCGATGCACCAGTTTTCTCACAAATCAAGAGTACGTGGTTGACGAAGTGTCGCAAGCTGCGGCAGGGCGAGTCCGTGTCGCCGACGCCGGCCGAGCTTGACGGGGTGTCTTTCGCGTTCGAGGTCAAAGATCCATGCTTCTTATGAAGAGCTGGCATCGTGCTGCTTTGATCGTTCTCTGCACCGGGTTAGCTGTTGCATTTCTGGCTTGGCAGGGTGCGCGCGATCCTAGCATCAACTTTTTACCGCGGGACGCGCGCGCCGAATGGATTCTGTTCCCGTCCGCTGTGCAAGCGCGCGCCCATAGAATTGTTAATCTGGACACTCTTTTTCGACGCGCCTTTATGCTGAATACGCAGCCGCGTATGGCGCGACTGAACGTGCGCGCGGCCAAACGCGTCGATTTGAAGATCAATGGCGTTCAAGTGCCACTCGGCTCGAAGAGCAACTGGAAGGACATTTCTACAGTTGATGTGTTCGCCTTATTACGGGCTGGCACAAACACGATTGAAGCAAGAGTCTTCGCCGCCGATGCGCCGCCGGCTCTTTGGCTCAGTTTGCGCACAGACCACGTGACGCTGTGCAGCGATCAGACGTGGGAAGCATCTTTTACGGGCTCCGCCTGGCGGAGTGCGGTGCTTGCCTCGGCACCAAGATTGCCGCGCGCTGGAAACCTTATCGCTGGTGGCGAGCAAACTTTCAATTCCCTCGCAAAGGTTTGGCCAATCTGGCTGGCTTTCGGCGGGATCGCACTCGGTATTTGGTTAGCCGGACGTTACTCCTTACGTCGCTGGCCAAACGCAGGCGCGATGCTCTCTCGGGAATTATCCCGCTGGCAAGTAAGTGCGCTGCTCCTGGTCGTGGCCGGCGTTTGGATATGCCTATTCTGGAACAATTCCGCACTGTTACCGTTTCGTGTCGGTTTCGATTCCCAATCGCACCTCGATTACATCAAGTACATTCAGGAACGCCGGGCACTGCCTTTGCCAAACGAAGGTTATGAGATGTTTCAGCCGCCTCTGTATTATATTTTGTCCGCCTCGACGTTGTCCGCGCTCGGTCAAACGACCAATGATGCGGCCGCGATCCTCACACTGCGTTGGATGACGATGCTCTTTGGTATTGCCAATTTCACGCTCGTTTTCCTGAGTTTGCGGCTCTTATTCCCGACTCAAATTGGGCCACAGCTAATCGGACTCGTGCTCGCCGCTTTTTTGCCGATGCAACTTTATCTTGCCCATTTCGTGACGAACGAAACGCTGGCGGCTGCGTTGGCCGCGGCGGTTGTCTATCTCAGCCTACGCTTGCTCCGGATCGAGAATGGTTCGACCTCGGGATACGCGTTGCTCGGGTTCTTGCTCGGCGCTGCGATCCTTACCAAGACAACGGTGGTTTTGTTAGTGCCAGCTGTTTTTGCAGCGCTGGTGACTAAACTGTCGATGCAACGAGCAGCCGTCGCTATTTGGCTGCGGACACTCGGGGTGATGCTGGCGGTTTGCTTCGCCGCTTGCAGCTGGCACTACATCCGGATTTGGCTCCGTTTCGGCACCCCATTCGTCGGAAACTGGGATCCTGCCGCCGGTTTTCCCTGGTGGCAGGATCTGGGCTATCATACCTTCGCTGATTACTTCAGGTTTGGTCGCTCCCTTATCTCGCCGCTTTTCAGCGGTCTGGCTGGATTCGGGGATGGCATCTATTCGACACTTTGGGGCGATGCCTTGTGCGCCGGCGTGTCGGATGTGAGCGCCCGGGTGCCATGGAATTACGATCTGATGGTGGCTGGCTACCTCCTAGCATTGGCGCCGACCGCAGTGATTATCGTGGGCGCGACGGTCGCGTTTGGTCGCTGTGTCCGGAAGCCTGCGGGCAACGACTTTCTCTTGCTCGGTCTCTTCGGGGCGGTGACGCTCGGTCTGGTTTTTATGAGTCTTAGGGTGGCTTCTTATGCGCAAGTGAAGGCGTTTTATGGCTTGTCGATGTTGGTGCCGCTCTGTTTTTTCGGCGTACTTGGCTGGGAAGTAGTGACTCGCCGCCGACACCTGTTGCAATTCGCGCTCGGCATAATCTTGGTTGTCTGGACGATGAACAGTTTCGCGTCGGTTTGGATTCGCCATTCTCCTACTCAGAATCTTTGGCTTGGCATCCGGTCAGCATACGAACGCCAGTATGATGCAGCCGCTTCCGAGATCGCTAAGGCTGTTAATTCCGATCCTTCCAATGCAACAATGCGGCGATTTTTGGCTTTGGCCTTGGATTACTTGAATACTCCAACGGAAGCGCTTGAACAGGCTGAGCGAGCGGTGGAATTGAATCCGGCGGACAGCGCATGTCACGGGCAACTGGCTGAAATTGCCGCAAAGCAAGGCCAGCTCGAGCGTGCGATTAGCGAGGCCCGTCGCGCACTCGAGCTGGGCCCGGAAAACGCCTCTGCTTATAACGTGCTATTGAATTGTCTGCTCCGATCGCATCGGGATGAAGAGGCGATTGCAACAGCGGCCGCTGCGCTGACCGTGTCTCCGTTTAGCGCCGAGACGCATTGCACTCTCGGTCTAGCGATGGCGCGCCAAGGAGATTTGCTCAACGCTATCAATCAATTTGCCTATGCACTTTTACTTCGCCCTGATTGGGCTGAGGCGCGGGCCAACCTTCGCGCGGGCCTTGTGTTGCTGGCGAATAGCGCAGAGGGACCAAAGCATCTTCAGGATGTGGTTTCTTTGGCGCCTGATTCACCGACTATCCTTAATGATTTGGCTTGGTTGCTGGCCACACATCCCGATCCGGCGCTGCGCGACGGACAAAACGCTGTCCGTTTCGCAGAGCGCGGGTGCGCGTTAACCGCCGGCAAGTATCCGACTCTTCTGAGCACATTGGCCGCGGCTTATGCCGAGACGGGCAGATTCTCCGACGCTATCAACAAGGGTGAGGAAGCGCTTTCTTTGGCGCGCTCAGCCGGCAATGACAACGTCGCGACGCTGAGTGAGAATTTATTGACTTGGTTTCGAGCCAATCGCCCTTATCGCGAGCAGCCTAAACCCTAATTGAATTCTGCCTCGCCGATGCGCGCTCGTCTTTGCTCATGACTCGAATGACCGACTATTTGTTGATCGATATTAGTAACTCGTATGCAAAGTTTGCGTTTGCATCGAGAAGGCGACTCTCGGCCCCCGCGCGAATCGCCACGAAGAAGCTTTCACACAGTGTGGTCGGTGGATTGCTCCGTCAACGAAACGTGCGGAAAGTTGTCGTTTCGTCGGTGGTGCCGACAAAAAATTCCGCGATAGCAAAGGCGGCAAGAAAAAGGGCCAGAGTGCTCTGGCTGGATTGGAAGCTAAATCTGGGCGTGGGAATTGATTATCCTAACCCGCAGTCGATCGGCGCGGACCGTCTCGCGAACGCTGCGGCAGTTGCGGAACTTTATGGATTTCCCGCGGTCGTGATCGATTTTGGCACAGCGGTGACTTTCGACATCGTTTCCGAGCGCCGCGCCTACGTTGGCGGGGTGATTGCGCCGGGACTCGAAGCAATGACGAACTTTCTTTACAAACGAACGGCTCTTTTGCCCAGGATTTCGTTGAAAGAGCCGCGGCACGCGGTCGGTAAGTCGACAATCGAGGCGATGCGATCTGGTGCGGTATTCGGATATCGCGGATTAGTCAGAGAAATCCTTGCACGAATCAAAGCAGAGCAGTTTCCGCACAAGAAGGTTTACGTCATAGCGACAGGCGGCTACGCGCGCCTGATCGCCGGACGGTTGCCGGAGATCGGTGTGATTCGGCCGCACCTCACCTTGGAAGGTTTACGGATCGTGGCCAATCTCAATGACTAAGGACAGCAGGGACGTGATCACGATCGGTTCGCTGTTTTTCCGAAGGGCGCTGAAAAATCGACTCGCACGAGCAACTTTCCACTTGTCACGGACAGCGAACGGGGCTTGAGTCCTTACTTCATGAGAATTTGGAAGATGACTGCGGTTGTAGCGTTGGGGTTTTGTTCATTTGCGGCCGACAATGTCGCACCGACGAGAGCGGAATTGGAGGAAATGTACAACGGCGCTTATAAAGCGTTCGATGCAAAGAAATTTTCGGAGGCATTGAAGCAACTCGACGCGATCGATGCGCGCCAGCCTGATCTGGCCGCCTCGCGAAATTTGCGCGGGGTCATCCTGATGCGACAAGGCAACTACGACCAAGCGGAAACCACGTTTCAGGAAGCCGCCAAGATCGATCCAAAGTTTTGGAATGCGCGCTTTAACCTGGCGCAAATCCCGTTTCTCAAAAAAGACTGGGGGGAGGCGCGGAAGCGCTTCGAACAGCTGCTCTCCAGTGGCGAATCCGATCTGGCAAAAGAAGCTTCGCAGCTGATCCAATACAAAATTCTTCTCACGTACCTGATGGAAGGCAAAGGGAACATGGTGGATTCCATTTTGGCCAAGCTGGAACTTTCGCCCGATACCCCGGCTGTTGACTATGTGAAGGCAGCCGTCGCACTTCAACAGAAGAATCAAAAGGAAGCGAACGACTGGATTAGCGCGGCACAGAAGAACTTCACGCCGCAGTTGAACAAACTGTTTGCAGAATCACTTTACGAAATCGGATGGCTGGAAAAGCCAGCCGGCGAAGCGCGACCGTCGTTGCCGCTGATGACAGCCGCCGAGCGCTCGGAAAAAACGAAGGCCGTCGCACGTTCCAAATTCGAGCAATCGCAGCAGGCGCTCCGGCAGCGCGATTTCGCGACAGCGCTTAAATTAGTTGATGAAGCGGACCAGGCCGATCCGAATCAGCCAGCGATCCTCAATTTGCGTGGCGAGATTCTGATGCAGCAACAGCAATTTGACCAGGCCGAAGGTGCATTTAAGAAAGCAGCCAAGCTTGATCCAAAGTTCCGCGAAGCGCAATATAATCTCGCGCAAATTCCGTTCAAAAAGAAGGACTACGCAAAAGCGCAGGAGCGTTTCGAGGCGCTGTACAAGCGAACTCCAGGTGGCGATAAGAATCAGGCGGCAGAGCTTATTAAATTCAAGATTTACATGACGCTTTTGCTCGAAGGCAAAGAGAGCCGCGCGCACGCCATGATGGAGGAGTTCCAATTTACAGGCGATACGCCGGCTCTCTATTACGCTCAGGCTGCGTGGGAGTACAAACACAACAATGCGGAGAAGGCCGCTGATTGGACCGGTTCGGCTAACAAGATTTATTCGCCAGCGCTTAACAGTGTTTTCGCTGACGCTTTTTACGATGTTGGGTGGATACAGCGGCCGGAAGGTTCGACTGCACCGGCGCTCGCGTTCGACACAACAAACGTCGGCGCGTCCCAGGCGGAGGGCGGTCCGGCGATTGAGCCAAGTCCTATTCCTGAGAGCGTTGCTGTTGCCAACAAACAGGGAGAAACAGCGAAAACCGAATCGCTTGCTTTTTCGGACCTGGCAGCGAACAACCCGAGCAGCGGGGCGGAAGGCACAACTCTGGGGACATCATCGAAACAGAGTGCCGTCCCCGCCCCCAGCGAACCGCTTGCGGGTCAAACGAGCGCTCAACCAGCCAAAATGCTTTCTCCGGGAGGATTGCCGGGCGCAGCCGCTTCGCCCTCTGAGGATGTTGCTGCTGTTGCCACTGGGAAGGCTGAGCAGTCGCCTACTGCTGCAATAAGGCCGTCACCGTCGGCAGTCGGCAAAACGCCGACCAAAATACTCGCATCGGACTCGTGGACTTCTGTCACCGGGTTTGTGACGAGCCATCGGACGTGGTTGGTGGGCGGACTGCTGTTAGCCGGCATCTTGTTTTTAGGTGGGGCGGTTGTTTCCCAGGGTCGACGCTACACGTTCACGACACCGAGTTACTTCTCGAACGGCTCTTCCGGGTCGCCCGTATCTAACCCCGGTGAACCGAGCATATTGTCCTTTCACAAGGGCATTTCGTCGGACAATGGTTTTTTGGGCGGGCCGCGCCAGGTCTCACTGCGATTAACAGCGTCAAAGGCGTTAATGCAGCGCACGGCTTTGCGTTTAATAGAATCGGGCGGTGCTTTTGATGGTTTGACGGATTTGAGAGGCACAGTTCCACAAACGCCGGTTTCTCAAAACGCAGAAGCGGATCACAAGATACACCGGGTGGCTGCACCGATCCTAGGGGCCGCAGCCGCTTCAGTTGTCGCAGAAGCTTCCGGGCTTTCATCGTTTAGTGGCAGGCGGGCGTCGGAGTCCGGTCAAACGCGTGCAGTGGCTGAGACAGTTGTGGCACCGGTCGTTGAGCCGGTCAAGGAGCCTCAGTTCGGAGCGATCGACCAAGTCCAACCGGATGCGAACATGCCGCCACCAACGGGAAAGCCGAGCAAAATCCCCGCGGTTGCTGAGGTAGCCGCAACGCCAGCTATGGAGCCAGTAGCAGCTGCTATGGCGGAACCGCTCGCGCAAGAGCAAGCAATACCGCAAGTGCCACCACCGACGGAGGAGCCCAGTGCGTTATCGGTGGTTGCTGAGGTAGCCGCAACGCCAGCTATGGAGCCAGTAGCAGCCGCTATGGCGGAACCGCTCCCGCAAGAGCAAGCAATTCCGCAAGTGAGCGCTAACGGGATGGAACCCTCTACAGCTGAAGCAGTCCACGAGGTCCCCTCGTACCTTCCGGAACCCGTATCATCGCCATCGAAAATAGCCACACCCGCAACTATGTCTGAAACAACCGAAACTCCGCTCGTGGCGAAGCCACAACCACCTCCCGGCACCACGCATACTACCGTCGAACTGACTTTCTCCTTCGAGGTTGCTTCTGTGCAACTAACGCCGGCCTTCAAAGTCGGTGCCCTGCAAGTCCGGCCGGCGTCCAAGGTGGTGACTATGCGTCTGGGTCCTTTCCAAGACTCGCAGCCGATGACCAATTCGGAAGTCGCTTTTGAGATTGCAAAGGTTGCACTCGCAGGGGACGGACTTGGCAAAATAGAAGTGGTTCGTTCTCAACAGCAAAAACCTTTGGCTGACGGTTCGCCTTCATTTGCGATCGCAGGTTTGCAATTCGTACCTAACCTCAAGGCCGCGCCTATCTGGCTTACTCCTTCGCAAGAGGGACGGGCATGTGTCAAGGTCAGAGCCCGCTTCCAAATCGGCGCGATCCAATTTTCGCCGTCGTTTGAGGTTGCCTCTGTTACACTGAATTCAAGTTCCAAGCGAGTTCACGTACAGCTGCCGGGCTTGAGTTCAAGCTCAGGCGAAGGAACCCCGGTGTTCGAGATAACGAACCTGCAGCTCGATGAACGCGGCGACATCAGCATGATGCAGCTGAATCTGCTCGGCCAGGGCTCGAACCAGACGTGACGAGAAGACAAATTGACGCCTAAATGCATGTTGAGATGGAAGTATTACGTGGTTTGCGAGAAGCGTCTGGAACGCCTTGGACCACTAAACGAGAAAGGTCGAGAGTACCCGCGATAAATAACCTGGCGTTTAGAAAGGCACGAAAAAAGTTGGAGTTTGTCTTGCCCATTGATGGCCACGGTCACAATAATTTTCGTGTAGCAAAGGCGTTGCTGCGGAGAAGGCGAGGCTACGGCAGAAGGTTAGGGGCGGTTATCCGTTAAGGATGGCCTTGTTGCGGCGTGACCTTCAGTTGTTGCGACAGCCTTCCGCTTCGCAGCCGATCTGATAGAGCTGGGGACGTGAATGAAACACACGAGCACGCGGACGAGTTCGGAGAGTGGTAGGGTGGATAACAGCTTTGGATTTGAGGAAAAACAAAAAGCCGCCGCGCCGTGAAGCGCGACGGCTTTTTGTCAAATGCCGGATGCTGTTTTTTGGGCTAGGCAGCTTACTATTTGTTAACGACCATTTGCGGTGCGGTTTGTTCAAGCTGCCACCCCCTTTCTGGAGCCCCGCAGCGAGAACCTCGATTTGCCTCTCATTCGGCCAGCTGTTGCTTGAGCAATTACGATCGTGCCCGGCCGCGTCTTTTTGTCTTACTCGTAAAATCAAAATAATCGAATCGCGCGGCACACACAAATAATACACGCCATTCAACGTGTGCATCAGACAGCACCGGGACAGGTACTGGAAATGACGGACAATCGATTTCGACTATGTTGCCAGCGTCATCGTAAACGCGGATCACAGCACCATGTGACTGCATTCGTAATCGCACTCTCGGGAGGGAATCCACCTACGGAGGTAGAGCCTTTCAAGGCTGACTCAAAGCGATCGGGGAAAGGACCAGGTGGATTAAAAAAGAGCGGAATTATCACAAGGCCGACCCCGCAGGCGTGCTGGCATCATCGCAACCGCTACATCACCGGGCAGATGATTGAGAATCTGTTCGAATTGCCGCTGCCATTGAACAGGAGCGGCGAGTGAGAGCGATCGCAAAACCGCATCGCGGCGATGGAAAGCGCTTCGTTGTGGGGATGAAAAGTTGAGTGCGTTTGTGATCAGCTTCCTTACCTCGTGATCACGCGATAAACGCGGAATCATGGGCATTCGGTTTAGCGGAACTGCGATGTGAAGAGAGTAAAAGCTCACCGCTCTTGAAGTCGCCCGCATGTTGATGCGTTTCGATCTCGTTGCCGGCCGCATCGTAAACCCGGATCACAGCATCATGTGAGCGGCTGTAAAACTTTGCATAGCCGATTGCATCCCTGATTGCCTTTGGGCCGCGATACCACAGAGGGCTGCATGGGAGCGCATCACTGATTACGTCAAAACCGCGCTTATCGGCTCGCGGCCGAATCTCGTAAACGTGTATGGAGATCGTCGAATGTTTAAGCCTATTTGGTTTAGCCCAGCATTGCTGAACCAAGTTGATGGAAGCCTTTAGAACGCGCCGGCCTCGTTTCGTCAAATCAACCACGTCTCGTCGTCGCTGCGCCAGTGTTTTCATGAGCCGTGCGAACTTTTGAGGCAGATGGTTTTGCTCACGGCGCACGATTTTTGTCAAGCTGATTTCGCCCTGGAGTTGCGCGTTGCTGACCGCATTCGGCTCGCCCAAACCACAGCCGACCGAATGGCAGCGCATCGCTGATTAGATCGACGCCGCGCGCGTGTGCGTAGAGCGGCGGACGAGCGTTCGGCTAAACCAGAGCCGCCTTCGTCGCTCGATCGTTAACGGGTCAAACCCCATCGTCCACGCCCGTAACTCTGGAAACGTTTGTCCCGACTCAAATATGATTGCAGCGTATTGTCCCCAATTGCCTTGCCACGGTCTCGCAATTGTTGCGACAAAGTTGTCTTTTTCAGGGGGGTACCGGCTTCTGTCAAAATGCGAAAGATCGCGTTTACCCCTGACACTCTGGCCAAATCGCCTAATTCTGATGTCGCGTTCGCTAATGAAAGCGGCCAAGCCTCCTCATGTCCAGCTAGCCCAGCTAAAGCATTTGCCGCCTCATCAAGTTTATCGGCGATCTTACGAAGTTCAGCAGCTTTCGATTTTAGTTCAGAGATTGTCTCCACAGTCTAACATAAGTATGGAAAACAAGCTTATCAAGGATAGCAATTAAGGTTTTGATTTCTATGTTTACAGTGTGAATTTTCGCTCGGCTTTAATCCGCGCATCTTGCAGCCGATGCGGGACATCTTGCCTGATCGGAAAATCACTGGCTCGTTTCAACTCACTCCGGCCCAAGCTTACGTGGAAGCGAATAACGGCAACCGGAGCCGGGTTCATTGGGACATGGTAAGCATCCAACGCCGGGAATACGACGGTGGAGAAGTTTGTTTTGACTGTAAATTGATCCACCGGAATCGTTTCTGCGACTCAGCTGCGTTCGCACTAAATCGTCATACACATTTCACGTTACGCTCGCCTCGGCCGGACCCAGCAAATTTAGCTGCATCGTGGAAATGTCGCCGCTTTCGGTGAGCTCCAAATTTGCAATTTCGAACACGCGAGCTGTCTCTTCTCCGCCGGGACTGGTGCCAGGCAATTGCACAAACACCCGTTTGCAGCTCGAGTTCAAAATAACGGAAGCAATCTCAAACAACGGGGAAAACTCTACGATGCTGATTTCGCACGGGACTGTCACAAAGACAGTCGCTTGGGCCGGTTCGGATGGCGTGAGTTGGACTGGTGCAGCCTCGAAATTAGGGACGACCTGCAATCCCGCGGGTGCAGATGAATGCGAACCATTCGCAACGGGCCTCTGCTGTTTAAAGGGAAGCATCCGAAGAGTGCCTAATGTGCCCCCGACAGGCTGAATTTTTGCCGCTTCAAAACTGACTTGTAAATTCTTGGTTGGCGGAGACTGCAGGTGCAGAGCCAAGCGCATCATGACCAACCTGGATGCGGGGCGCACTGTCAAAGCATCCATTTCGAAGGTTGGCGTCAGCTGGACAGCTGTGATCTCGAATGAGAACGTGACGTCCACGGACGTTCCAGCTGGGCCAGTGCGGGGCGTTTTGGCCATGACAGCGGATGGTGACTTGTCAACTGGAGCAGTTTGGATTTGCGTGGTGTTGGGCTTGGTTGGAAGTGTCGTTGTTTGTGGAAATACTGGCTCAGCGGAAACAGCATTTGGGTAATTAGATGTGGGTTCAGGGATCGCCTCGGCTGCGGACGATTGAATCTCAGTGGAAGTTGTTTCGTACGGCATACCTTTTTCTTGTTCAATCGATTCAACTCGAGGCTTTGCTGACGCTACCGTGACGGACAGCGCGACGTCCTCTACTGCTCGGAGAATTCTGCCCGACTCTCCCGCTGTTATCGTAGAAAGCCCACCTAATTCATCTGATTCGCAAAGGAGCTGGCGCTTGGCTTCGTGCCAATCCGAATCTGCGTCACCCGGCAGCGCAAAGCTACGGCGGCGTTCGGAAAGGAAGTAGGCCCGAAGGCGAATCTCCTGGTCCGATGGCTCGGTGCGTGGCTCCATCTGGCGAGGCATTGGGAGGACTGCCGAAGGCGAAGCTCCATTAGGCGTCTGTCGGATATCTGGCAGCGAGCTCTCCACCGTTTGTTCGACAACTAGCCCCGCTGAGGATTTAGAAATTGGCTCAGCCAGCGGCGCCAACTGACCATTAGGCCCGTCCTTACGGTAAGCCGCCTCCGGCACAAGTTGCTCCTCTTCGATAAATCCAACTTCAGGCTCGGATAATGTTACCACTGAGGGACGTACGACTTCCTCCGCAGCTTCCTCAAGCGACCAAGCCTCCTCATGTCCAGCTAGCCCAGCTAAAGCATTTGCTGCCTCATCAAGTCTGTTGGCGATCTTACGAAGTTCAGCAAGTATCTCAACGATCTTAGGAAGTTCAGCAAGTTTCGGTTTTGGCTCAGAGTTTGTTTCCACAGTTTAACATTAGTACGGAAAACAAGTTTGTCAAGGATAGCAATTAAGATTTTGATTTTTATGCTTTCTGCTTATTCCAGCGTGATGTTTGGCCCACCCATCCGTTCGGGAATTGAGCCTTTACGTTTAAGAAGCCGCAGCTCTGGCCGCCGACCATTTTACGCGCATTTTACGCGCGCGCGTGCGAGAGAGACCCGGCGAAGTTCCAAAAGCGGGCCGGAGGCGAGCCGAGCAGAGCCGATACAATAGGGAGGCCAAAACGTTCACGGTCGTTTTCTTCGGTGTGAAATGTTTTGTGTGTTAAACGGCGCAATTTTGCGCAATGCGGCGCGAATGCTGAATCGCTGAAATACCTAGCGTCCGCGATGGAGCACAACGCAGTGAAAACATGCGCAAAAACTCTTTTTTGAATTAGAAATCCGAATCCCCGTTGGAGAGGAAGGAACGCGTTGCGGAAACGTTGCCCTTTCGGGAGCGGTCTGATCGTCACGATGGCAGATAGGTTTAGGGCGCGGCCAATTGTGGCGCGCGCCCGGGGAACAGTTTCACTGGCAGCCGTGTCTGAGACGAGGAGATCCCGCCCCTCAGCTAATGCGAGGCACCGGGCATGCTAAATTCGATAGGGATTCTAACCTTCGAGACCGTCCCAGGTTTAAATCGCCACTTTCGGAACGCATTGACCGCGGATTTATCCAAGGTTGAGTCTCCGGTACTTTGCTCCATTGAAGCTGCGCTTACGCGACCGCTCGCTGGATCGACCGACAGAATGCAAACTCCAATTCCCGTAACGCTGTCCGAACGTTCCCTCGCCGGATACCTGGGGAGAGGCGTGAAGGTCGCAAGGGCTTTCGCCGAAGAATACGAAGTGATTTCTGGGGTGCTCGCGGGCTCTGGCGCCTTCCTTGGCGCAGTTTTCCGGCGCTTGGGTTGTGGCGGCGGAGGAGGAGTTGCTTCTTCGGCAGGTCCTTGTGCAATTTCTACTGACGGTCCGGAAGTTGTCGATTGCTGCTTCGGCTTTGATGCGGCGTCCGGATTTTGCGAAGGGCTGGCTGCTGGGCCTGCTTCTCCAACACGCTTTTGCAGGGCGGCAATCTCGTTTCGGCTGCCTTCTAATTTGCTTTCCAGTTCCGCCTTTTCGTTCTGCACTGTCAAGAGTTCTGTTTGAGCTTTTGTCGCCTTGTTTTCTGCCTCCGCGATTTTCGCTTCTGCGCCCGCCACGGCGGCTTCGCGGGTCTTGAGTTCTGTTTCCCGATGTTCAGCCGCATCGCGGGCGGCGTTCACCTTCGCCAAATCTGTGCGGAGTACATCTACTCTGTAACTGCCGACAAGTCCGAAAATCGCCGCGCTCACCAAGAATAGATAGGAAAGCAGCAGCAAGATGATTTTCGGTGTAACGGCAGAAACTCTGGATTTCGGGCGCAACATACGGCGTCTTCGAAATTAGGCGTGCAGAGGCAATTCGCAATAGGCTCGTTGATTTCTGGCCAAGTGGATCGGGCCGATCATGCGGGGCGCAGTTCCGCGGTGAGCGCGTATCGCAGATTCGAGTCCGACAGAAGCGGATAGTTTTCATCAATACAATAAAGCGCTCGATCTCCTCGCGATGCGAATCGGTAACGAAAATTGTTCGCCCGGACGAATCCACGGAGGCATGACGGCTGCTGCTGCTAATTTGGTCTGCGCAGTTTTAGCGATTCTCGACTGGTCGCGGTGCGGGTTTGCTCAGTTGAAGCTGCGCGCTCACTTTTTGGATTTGCGACACCTTCAAATTTGTTTGAAGTCTTCAAATTCCTTGTTGACGATGCTATTTTGGTAATGTCACCAACCGTAATTTCGGTCTCGACATTTCTCGACAAATACGCAATAGAATTACGATTACATCAATTCGCGGTGTTGGAATGAGCAGGATTGTTTCATCAACATTCGCCTTGCAAGCGGCACGGGAGGATCGGGCTGTTGCTCGCGAGGAGGCTCGGCAACAGGTGGAAAAAATGAGCGAGGCGATGATAAAGGAGAAGGGCCTGCTCAATCACGCCCAGGCGGCGCTACTTCTCGATGTGAGCACAAAACGGGTTGGGGAACTCGTTAGGCTTGGGAAGTTGACCGATTTTACTTTTCTCGGTCGCAAATATGTGTCGATGCGGGAAATCTGGGATCGGAACAAGCAAGATCTGAAGGCCGGTCGTCCACCGCACCCGATGGGACAGCGTTTCCCTGGGCGGGCGAAAGCGGCTGCGAGGACGGATGGCCAGTATGCAGCATCGTATTTTAAGAAACAACGCGAAGCGGCGAACGAGAGGCGGCGCGTAGAATTCAGGAAGAAATGGCGCGAAATCCTAGAGGTAAGAAAAAATGAACGGAAGGGCTGACGCAGGAGATGCGCGTGTCAGTCATTCGCGTGCTACAAAAATTCCTAATGTTTGCACTCGCACAGTTCGGCGGGAAATTGTTCGACAAATGGCCGCGATAAATAATTGACGGCGCCAGCCCAAACGGTGCAATCGAGACGGCGACGGCGGCCAAACCGCCATCTGCAGCTTCCATACAGACTTCTGCCCAGGATCACGTTCTCTTTTGAGATCGCGGCTCTGCAACTGACATCGAGCTTTAAGATAGGTGTCCCAAAAGTGCGCCCCACATCGACATCGCCATGATGCAGTTGAACCTTCTTGGCGGCCCGAAGCGAGCTTGATAAGGCGCGGAATTCCGCGCGCTAGCTTCCCATAGGTCTCATGCGCCCATGAGACGCACGTACAATCACTTCCAGTTCAGAGAACGCAGCTGGTTCAGAAGAAACCTTCCATCTTTGCGAACCGGTTTGCCGTCGAAGTAGATTTCTCCACCGCCGTAATCCGGGCGCTGGATGCTTACCATGTCCCAGTGAACCTGGCTCCGGTTCCCATTGTCCGCCTCTTCGTAAGCTTGCCCCGGCGTGAGATGAAACGAGCCAGCGATTTTCTCATCGAATAATATGTCGCGCATCGGTTGGAACACGCGCGGATTAAAGCCGAGTGAGAACTCGCCTACATAACGAGCCCCAGGATCTGAGTCGAGTATCTTATTCAGCTTTTGTGTCTCGTTGCTTGTCGCGTCTACGATCTTTCCGTCCTTGAAATCCAAACGGATGCCATCGAAGGCGATTCCCTGATAAATGCTTGGCGCATTAAAGGTGACGTGACCCTCGACCGAATCTTTTACTGGACAGCTGAAGACTTCGCCATCAGGAAGATTGCGGTCGCCACCGCAGATCACAGCTGGAATTCCCTTGATGCTGAAACGCAGATCGGTGCCGGGGCCTTTGATTTGGACACGGTCCGTCTTTTTCATCAACCGCTGGAGCGCCTTCATCCCGGGCTGAAGTTTGCGATAGTCCAACGTGCAGACATCGAAATAGAAGTCTTCAAAGGCTTCCGTGCTCATCCCCGCAAGCTGCGCCATCGAAGACGTCGGCCAGCGTAAGACTACCCACTTGGTTTTCTTGACCCGCTGATCTTGCACCGGGCGCATTTTTCGGCCGATCAATTTCATCTTCTCCGGCGGCACATCGGACATTTCTGTGATGTTGTTGCTGCCGCGCACAGCGATATATGCATTCATTTTTTTCATTCGCGCCAGCTCGTTGCTCGCCATCAGGTTTAGCTGTCGATCCGACGCTTCGAGCGCGAGCGCGCGGTTCACTCGGGCGTGGTAGGTCTGCGCAAATGGCGCTCCGCCGGCTTTTCGCACCGCGCGTACGAGCGCGACGGTCATTTCGTCGGGAATATCGAATGTTTCGATGAGGACCGTTTCTTTGCGCTTTAGACGAATGGAATATTCAACCAGGAGTTTTGCGAGTTTATCGAATCGCGCGTCGTGCATAGGCGCTTATCATTCCACCAGCGTGAGCGGATGCAACTCGGACGGCAGCTCCTATCCGATGCGAATAATTTTCGCTGCGAACGCTCCATCAAAGCCATCGCGAAACGGAAGCGACCGCATCTCTTCTGCGAGACGTAGAACTGTTGAGTTCTTGAGAATGCGACGCACGACTTCTTCATTTTCTTCCGGCTCAAGGCTGCACGTGCTGTAAACAATGACACCGCCTGGCTTCAACAACGGCAGAACAGCGCGCACAATCTTGATCTGCCTCTCCTGCATGCGCGCGAAGTCCGCCGATGTTAATCTCCAACGCACGTCTACACGGCGGCGCATAACGCCCGTGTTGCTGCATGGAGCATCGACTAGGATGCGATCAAATGGCGCGAGCGTTTCGATCGCGGCCGGTAGCTGACCGTTCGTCCAGCTGTGACGCAAGATGTGCACAATTGCTGCATCCAGACGCGCCAGGTTTCCCTTCATTGTTTCCAGTCGCTCTGGGTCGCGATCGCACGCCACGATCATTCCGAGATTTTCCATAAGTTGCGCGACGTAACCCGTCTTTCCACCAGGCGCTGCGCAGGCATCGAGAATCTTTTCTCCGGGCTTTGGACTCAAACGCTGGCACGCGATTATGGTACTTGGGTCTTGAATGTAGCAGTGGCCTCGACGCAGAGCGCTTGTCGGCAATACGTCAAATTCCACAAAGTCAGAATTTCCGGTCAACGGCCGGGAGCTTGAATAAAGCTGGAGGAATTTGTCGCGGGCGATTCTTAGCCGGTTAATGCGGCAGTAGACTGGCGCAGGAAGATTGTTCCACTTGCATAGCGTTTCCGCGTGTTCTGCCCCAAAGTGCTGCTGCCAGCGTTTGACGAGAAATTGCGGGTGCGACGTTCGAACAAACAGCGGCTGCGCATTCGCGCGTGTGAGCAGTTCGTTTCGTCGCCGGGTCGCCGCTCGCAGTATGGCATTAATCACTGTTCGCTGTCTCTTCGGCGCAAGCTCCACCGTCTCGTGGACTGCTGCATGTTCAGCCGTCTTCAGAAGGAAAAGTTGATACAAGCCGAGTCGCAGAATATCGCGAAGATCAGTATGAACCCCCGAAACACGCAGGCAGCCGATCCAAAAATCCAGCAACGTTAAGTTACGGAGCGCGCCATAGAACAGTTCCAACGCAAACCCGCGATCGGAAGAAGTCAGCTCTGTCTTCGCCAGGAGCTCTGAGATACTGGCGTCTGCGAAGCGTTTTTGTTTTCGCCACCGCCGCAAGGCCGCGAGCGCGATTTGGCGAGCAGACAGCCGCGCCATATTTTCTGCGGCTACTGCGGCTTCACGTTGGCGCGTCCAATAGAATGATAATGAAATCCCAGTCGCCTCATCGTTTCGGGATCCAGGAGGTTTCGACCGTCGAAGACGATCGGCGTGCGCATTTTTTCTTTCACGACTGCGAGATCCATATTGGCAAATTCATTCCATTCTGTGGCAATGAGCAGGGCTTCGGCATCAGTCACTGCTTCTAGAGCCGAGGAAGCAAATTCCGCGTCGGCGATCGCTTTTATCGAGCGGGCTTTTTGCATCCCCTTCGGATCGTAAGCAACCACATGTGCTCCTTCGCGCAGCAGGTGTGTCACCAGCTCTACGGCGACAGACGAACGCACGTCGTCGGTGTCTGGCTTGAACGTAAGTCCCCAGACCGCGATCCGCTTCTCGCGCAGCACCCACAGCGTCTCCCGGATCGCCTTCAGAAAGCGCTCTTTTTGCGAGTTGTTTATCCGTTGCACTTCCCTCAACAAAGTGAATGGAGTGCCAAGTCTCTCGCTGATTGTAATGAACGCCGCGATGTCTTTGGGGAAGCAGGAACCGCCGTATCCAATTCCGGCGTTCAGGAAATCCCGGCCAATGCGATGATCCATTCCAATTCCGTCAGCGACTTTTTCGACATCCGCCCCGCTCGCTTCGCAAATGGCAGACACGGCGTTGATATATGAAATCTTCAGCGCCAGGAATGAGTTCGCGCAATGTTTGATGAGTTCGGCGCTGTTAATATCAGTCACCAGGATCGGCGCCATAAATGGCTCATAAACCTTCTTCATGAGATCGACGGCGTGTTCGCTTTGTGCCCCGATGACAATGCGGTCAGGACGCATTAGGTCCGCCACTGCACAGCCTTCGCGCAAAAATTCAGGG
>Ga0137374_10001217_pt1 | contig 28930 bp, 16 predicted proteins | sample SagtaG_20_FD_104811 | JGI IMG/M metagenome (GOLD analysis project Ga0137374, IMG submission 104811) | Vadose zone soil microbial communities from Sagehorn Ranch, Mendocino, California, USA - Sage1_R_100_16 metaG | ecosystem: Environmental > Terrestrial > Soil > Vadose zone | place: USA... | reverse complement strand
TTTCGCTGCCTTCAGAGCTCTCGACGCGAAATGAGATGAACCCCGCCATCGCGTCATGGCATCCCACTATGTCGCCTCGGCCGTTTACTCCCGTTACCTGGCTGTCGGCGTAGCCCGGCGGTTCGAGAAAGTCAAAATCTTCACTCACGATCCAGAAGCCGCGCCAGATGCCACCAGTTAACACCTGTCCGACGATCCAACCAAGATTGCTAATTCCATTCAACTGAGTGTTAGGCTGCTCTCCCGGGAGTTGCGGTGCGTCCAGAGTCTTGTACGAGCCCTCACGATAGATAAAGCCGTGGGCGTCGTCGTAACTGCCGACAATGGTTCCGTCGTTGTTTATGCCGAACGCCTTGGTGCCGAACTCGGCTGCCGGAGTGTCGATCGACTTGAATGTTCCGTTGTGACGCAGAAAGCCATGAAAGTTTAACGGGCCGGGTACCTGGTATACGCCAACAATGTCACCGAAATCGTTGATTCCGAGCACCTCGGTGGCGCTCGCACCGGGAAAATTGACAGCGGTGTACCTGCCTTGGCGGTAAACGAATCCGTGAATATAATCCGCAGAGTCAAGATAAGAACCAACGATTATGTTGCTATTGTTAATTCCGTTCGCGCTCGTCAAGGTTGCGCCGGGGAATGCGATGTTGGCGTAGTTGTAATTAACCGACGTCGATGCTTGGGCGGAGGCTTCCGCCACCACTGTTGTACACATTAGAATTGCGGCCGCTACTCGGAATGCTCGGCTTGTCATGATGATCTCGCTCGAGAGAAGATTGCTGAAAAAAAGGACACGAAGCAACTGACAAAACTTACAGAAGTGGCGGAGGTGGGTGCCCGGCTCTCCCAGCCAACGGCGGATGCTCTTCTGCGGGCTGCAAGGATTAACAGTTCCCATTACCTCGCTGGATGCCTATGATCCGACTATTGCTGATGAAAGTTATAGTGTGGAATTTTCTCGCTTGGGTCTTTCGCCCGGGCACGAATACGACTTAGATGCCGCTATTTGGAATCCAGCCCGCTGGTCTGCTACAAACAATTTTTGAGAGTATTGGGGCCGCTGTTGCCGTGGTCGACCATGATGGCGAATTGGTATTCGCGAATCAGACTGCATTGGACATGTTCGGCGACACCAGAAAGGAGAGCCCGGTTTCATTCCAGGATTGGCGCCAAAACTACAGATTTGAAGATTCGCTGGGGCATGAAATTCCGGTGGAGCAGTCCTCGGTCATGCGCGCATTGAGGGGAGAGCGCGTCGAATCACAGGAAGTTCGGGTCAAATTGCCAGATGGCAGTATCAAGTGGCTTCTTATCTGGGCGTATCCATTCTCGACCATGGGCCTTGCGGGAGTGCTGGTGCTCACCGTAGATCGGACCTCCGAGGTGGAACTTCGTCGTGCAGCCGAGCAACTACAGCGAATGGAAACGCTCGGAGCACTGGCGGCTGGGCTGACGCACGATTTCAATAACATCCTCGACACAATCTTGTTGAACGTGGCACTTGCGCTGAGGGACAGGTGTCCTCCCCAGGAGACACGTACCCGCCTGGAACAAATCTCGGTAGCCACAAAAAAGGCTGCAGGCCTTGTGACCCGCTTAATGCAGTTCAGTCGAACTCAACCGCTCAACGTGCGGACCGTACAGGTCAACGACGTCGTTCGCGAAGTTGTGCAACTCGTTCATCCACTGTTTCGGCAGAATGTTGTTGTGAATACCGATCTCTCGAAGGGGCTGCCACCCATTCAGGCCGATCCGTCGCAAATTGAACAGGTCTTGGTAAATCTCATCGTAAACGCGCTGGATGCAATGCCCGACGGCGGCGAACTGAAAATTTCCACGGCAGTTGCGGACACCAGCGCGGGAATACCAAATCCCGACATCAGTCAGCAGTTCGTCGCCATCTCTGTTGCGGACTCTGGTGCCGGTATTCCTGAGGATCTCCAGTCCGCTATTTTTGAGCCCTTTTTCACCACAAAACCAGTGGATAAAGGAACAGGTCTTGGATTATCCAGCGCCTACGGGATTGTGCGGCAGCATAAAGGCAACATTAAGGTTCAGAGTGCGCCCGGTGCCGGCGCAACCTTCGTCGTTTCATTTCCTGTATAGCGGACGAGCTCGTCTCGTGGCAGCACCGCTGTCTAGCCTTCCAGCAAACCGCGCTCCTTCTGAGTGAGGTCGAGGCCAACAGGATCGGTCTTGGACTTGATGTGCTGCCGTGACCCCAAAGAATCACGCCGCACGCCGGTGCGAATGCGCCGAATCCGCAACTGTCGGTTGCTTTTATTGTCCGCGCACAAAATCCGCGGGCGACCAGCAGCGCGCCGCCGACAATTGCCGCGATCGCGATTCCCGCGAGAATAATTACGGCCCCGGTGAAGACCCGGATCATTAGCGCGATTACTACGATTCCCAGCACGCACGCAAGTGCCGTCATGCTTCCAGAATGAAGATTGCGCATTTCCCAGCGCTAACTCGAACATACGGATGAACAAAATCTTTGAGGGCAGCAGAATTGATGCGGCCCCAAACAGGATCAAGAGCGTGCCTCTAAAGAACCAGGCCCCAAGTCTGACCTGATTCTCTGTGGCGGTTCGGCTGCTGGAACAGCCTTGACGAAATGGTTTCCATCTAGATCTCACTCCAGATAAGAAAATTGCTCAAATCAGAATGCTGGACAACTGACAACATTTACAGCCCACGAGGCCTCCGTATGCTCAGGGCTCATTCGTTGTGTAGTCGACTCTCGCGTAACGACCAATGAACCTCTGTGGGAAGGTCAGTGAAAGCGCCTGTTTGTTTTGACAGTGTTCGCGACAGTGCTACGCAACTAATCTCGCAAAGTCCGGCCTCGTTCTAGAGTGGAAATAATGTGCAGCTCTCGACCTCCAAGGCTCAACGCGCATAGAAAAGGAGAGTTGCACGTGGACTTCCTCAGGATCTGACCGAGGCCGAACATTCGGCCGCGGCCTGCGAGCAGAAGAGACGCAGGCCACCGATGCTCGTTAGTTACTTAGTTGAATAGCTTTACCGATTACCAATGAATCGATTCTGCACTCTATTCTATGTATCACCGTCGCTCGTGCTACTGAGCGCGGCCTCTCTGCTTATCGGTTGCGCGGAAGCGCAGCATGTTGAGATTGGCGCATTCGGCGACTACGAAAACAGCAGCCTGCCTACATTCCCCCAAAATGCCTTCGGGGCGAGTGGGCGAATAGACAGCAATCTGCACCGCTTCGTGCAGGCTGAGTTCGACACTGCCTATGGACGTTAAGCATGCCGAATTTGTTCTGACGCAGTCCGGTGCTTCCGCGGTCTTGAGCAGAAGTAAGCTGGGTATTCTGCATCTGGACGCCGGCTTGAAGGTGCAGACTCGTGGTGGAAGTTTTTTTCTTTTTGTAAAGGGCGGGGTTAACCGGTACGATCCCGAACGCACGAACACGAACATTGTGGGACCACCAGTTATCATCTCCACAATTCCTACGTCCGTAAACACGTTCACTAAAGGTATTTTCTATCCTGGCGGAGTGGTCGGATTCCATGCCGGTCCACTTGGGATACGACTGGATGCCGGTGACGAAATGTAATTGGAGTAACGGTGCCCATCACAATCTCCGCGTCACATTTGGTCCAACGTTTCGGTTTTAAGAGTGCTGCGGCTTCTTACAGTTTTCCCGTTTCGGCCCCAGAGTAGTTTTTTTCGAGGAAGGACGACGCGATGCCTCATATAGCGTGGCGGGACGTGTACAAGGAAGCGCTCATGGAAGTGGATCCAATTAAACTGCCGAAACGCATCGAGACAGCCCGACAGGCAATTCGCGACCGTATTGCAGAAAGTCGCGAACCCCTTAGCAAGCGGGAATCCGACGATATCGACAGTGCCCTAAGGATCTTGCGTTTCTTGACGAGAGAGGTGGCTTGATGTGAGTCCGAAAAGGCAAGAAACCCCTGACGTGTGTCAATTTTGCGAGTTTTCAGTTGTACTTTTCGGGTAAATTGTCAGATCACATTCCTGCAAGCGAAGGTAAGCGTACCTCCTTGTGTCCTGTTGTGCGCTTCTGCGGATCTAATAATCGCCTTCTTGCATTTTTTGGCGGAGCCGCTCGGAAATAAATATTCTCCCGGCGAGCGCTTCAGATCAGCCCCACCGCAATACGAACCAGCAACCCTGCGTGGGCCTTCTGTGGGCTTGAGGAGGAACCGCAGGATTGTTTTTCACGAGGTCACAATAAAGCCTTCTTTTATTAGCGTAACTTGCAAGCATTGTAGTCAATGAAGCAGCTCGATTCGGAAAGACAGGATCTGTGCTACTTCGTGCCCGCCAAAACATCTTGACCCTGGAATGCATTCCAGGCTTGATAATTCCTATTGTGCAAAACCGAGGTTCTGAAGTTCTTTATTCGGTGGTGTCGCGTATTATCGGGCACGAGTCTAGGGTTCTCCCGGCGGGTGCCTCGGGCCTCAACCCTGGCCTCCCACCCGAAGAAGCGAGTTCTGTCCTCTTCCGGCTAACTCAAGTGGCTGTGGTCTGGCGCCGGAGACCGCGGCATTGCCAACCCGTTCGACAAATTCGCTTTGCTCAGTTCTCAGGGCAGGCTAAAAACGACATCGCGGATGCCTGAAATTCCACGCCGTAGGCTGGCTGTCAGGACTTCCAAATTGTCAAAATGTTGCACTCACTCCTCGTAATATTCCAAAAGTCCTTGGACTAAAGTTGGGATTTGGTTTATCTTGGCCAACTGTAAGAGCCGGAACAGGAATCAATGCAACTGCTCCACAGGTTCTGACCGAGGGCTCCAGCCATGCGATCTGCTTTTCGCCTGCCCATTCTTTGTCTCGCGGCGTGGTCCTTTGCAATTTGCCAATCCGCCGCCAGCGCACAAGGCATAACTCCGCTTCCCGCCGCCGAAAGTCGTCAGGACTTGCCTCCCGCAGACTCGCAGCGCTCTGCGACCGCGAATGAGGCAGTTATTCCCGGGCCCCTGCGTTCCTTCTTGAGGATGGCCGGCGTCAGTCAAAAGGCCACGACGGAGGAAATCTTGCCACTGCTCGCGCGCAACATTTACGTGCAGGGGTACCAGGGATGGCGTTCCGACGGCAGGCCAACAGAATTTCTGATTCTGGTTCGCAGATACGCTGAGCAGGCGAAGGAATTAACGGCGCTTGCGGGTCCGAGTGGAATAATTCGGGTCGAGAATTGTGACCAAGCCATTCCCTTGTTACGCATCCTAGGTTATCGGGTGCGCCAGCAGTGTGGCCAAAAAGACGCGTCTTTGGTAACGGCGGATTCGGAGAGAGCATTTCTCACTGTTGATTCTGGTTTTCCCTTAGCCCTTCTGGAAGAATCTCTTCGCCAAGGCAAGCCGTTTACCTACGACTTTCCTATCTCGCGAGTACCAATGCTGCTTACGGAGGATGCCTGGACGAAAGCGAACAGGAATACGAGAAGGCCAGATTACGGCCTGCTCGATGCAATACTCCGCGATCCTGAGCTCGCACGGCTGTACTGGGCCATGTCTCGCATCGACGGTGAAACCAGGCTTGCTCTACAACAATCCATCGGTTTGAGAAAGCTCCTTCCCTACGCTTCTGTTCTCGATTTTTACGGAAGCCATATTTGCATTCGATCTGGGCGCGTGCAGGTCCCAGGAGGAGCAAGCGCGGAAACTGAGTGGAAGGAGTTGGTGGGGGCCGCTCCCGATTCGCATGAATTCGTGCTCAAGCTGGTGGCAAAAGACAAAGGCTGGCTGGCTGCGTACTTTGACGCCATGGCGAGGATCAATCAGGAGCAGCAACGACACTTGATTGATACCCACGATCTGAAGAAATTCTACGAAGCCTTTCGGGGGAAGGACTCTTCCGCCGATGCAGCAAGGCCCGCGTTTCGGCCGGCGCCCGGACTCCTGCTTCTGCTGACCCGGGTTCGGTGGGATGCCAACGGTCAGCCGCTTGTGCCAGGCGGTCTGGTTTTGTGGAAAGAAGTCCTGGCCCAAAAAAATGAGGCCAAGATCGTGCGCGAGTGGGGCAAGCGCGCGGCTCACTGGACCCACCCGGATCAACTCCTGGAAGCGATGTTCGCGTTTTCCAGGGTTGAGACAGATGCAAATCCGCTGCAGATCTATCTGTTGTTTAGTGAACTGGAAGGCTCTCGCCCTCCGAAACACCAATTGTCGCTCGACACTTACCGGCTATTAAGCCAAAGGTTCGGCCACTTCGACGAGCAGTATTTGACGTTTTCAGAATTTCCTGACTTGAACGATGCGGCAATCAGCAGCTTTGTCCAGATCGCGGACACGATAGATAGGCTTTCTAACCGCACGCTGCGCGGCAACGCCATGGGAACTTTTCAGGCGTGCGTTGGACTTTGGCAAATTCTTGCGCGCCAGGGACAGATTCCGCCTGCAAGACTAAGTGAGTCGTGGCAGGCGGTGATTACGCCCTTCTCGAAGTTGAGTTCCTCGGCTGACCTCTTTGACGCGGGACGCGACTCGCTGCGGGAGTTGTTAAGGGCCGCAACTGACCGCAGGACCAGGGTTTCCCAGGATGAAATCATCGAACTGATCGCTGGTCCGCGGCAGACGGACACCGAAGGGCGGCGCCTGCATGCGGAAGTGGCCCGCCGGATTCGTGCGGTCATGGACGGCCAGCGGTTAGTTTCACTGGACACGCTGCTCGCGCTTGGCCAAGGCCTGCACGAGATGGCTCGGGGGCAAGCGGTTGCAAGTTCCCTAATCCCATTGGCGGGGGAGCTTCGGGAATTTGAGATGCCACGCCAGATATTCACCTCATCCGAGAGGAGTGAGTGGGCGGCGGGAGTCTATAACAATCGCCATACCGAGTTGCAGATGCAAACCAATCTGGCCAAGGTACTCAAGTCGTCAGCCTCACGGGCCCAATTGGATGAGGCCCGTGGCCAGCTGGCTCCTTTTCTCAGGGACAACTTGGTGGGTTTGAACTACGCATATTACGAGCCGCCCGGCGCCCAAATGCTGCACGCGAATCCTCTATTTGTGCGCTCGCATGATTTTTCGGGAGAAACGGTTGCCGGAATAGAGGAACTCTGGCGCGCCCCTCAATTATTTGGTCAGGGCTCACCTGCTGGCGGCGGCGCTCACCTGGTTGGATCTCTCGCCGACCTTGCGTACGTCTTGTCGGAAGCCGAGCAGGACTTCATTGCCCCAGAGAACGTTCAAGCCCTAATCTGGCGGGAGTCAGTGCCCGGCCTTCTCAACAATGCGATCTTGCCACGCTGGTGGAACGTGAGTCGAAACGAACTCCACGCGGTGGCTTTGTATCAGCGCGCCGGGGAAGAGCTCCTCTCTGTTTCGGTTTCGAGTGATGAACTGCGCGAGAAAGTGATGCACATCCTCTCCGACCGAATGCTCCCACAAAGAATTTCGTGGCTGGAGCAAAGTTTGGGCTCGGGCCGCATCGAAGAAGTACTCTCACGCGTTGCGCCTGCAGATACTTTTTACTTGGCGGCTGATTTCCGGCGACGCTTTCCGGATGACAACAGCGCATGGGGGGCTGCCGGACAGGAACTCGATAGCATGGGCCGTCGCTATCCGGAAGATCTGAGTTGGGAGCGATTGTCCAGAGACTTTGGCGTCCCTCACCGAACCTTGGCCCAAAGCTATGCGCGCGAACTGCTCAATGTGAAGCCGTTCCCCGCATTCTCTGGTTACTCCAGCCGCTTGATGGCGGAATCATGGGATTCCAGTAACCTTTACTGGGCGCGGTTGGCCGACGAGAAAGGCTATTCTCCGGTGATGCTGAATCGCCTGGTTCCAGAGCTTACGCACCGCATGGTGGAGAAGATTTTTGCAACTGATTTCGAGGATTGGACGGCCTTGCTGCGCGCCATGCGTGAAACCGGAGATGAGTTTCGCCAGGGCAAGATTGCCACGGTGGCGGCGAGTGGGGCGGCAGCTACAGAATCGTCGGTACGATAGCGGCCAGCCCAATCGGGTTCCTTTGCTGCTAAATTGGATCGGGCAGTTAAACCTATGACGGGGAAAGTATTATGGTGAGCAAGTATTTCCTTCTAGCTTGTTGGTTCGCGGCAGTCATTGTTCTTGGTCTTCATAGATGCGCGGCCCAGGAGAACCAACCGGATATTCAGGTAACAGTCAACATGGTGCAGTTGAATGTCGCGGTGACCGACAGCAAAGGCAACTACATTACTGGTCTTCGCCCGGAAGACTTTTCTATTGCTGAGGATGGAATCGCGGAAAAGCTTGCTACCTTTGAGACCGGTAGTGAGCCCACGCGCACGGTTCTGGAGGCCCCTCCGCATGGCAGCGTTGCCCCGAGCGACGGCAATCCCGCGCAGGGACTAGTCCAGGGCAGCGGAGCGACGCGTGCAACGCCTCTTGCAGACGCTCCCGCTACCCTAAGCTCACGCATAGCAGGATCGAATGTTTTCATCTTGTTCGATACCAGCAATTATATGTATCGCGGCTTCGTATTTGCGCAAGATGCTATCGCTGACTTCGTCCGCTCGCTGGACAGCGCAGACAAAGTTGCCTTCTACTCGTACAGCCGCGATCTTTCCCGGTCTGCCCCGCTCACCGCAGACCGTTCCCAGGTTTTGCGGAGTGTTCGATCCACTGTCGCTGGAGACGACGCGGCGCTGTATAACTGCCTGTTATTGACTGTAAAGGATGCAGCGCAACACAATGGCAGAAAAGTGATCGTTGTATTCTCAAATGGCCCAGATAATTCCAGCGTGGTCCCCCCCGAAGACGTGGCGGAACTGGCTCAATCCACCGGCACCGCTATTTATATGATCAGCACCCAGCAGGCCCATCTGGAGCCGGTTTCCACAGCGGTGTTTGACCGAATGACTGCGGCGACTGGCGGAAAAGCCTATTTCGCGAAGACCTGGCGCGACGAGAAACTCGCGTTCGCCTCCATCCGGGATGACCTGGCGCATCTCTACTCGCTAAACTATTATCCGCGGCCTAATCCGAATCGTGGCTGGCGTACCATCACGGTGAAACTGCTCGGCGAGAGACAAAAAAAGTACCGCATCCGTACACGCGACGGTTACCGCCCACTGCCAACACGCTTCGCCGCGGCAAACGCCTCAACCCCGGTGCCTCAATCTGGTTCTGAATAGGTTTTGTCCATGCCCGCCCAAGTTGGGTGGTCAGCCTCGAGAAGGCGGGATAACGCATATGTTTCTTGGATCCAAGAAACCGAGACGGGACAGGCAATCGGGCTAAATCGAAACCGGGTAGTGCTCGGCTGACCTAGTTCAACCATCCATCCGCTGATACAAACGGTAGCCCTCCGACATGATGGCAGCGAAGGGACGAAGTGCCAGAGGTCCGCGATCGGTTTGGGTTGCCCAATCGTCGGAGGATTGCGCAACCGCATTCGCCGCGAGTAGCTGCTTTCGGGTGATCCGCGCCGGGATATCTCCGACCGCAAACAAGGCAATCGGCCCGCGCACTAAAGCGACTGTATCAGGATTCTGATTGTCCACGGCCTCCAGGCGCAGGGGCATGTCCAGTTCCAGTCCCACTCTGTCCCCGTTTTTCCAGTTGCGCGCCACCGCAACGAACTTTCCCGGCTCCACTGGATTGTCGGCCCGTTTGCCATTTATGGAGAGAGTGGTCTTTGGGCCAGCCCAGGCCGGGATCCTTACATACAGCGTGAATGTCTCAGGACGGGCCAGCGCGAACGCCAGTTCTGTTGTGTTCGCACGCGGATACTCCGTTGTCTGCGTCAGCGTGCATGGCGTGCTGTTCTGCGACCACGCAACTCGCGACGGGAGGAAAAGGTTGACGTAAATTCCATCCTGGCTTCTGTAATACGAGCTGATTCCATAATCCGCAGTCAATTGCGGAAATGTGCCCGAGCAGCAGGGCCACTTGTCCTGGTGGTGTACTTTCTTCGCGCTGTTGTTGTAATCGGAATAATAGAAGCTCGTGCCATCGGCGAGGATGGGCGTTGCCCCGGCGATGGTGTTGTAAAGCACGCGTTCCATGCTGTCGCCATAGCGGGAGTCGCGGGTTACCCGCAGCAAGTAACGTGTGATCTTAAAATGACCGTAAGCTCCACAGGGTGTTTCAAAGCTGGCGTGCGTAGTGCCTAAACTAGCCTCCAGCAGACCTTTTCCCGGTTCAACAAAAGCTTCGTCCGGTCCCCAACCACCCGTTGCATAACTCTGCTCGTGCACGAAGCGCAATCCATTGGTGGCGGCGCGAAGATATTTCTCGTCGCCGAGCATGAGATACGCTTGCATCGCGGAACTGAAGGCATTCAAGTGACTGTAGGCATGTTCGCCGGGAAGAACGTCCCGGCCTTCGGCAAGGGGATCGAAATATTCTTTCTCAATAAATCGCGTCGCGAGATCGCGATATCGTGAATCTCCGCTGCGTTGATAAGCCAGAAAGAAGTTTTCAGGAAGCGTGTAGGTTTCATCCCATGTGTCGGCCACACTTTTGTGCGCGCGGGCACGCTGTTCCAGGCGGCTCAGGGCTTTTTCAGGCAGGTACGGCAATGCCGCCTGTGTCGCGCGCCAATGTACATCAAGCGCATCAGGACACTTCGCGAATTCGTGGGCGTCGATCAGACCACAACTCGTCTTGTCATACGTGTATGCGGGAAGGTGGTAGTCCACATAAAACTTTCCGGAAGGCTCAACTGTCTCGGCGAAAGCACGAACCAGACGATGAACTTTTTCTTGGGTTGGCTTTGATCCAGTTACCGCATATGCACGGGACAGGCCAGAAAGGTACTGCCCGAAACTGTGCCCTGGGATGAAGGCGTGAAAATTTTCCGGAGGACTGAAGTCATCGGCGTTGTCATACCATCCACCCATGTCGGGACCGGGTGCAGCCATACCCGTGCGCGACCGGAAGGGCTTGAGCAGCGCATCTTCATTCAGGTGCAAGAACAAATCGTGATTGCGTTCGAATTGCTCGCGCAAAGGTCCCTCGAGTAATTGCACGTCAGAGTATGCGAATAGGGACAACGGCGGCGTGACGGAAAGAGGCGCTGATGGCCGGGCCCAAGCGGGCCTAGTGCGCATTGTGATTGCAGCCCCAGCCGCAGCTGCACTCGTCTTGAGAAACTGTCGGCGCGACGGATATTTCATGATCCCTCCTCAAATTTTCCAGCTATGAGTGACGGCTCAACTCCGCGACTGACGGTGCGCCAGTGCGGTTGATTTTCGAAGAACCAGGTCCGTGTTCAAGACGTATTCGGTCCCACCTGGAGATGGCGCCTCGCGTTCAACTTCCGTGAGCAGTGCCTTGAATGCCAGCTTAGCGAGCTCAGTTTGTGACATCTGCACCGTGGTGAGCGGTGGAATTATGAATTGTGCCAATCGCACATCGTCAAAACCAACGACAGAAAGTTCCTGCGGAATGCTGATACCGTAATCGAAGGCCTCTCGCATAACCCCGACCGCGGTCATGTCATTCGAACACATCACCGCAGTCGGACGAGAACGCAAACCAGCGAGGCGCTTAAAGACTTTCATTCCGCCTTCCATCGTATGGTCCCCCTCGATCACGAACTCGGGGTCCACGCGCAACCCAATCTCTCGCATGGATTCCAGGAACGCGTCCTTGCGGGCCTTTGCTGATTTCAAGGCCAGCGGGCCGGTTATGAACGCGATCCGTTCATGTCGCAACGCGGCTAGATGTTGGACCGCTTGACGTATGCCGCGCTGGTAGTTGATCTTGATGTTGCTGACCCGAGGCACGGGGGGCCCCACATCTACGAAGACCAGTGGTACTTTGCGAAATCGCAAGTCCTCCAACAGGGCTTCTTCCATACCGAAGGTCAGGACTGCCACGCCTTCCACTCTGCGCTCGATCATCCGCCTGACGGATTTCTCCATGCGTATTGGGTCATGCACGGTGGAGGTGAGGAGGATCTCGTAATCATGCTGAACCGCAATATGCTCGAAGGACTGGACGACTTCAGGAAAAAAAGGATTAGTGATTTCGGAAACGATCAATCCGAAAATGCGTGTCTTCCCAGATACCAGAGCGCGAGCCTGGGTGTTCGGATAGTAGCCCAGCTCTTCCACGACTTTCCACACTCGCTTGGCAAGCTGAGAATCCACCGTGGGAACGTGATTAATGGCACGCGAAACTGTGGCGGTGGAAACCTTGGCCCGCTTCGCAATTTCTCGAATGTCCATAACTCACAAGCGGAATACCGAGTGTGGGGTAAACGTTTGCCAAGCATTGTATCCTCAAACAGTCGATTGTGCACCGGCAATATCTCGCGCTACCAGAGGACCTATGCCGGTTGGCGGAGGGACCTCATGAGAGTCGCGAAGTGCGTCGTGATTGCAGCGTTGGTTGGCTTCGCGTTCGGAGCGGCGGGACAGGAGCCTTCCGCAGTGCCGTCCATCCCGCCACGGAAAACCCTCACCAATCCTTTGCTTCCAACTGGACCCGATCCGTGGGTCGAGTATAACGATGGCTTTTACTTCTACATGAACTCGACCATGACCAACTTGACCGTTTGGAAGACGCGTAGCATGGCTGATCTCAAGTCTGCAGCGAAGAAAGTTGTTTGGACCGCTCCGGCCACGGGACCATACTCCCACGACATTTGGGCCCCGGAAATACATTTCGTTGGAAGCAAGTGGTACATCTATTTCGCCGCGGATGCCGGCACGAACCAAACGCACCGAATTTTCGTGCTCGAAAACTCGAATCTCGATCCCCTTGAGGGAGAGTGGGAGATGAAAGGCAAGGTCTCCGACCCTTCGGACAAGTGGGCGATCGATGCTTCGGTTTTCGAAGATCAAGGACGCCTGTACATGATCTGGTCGGGTTGGGAAGGGGATGAAAACGGCACCCAAAACATTTATATCGCCCGTCTGAGCGATCCATGGTCTGTCGAAGGGGAACGCACTCGTATTTCAACACCTCAGTATCCGTGGGAGAAAGTTGGCGATGTTGATCCCAGAATATTGCCGGGAAACCCGCCACACATCGACGTAAACGAGGGACCCGAGGTTCTCAAGCATGGCGACAAGATCTTCCTGACATATTCCGGAAGTGCGTGCTGGACGGATTACTACGCACTAGGAATGCTGACTGCAGTCTCAGGAAGCAATCTGCTGGACGCTGACTCCTGGAAGAAATCATCCCAGCCCGTGTTTCAGCAATCGCCAGGAGCTCGCGTGTACGCGACCGGTCATAATTCATTTTTTAAGTCGCCCGACGGAAGAGACTGGATTCTTTATCACGCCAATTCTGCGCCCGGTCAAGGCTGTCGTCAGCATCGTGCTCCAAGGGCCCAACCTTTCACCTGGACGGCGGACGGCCACCCCGATTTTGGCAAACCAGTCGCAACCCGTGTCCCGCTCGCATGGACAAAAAAAGAAGAGTAGCTGCCAGCGCTGGCGTGATGCTGCGTGCTCGGTTGAGAAATATGGACGATGGTCCAACCGCTTGTTACGGCTGGATACGCAGTGGCTGCGGATCAAGCAGCTCAGAAAATGCTTTCTCGATATCCTGACTTTCGACCATTCAGAATCGTAGGCGGCTTATGGCTGGGGACACGCAATCAGAAAGCAACTCAGGTTTGCGGTAAAGAGTCTGGACATATTTGACGCAACTACTTGGGACAAAGTAATTTACGCAAGCACCCGCCTCCAGAATCAGTGCTTTCCCCGCTCAACTAGTACAAAAATACTAGTTTTTTCTTGACAACTTGCAGCCACCCGGCGTAACGTTCGCAACCGGAGTAAGCGTTTACCGCAATTTCGCGGGTCCTCGCCTCGATGCAAGGGGACTCGCTCTCGAGCGGAAACGACGCTCCTCGGGGGATAAGATGACGAGAGCCTACTTTGTAGTGGGTGCCTTGGTTGTAGCTAGCATTCTTTGCCTCAGCAACTCCCTGCATGCGCAACGAGCTGATCGAGCCGTGATCAGTGGCGTCGTGACCGACCCTACTGGTTCCGCCCTGGCAGGCGCGACCGTCAAAATCAAGAATGTAGGGACTGGCGTCGAGACGGCCCTAACGACCAACGCTGCCGGAGCGTACTCGAGTCCGCTGTTAATCTTGGGCAGTTATTCGGTGACAGTGGACCACCCTGGATTCAAAACGTCGGTCAAGTCCGGAATTCTGCTCACAGGCGCCGAGACCGTCCGCCAGGACATTACTCTTGCGGTGGGCTCAGTTTCCGAATCCGTCGAAGTGCAATCCAGTGCTGAGGGACTGAACGTCACCACCCCTGATGTTAGCCACACAGTAGACAATAAATACTACGAGGATTTACCGGTCATTACCGCAGCCGACGTTCGCCTTGCCGAGTCTCTTCTCCAGATTCAGCCCGGCTATCTCCCCATGAAGCCGAACGGCGATCCGATGTTTCGTGGAAGCCAATTCAACTCGCGCATTAATGGTGGACAGACGATGGCGACCGAGAATTTCTTCGATGGCGCTGCATTTGGATACGCCGTCGGCCACCAGCAAAGCCATGAGAGTACCCCTCCACTCGATGCAATCCAAGAAATGAAAGTAATCACCACTACTTATTCCGCGCAGTACGGTCATACCAGCGGCGGATTCATCGAGTACACCTCGAAGTCAGGCACCAACAATATTCACGGAACTGCGTATGAGTATTTTGCGAATGATGCGCTTAACGCACGCGGATTTTTCGATTCAGACTGCGACGCAAGCGGTCATTGCACGCCCCGCAACAAAACGCCACTGAAGAACAACAGTTTTGGCTTTACCATGGGAGGTCCCGTAGTTATTCCCAAGGTCTACGACGGGCATAACAAGACCTTCTTTTTCACCAATTTTGATTGGGCACGCCTGCGTTCAGGCGTGCTTCCGGGGTTCGGCAACACCACGCCGATCGACGCGTTTCGCGGCTGCATTACCGACCCGGTTAACGGCGTTTGCGATTTCAGTGCGTCCTCGGGGCTGCTCTATAACCCTTTCACCACAGGGACGCGCACTCGATTCGCGTGCGACAATGTCGGCAATCCCATCGCCCCCAACCCTGACGGTACTCAAACCGGCGGGACGCCCTGCAACAAGATTCCGACCTCTCTGATTAGTACGGCAGCCAGCAGGATTGCCGCTCGCATGGTGAGCCCGGATATTGCGGGACAGCTATCTAACAATGTCGCCGGGAACCCTGCTGGTGATCAGACATGGCTTTTGAACGCTCGCAATATCGAATTCCGAGTGGATCATAACTTCACGCCCAATTTCCGCATGAGCGAGACTTTCTACTGGAACCACCGGCCCTCGATCCGGAACTGCGGGGAGGTGGCGGGCTGCACCACTCAGTTCGATGGGGAGACCGAACCACAGAAGAACACGAATTACTACGGAAACGGTTTCTACCAACGCATCGTCACCCACCACACCCACACGCAGTTCGACTGGATCATTCGTAACAATCTATTGAATCACAGCACGATAGCTTGGGACCGCTGGTTCATGGGGGGAAATCCGCTATCCGCCGGCGCAGGCTGGCCGAACATACTTTGGTCGGGGACTCCTGGAGCAACGGCACAAGCGCAGGGAGTAGGAGGGCTTGTAAATCAGGATGCGGGACCGCCATTGATCGATTTTGGCGGTGATACTGCTCTTTCCGATCACAAGTCGGAGTATAACTCTTTGGGCACCTATGGCTGGGGCAAGTTCGGGTTCCTTACGAACAACCGCTGGCAGTTTTCAGATGATTTGTCCTGGGTGAAGAACAAGCACACGTTGAAGGTCGGCATGGAATACCGCTGGCACCAATTCCCATTCTCCGGCTGGGCGAACTTCGCCGAAGCCGGTGAGTTCCGCTTTGACCGAAGGGGAACAGCCCAATATGACAGCTCCAACAATCCCGTTGCTGGAACCGGCGAGGCCTTCGCCTCTTTCTTACTTGGACAGGTAGATTCATCAACTCAGACCTTGCCTTTCCATCCGATGTTTTATGAAGCCTATCTGGCGCCATGGATCAATGATGAATTCAAGGCTACCAGCCGGCTGACTCTGACCTTCGGGCTTCGGTTCGACTATCAGTTCGCGCGCACCGAGACCCAGAATCGCTACTCGACGTTTGATCCCAACACGCCAAATCCGGGCGCCGGAAACCTGCCAGGCGCATTGATCTTTGCTGGGCACTGCTCGGGCTGTGTAGGAAAAAACACTTTTGAGAAGCCGAACCACGATGCTTGGGGTCCGCGATTCGGGTTTGCCTATCGTGTGGGGGATAAGACGGCAATCCGAGGAGGCTACGGGATGTATTACTCGGGAGTCTCGTTCGATCAATTTATCGGGCAGCCCACAGTGGGCTATGTCTCAAATCCTACTGTTGCGAACACAAGTAACGGGGCGTCACCGGCGCTTCCTAACCAAAGCAGTGGCGTTCTTAACGGCTTCGATTATGGCTTCCCCAATAACAACTCAGCCTGTGGCGGAGCTTGCATCAAGATTCCTCCGTTCATTGATCCAACCTTTGCTAACAATCAGTCGGTCATAGCCGTGGCCAAAAATGGACTAACACTGCCTCGGTACCAGAACTGGTCACTTACGTTTGAGCAGCAGCTCACGAACAGCATGCGGCTCGATGTCTCCTATATAGCCAACCGCGGAACCCGTTTGACTTCAGACTGGCAGAAAATGGGCGTTTTCGCGAACATGAACGATCCAGCGTTGCTGACGCAGTATCCCGGGCTGCTGGGCTTGCCATACAATGATCCAGCAGCAGTAGCCGCAGGAATCACCGCTCCTTACACCCCCTGTTCCTCGACTGTATTCACAAACTGCTTCTCGGGTACCGTAGCCCAGGCGCTTCGGCCCTATCCTCAATATCAAAACATTCAGTGGCGCGATGTTCCGCTCGGAAGCAGCATGTATAACGCTCTCGAAGTGGTCCTGGAGCAGCGTGTTTCTCATGGACTCCAATTCCGTGTTGGTTATACCTATTCGAGGCTGAACAACGACGGGTCAGAAACTGGACAAGGTGGAGATGGTACAAACGGAAGAGTGCAAAATCCAGCATGTCCGCATAAATGTGAATGGGGGCTCAGTCAGGACGACACGCCCCATGTGTTTCTTGTTGGCTACACTTGGGAGTTGCCCGGGGCTAAGCGGTGGCACGGGGCCACCGGAGCACTGCTGGGTGGCTGGAATCTCGCTGGAATTCTGCGGTATGAAAGCGGACGACCCCTAAACATCGTAATGGACAACTCTGCTTTCGGAGGTCTTCTCTTCAACGGCCAGAGGCGACCGGATCGGGTGAAGGGAGTCAGTGCTAAAGCGAAAGTGCAAGGATCCTTCTTTAATCCGCGCGCGCAGAACTATTTCAACGGCAGCGCGTGGAGCGATCCCACAACAAATCCGTTTGGCAACGCTCCGCGCGTGGACGGGACAGCTCGGGGTTTCCCGACCTACGGCGAAGATATGAATGTATTTAAGACGTTCACGCTCAAAGAGCAGTTAAAGATGCGTTTCGAAGCGGAATTCGGGAACATCTTTAACCGAACCGATTTCTGCAACCCGAGCAATGGCGTGACCACCACGTGGACTCCGGCCACAGCGAGCTTTGGAGGCATCAGCACGCAGTGCAACCAGCCGCGTTCGATCCAGTTTGGCTTGAAGTTTAGTTACTAGCGAGAAACAATGGAACCAGGCTCCGCTTCCCACGGCGGGGCCTGGGGACAACCGGTGACCCATCGTTGTAAAAGGAGTCTGACTCTCTCGCCCAGGTTTGTGTTTCTTCGGCTTCTGTCCCTCTGCTTGCTGCTCCTGCTGAGCGCAAGTATCTGTGTTCGAGCTGATTCGCGCGAAGCGCTGCGGAACGCCGCCAGCCTCGTTCAGCAAGGCAAGCTGGATGAGGCCGAGCGCCAAGCGCGGTTAGCTCTCTCAGATCCTTCAGCGCGCGCGGTCGCGTCCTCGGTTTTGGGCACGATCCGATTCCAGCAGAAGCGGTTTCCGGAAAGCGCGAACTTCTTCCAGGAAGCGATTCGTCTGGAGCCCCGTCTTGTCGGCGCTCGCCTGAACTTGGCAGAGGTGTACACGATCCAGGGGAAGCAGACGCAAGCCTTGGCGCTCTACCGGCGCGCGTTGCAGCTCGACCCTTCGAATGCGACAGCGAGGCTCGCGCTGGTGCGCTCCGAGGCTGAGAACGGGCATTACAAAGAGTCATTGGCGCTTGTGCAACCCATCGTTAGTGATCTGAAGCAATCTTCGGGTGGGCTTTTCATTCTGGCCGCGGATTATCTGAAAACCGGCGATCGCAATGCGGCCGCTGACTTAGCGGATTACTGGGTTCGTCTGCCAAGCGGTTCTACTGAAGAGTCAATTAAGTTTGCCTTGCTGCTCGCAAGAGATGGAGTCGTGCCGGAGGCGATCGAGGTGCTGGAGCATGCCAAACTGGCTGGTTCGCCTACCTATGAGCTTGCGTTCAATCTTGCAGGAGCCTATCTGCTGAACAACAATTTGGCGCTCTCACTGAAGAATTATGACTTGGCGCTAAGCTTGAATCCGGAATCGCTGCCGGCGTTGCGCCAAGCCGCAATGATCGCTGAGAAGGACGACCATCTCGAGCGGTCCCTCTCCTACTGGGTACGGGCCAAAAAAATTGCGCCAGATGATCCGGAAATTCTCTCAGGCTTTGGCCGGGTCTGCCTAAAAATGGATCTTCTTGAAGACGCTGAACCCGCGCTGGCTAAAGCTGCGAGTATTAAGCCCGAAGATCCTTCCTACCAATACGCCCTCGGCTCGGCGAAGGTCGGAAAGAAACAATTCGAAGCTGCCCAATCAATTTTTGAGAAGCTGGTGGAGAAGAAGCCGCAAGATTCCCAGCTTCAGTACGCCCTGGGCTCGGTTTTGTATCTCGAAGGGCATTCTTCGGACGCGGCAGCCCACTTCACGGAGAGCGTTCGTTTGCAGCCGAATCAGCTTGCATCCTACTATTACTTGGCCCTCATCGCGAGAGATCAGGGCAACGATGCCGAGGCTGTCCAGAAATTAGAAAAAGTACTACAGCAGTACCCGGATCACGCTCCGTCCTGCGAGGCTCTCGGCGAGTTGCTGATGAGTGCCCGCAGGTATCCCGAGGCCAAAAGCAATCTTGAAAAGGCAGTCCGTTTAAATCCAAAATCGGTGAAAGCCAATTACCAGTTGGGATTGCTACTTTCGCGCATGGGCCAGAAGGACGAAGCAGACAAGCAGCTAGAATTAGCAAAGTCATTGCGCAGCGATGACGAGGCCAACTCGCGCCTGCAACTTAGACTGTTGGATCCCGACCAGTGAACATGACTCTTGCAATCGCCCGAATCTGTGTGCCCCTTGTCATACTCTTTGGCCCGGCTCTCCCGGTGTCCGCGCAAAAGTCCGCGCAAAACCAGTCATCAGCATCAGCGGCCCATTCAGTCGCTCAGATTGAGGTTGCGATCAAGCGCAATCCTTTTAATTCCAAGCTTTATATCGAGCTGGGCCTTGCATATTGGGACAGGAATGACGATCCGGACGCATTCGAGGCATTCCAGCAAGCGGTGAAGGTGGCGCCGGCATCGTCCGAGGCGCACAACTGGCTGGGCGTTGCCTTGATGAAAAAATCCGATCTGCCGGGAGCCGTGGCCGAGTTGCGAAAGGCGGTTGCGCTCGATCCGAAATATGCGCGGGCCTATGCGAACTTAGGCGCTGCACTTGCCCGGAGTGGCGATATCTCGGAAACGGTTGCGGTATTTCAAAAGGCGCTGCTGCTCGAGCCGAATAGCTTGCCCGCACATTTGAATCTCGGTCTGGCTTTGCGAGAAAAGGGTGACATGGCGGGGGCACTGGTGCATCTCCGGCGTGTGGCCAAGGCGCAGGCGGGGAATGCGATGGTCCAGTATGAGCTTGGGCAGACTCTACGCCAGAGCGGCGATATGGTGGGAGCGGTCGCGAACTTCGAAAAGGCTGTAGAGATTGATCCTGAATTGCGCGAGGGATATTACGGGCTCGGCCTGGCGTTGAAGCAGCAGAGTGCGGCAATGCCGAAGCCGCCTCCGCGACCTGCCAGTCCTGCCGACGATTTGTTCAAGCGGGCCCAGGAAGCGATGGCCAAGGCCGATCTGAACGCTTCCAAAGAGCTACTCCTGCAAGCCCTTCAGTCTGATGAAGGTCATGCCGACGCTCACAACCTGCTCGGTTATATTTTGGGACAGCAAGGAGACCTGGCCTCCGCGCTGGCACACCTGCAACGCGCGATCCAGCTCCGGCCGGAGTTCTCTGACGCTCATTACAATTTGGGCGTGGCACTGTGGTACAGCGGCTCGCAGGATAGAGAAAAAGCCATATCCGAACTGCGGCAAAGCGTTCGGCTCGACCCTGCCGCTGGGGCAAGCCACGCATTTCTTGGAATGGCCCTGCGCGAAAACGGCGACTTGGCTGGAGCGCGGTTGAGCCTGCAACGGGCTATCGCCCTGTTGCCACCTACGACCGCAACTTACATCGATCTCGGCATCGTCTATCTCCGGATGGGCGATCTCGACAGGGGGATTGGACAAATCGAAGCAGGCTTGAACGCTCCATCTTCTGTGCCGACTCCTGACTGGGAGACAGTGATTGCAGACCTTCGTGAAGTTCTGGAAAAAAAACAGAATCGCGCAGACGCTCGCAACCTTCTTGGACTCATGCTCGGCCGAAAGGGTGCGGACAGCAGCGAGGTGCTCGCCGAATTTCGCGAAGCGATACGTCTCCGACCTGACTATGCGGAAGCTCACGACAACATCGGGCTGGTCTTGGCGCAGGCTGATGAGGATGAGAAAGCCGTTGCAGAGTTCCGCGAAGCCATCCGTTTAAGACCGGATTACGCCGATGCTCATGCCAACCTGGGTGCGACACTCATGCCTACGGACGTCGAGCAGTCGGTGGTGGAATTGGAAAAGGCTGTCTTACTGGATCCGAGCTCGGTGAAGGCACAGTTCAATCTAGCGCAGGCATACGGATCAAGCCCGAGTCTCGGTTCTACGAAACAGATTGAACAATTGCGGAAAGTCATCTCGATTGCGCCGACGTTCGCCCGCGCGCATCTGTCTCTAGGCAAAGCGCTGCTGCACGATGGGAAGGGTTCTGAAGCGGTCACAGAGCTGCAAGAGGCGGCGCGACTCGACCCGCAGAGCGGCGAAGCCCATTATCAGTTGGGGCTGGCGCTGGCGCGATCAGGAAAGCAAAAGGAAGGTACCGCTGAGGTGCAGAAAGGCCGGGAGCTTTCGGCTGCGGATGAGCGCAATCAGAATGCGAATCTGGATATCACCGAGGGCAGGACCGCACTTGCCAAAGGCGAACTGGAACAAGCCGTCGCGAAATTCCGCCATGCCAGCAAGCTGCAACCCGACTCTTCGGAGGCGCAACACTATCTCGGCCTGGCGCTGGAGAAGCAAGGGGACAAGCAGGCTGCCTCTGCCGCCTATCGAAGAGCCTTGGAGCTCAATCCGAGCGACGCGCAGGCAAAGCATGCGCTGGAGTACTACGAACTTCCCGACAACCCGGTCTCGGTAGCCAAGCCGACTGGCGCCGACACAGAAGACGATCAGGCGAAGGTCGCCGAATTCGAGGGATATATCCGGCAGAACCGATTTCAGGAGGTCGAGCCTTTGCTCGCCGATTACGTCAGCCAGCGTCCAACATCGGCATGGGGCTGGTACGCACTCGGCTACAGTCAATTTGCTCAAAAGAAAGTTGGGGACTCCATTCGGTCGCTGGCTAAGTCTCTTCAGCTCGATATTCGAAACGCAGAAGCCCACAAGATGCTTGGCCGCGATTTGATGATGGTCGGAAGGTTCGACGCTGCGCAGACTGAGTTCGTGCAGGGAATTCAATACGATCCAAAGTCCGCCGAGATTCATTACGACCTGGGAAAGCTATTCTCGATCCAGGACAACTGGGAGGGTGCGCGTAAGCAGTTCGAGGAGGCACTGCGCATTGACCCGTCGCACATTCAGTCACTGGACGCGCTCGGCCTGGCGCAAGAGGCTTTAGGCGATGATGCCGGCGCGGTCGAAAACTATCGCAAGGCAATTGCGTTGAACGAAGAACGGCACGGAAACTTCGTTGCGCCAGATGTGAACCTGAGTGCGTATTACAACCGCACCGGCGATGCTGCGAAGGCCGTGGAATACGCACAGAAGGCACTGGACCTGGATCCAAAGGCCGACAAGGCCTGGTTTCAGAAGGCAAGAGCGGAAGAGCGACAGGGCCAATTGCAGGATGCCGCTGACTCGCTGAACCGGGCCATTTCTTTCAACCAGCGGGCATCCTCTTATTATTATGTGCTGTCTGGCATCTACCGCAGGATGGGAAAGCCGGCGGACAGTCAGAAGGCCTTGGATTCATTCACGCGTCTGGACCGGGAGAACAACGAACTCGAAAAGATGCGGCGCAGTATGTCGAAACCCAATGGCGCGCCTCCACCCGGAGGCGAGCGTGAGTAGAGGCTCCGGCCTCACGCAGTCACGCCGTGAGTTCATAAAACTATTGGGTGGGGCAGTGGCGGCGTTGCCGTTCGCATCACGGGTTAACCTGCCCTCCAGCGAAGCCTCCTTTCCAGTTGTGTTCACGGATATCACCTCCTCGGCTGGCCTCTCTAGAGCCGTGAATACTTTCGGCAGCGACACCGACAAACAGCTTCTTCTTGAAGAGATGGGCTGCGGTGTGGCGCTGTTCGATTACGACAACGATGGTTGGCCCGACATTTTTCTGGTAAACGGAACTAGCCTTGATCCAGTCATACGCGATCTCAATCCCACCAGCTACCTATTTCATAACAATCGCGACAGGACATTTACCGATGTAACCGCCAAAGCGGGCTTTACGCATTCCGGATGGGGACAGGGTTGTTGCGTGGGCGATTACGACAACGACGGCTTCGATGACCTATTTGTCTCTTACTTCGGACGCAACCTGCTGTACCACAATAATGGTGACGGCACGTTCACGGAGATATCCGAGAAGGCCGGTGTGGCGGGATCGGGGAACCGCTGGGGTGCCGGATGTTGCTTCCTCGACTACGATCGCGATGGCCATCTCGATTTATTCGTCGCCAATTACGTGAATTTCGATCCTGCCCACGCGCCGAAGCCGGGCGAGACACAGTATTGTCATTACAACGAAATTTCTGTTCCGTGCGGGCCACAAGGGTTTGCAGGCGGCACGAATCTCTTGTACCGCAATCGCGGCGACGGAACTTTTGTGGACGTCTCGCAGGAGTCGGGTATCGCCAACCCGCGCGGGCCTGCCTCCATGGTCTTTGTTGGCAGCAATTGGCAGCCCAGGGGTTCTTATGGAATGGGCGCCGCCGCCGCGGATTTCGACAATGACGGCTGGCCCGACATTTACGTCGCTTGTGATAGCGCGCCTAGCCTGCTTTATCGCAATAATCACGATGGAACGTTTCGGGAAATCGCTGTCCCGGCCGGCTGCGCCTTGGATGAGAATGGAGTCGCCTTATCGGGAATGGGTGTCAGTGTCGCCGATTATGACGGGGATGGCTGGTTGGATATCGCGCGCACAAATTTCTCTGAACAGGTGACCACTGTCTACCGCAACTACGGCAACGGTGCCTTCGAAGACGCAAGTATAAAGGCTGGGTTGGGCATCAATCGAAAGTACTTGGGTTTTGGAGTCGGCTTTTTCGATTTCGATAACGATGGCTGGAAAGATCTGTTTGTTGCGAACGGCCATGTGTACTCCCAGATCGCCAGCCGGAAGCTCCACATCAGCTACAGGCAGCCCAAGGTCCTCTATCGCAACTTGGGTAACGGGCGCTTCGAAGATGTTTCAGTGAAAGCGGGGCCTGCGCTACGAGAGGAGAACCTCGGGCGTGGTTGTGCCTTTGGAGATTTCGACAATGACGGCGATGTGGATGTGATTGTCAACAACCTTGGCGGTCCGCCCACGCTGCTGCGCAACGATGACGGCAACAAGAACAATTGGATCATGATCAAGTGTGTTGGAACTAAGTCGAACCGCTCGGCAATCGGAACGCGGGTGAGAGTCACGACCGGCGGGCGCAGCCAACTAGATGAAGTGATGAGCGGCTCAAGCTACTATTCGCAAAATGATCTTCGCTTGCACTTCGGCTTGGGCAAAGCCGCCAAAGTGGACAGCATCGAGGTCGCTTGGCCTTCTGGATTGAAAGAGAGTTTCAAGAGTGTGCCGGCAAATCAAATGGTGGTTGTGCAGGAAACAAAAGGGATTATCGATAGCAAGAAATTCAAGTAGAGCCATTCATGGGGAGAATCAAACACTGTGCGCTGGCTTTTGGTTTGTTCCCATGCCTCATTGCAGCCGCACAAACTAGCGACGTGCAGTTCACCGATATTACGCAACAATCGAAAATTGACTTCGTGCAAGAGAATTCCGCTACGTCAAGCAAGTATTTGCTGGAAACCATGGGCGGCGGTGTGGCCCTTCTAGATTACGATAACGACGGCCGCCTGGATATCTTCTTCACAAACGGCGCCCGGATTGACGACCCTCTACCCTACGGCAAACTTCCCGACAAATCGGATCCGAAGTTCTGGAACCGTCTTTACCATCAGAATGCCGATGGCACGTTTACGGACGTGACCGAAAGAGCAGGCGTTAGTGGAATGCCGCAGGGTTACTACAGCATGGGTGTTGCAGTTGGCGATTACGACAATGACGGCTTTGAGGATATTTACGTAACCGGGTATGGCGGGAATATCCTCTATCACAATAATGGAAACGGCACGTTCACGGACGTTACTAAGAAGGCTGGTGTGGGCGCAGGCGGATGGAGCGCCAGCGCTGGCTTCTTCGATTCTGACAACGATGGAAAGCTCGACCTGTTCGTCACGCGCTACCTCGATTGGAGCTTCAAAACGAACCGCTATTGCGGGGAGAAGCGCCCTGGCTATCGCGCATACTGCCATCCTGACAATTACGATGGCGTGACCAACATCCTCTATCGCAACAATGGCGATGGCACCTTCACGGATGTTTCCACCAAGGCTGGAGTCGCCAATGCCCGCGGCAAGGGGCTGGGCGTGGCTTTCGCAGACTATGATGGCGACGGCCTTACAGATATCTTTGTTGCCAACGATTCTGTGCAGTGCTTCCTTTATCACAACAACGGAAACGGGACGTTCACCGAAGTTGGCCTGCTTGCCGGGGTTGGATACAACGAAGACGGCAAGACTTTTGCCGGAATGGGCGTGGATTTCAGCGACTACGATAACGACGGCTTTCCCGATATCATCGTCACCGACCTCTCCAATGAACGCTACATGCTCTTCCGGAATAATGGAGACGGTACGTTTCGTGATGTAACCAATCAGTCCGGCCTGGGCGCTTCGACGCTGGCATTTTCGGGATGGAGCACGCGTTTGTTCGATTATGACAACGACCGATGGAAGGACCTGTTCGTGGCCCAGTCGCATGTGATGGACACCATCGAGAAAACTTCGCCGAACTTGAAGTACATGGAACCACCTCTTCTGTTGCACAATCAGTCCGGCCATTTTTCGCGAGTGCTTGCCGGCGATGTTTTTCAAAAAGATTGGGCTGGCCGAGGCGCTGCGTTCGGCGACATCGACAATGACGGCGACACGGATATTGTAGTCAGCAACGCAGGCCAGAAGGCTTACGTACTGCGGAATGACGGCGGCAATCGTAAGAACTGGATCGCGATTGAGACTGTCGGCACCAAGTCCAACCACGACGGGATCGGAGCTCGTGTGAAAGTCGTTTCTGCTTCGGGATTCACTCAGTATTTTACGGTGAACACCGGGGTCGGTTATCTTTCCGCCAGCGATAAGCGGTTGATTGCGGGGTTGGGCGAAGATTCTACTGCGAAGCTCGTCGAAATTCGCTGGCCAGCTGGAGTCGTGCAAAAATTCGAGAACGTCAAGGCCCATCAGGTGCTAAAAGCAGTTGAATCCACCCAATGATCGCCAAGCCAATGATCACCAGGACAATGATCACGCGACGAAAATTGATCATTACGATGGCCGGCACGGCTGGCGCGGCTTTGACTGGTGCAGGCGCTGCAGTTTTCGGCCAGGGAGTTTCCTCGCGCGGGGTCAAGGCCCAGCCTCGGGGCAAGCCTTCTGGTCGTCCGTTCCTGGCGCGCTTCACAGATGTTGCCAAGCAGGCGGGCCTCAACCATCCAATTATTTATGGCGCCGCTGAAAACAAGAGTTACATCATCGAAGTGGTCGGTTGCGGCGTCGCCTTCATCGATTATGACAATGATGGATGGGTCGATCTGCTCGTTCTTAATGGCACTCGCTTGGAAGGCGATCCTCCCGGCACAACCAATCGCCTGTACAAGAACAACCGCAATGGCACGTTTACCGACGTGACCCAAAAAGCTGGGCTGGTGCGTACAGGTTGGGCGTCGGCGGTGACTGTCGGCGATTACGACAATGACGGCTTCGATGATATTTTCATCACCTACTATGGGCGCAACGTCCTTTATCACAACAACGGTGATGGCACCTTTTCTGATGTGACGGAACGATCTCGTCTAGCTCAGGGCGCGGTGCGCTATGGTTCCGGCTGCACCTGGGTAGATTACGATCGCGACGGGCGACTTGACCTATTCGTTGCTAACTACCTCAACACGACGCTCGAAAAGCTACCCAAGCCAGGAGAAAATCCTGATTGCACATGGAAGGGCGTCGCCGTAAATTGTGGCCCTCGCGGCCTCCCCACTGGGTTTGTGCAGCTATTTCATAACAACGGCGATGGCACTTTCACGGACATCAGCAAATCATCCGGCGTCGCGGCGGCCTCAGGGGCCTATCCCATGACAGCTGTCGCTGCCGATCTCGACAATGATGGCTGGCCGGACATTTACGTCGCCTGTGATTCCACGCCGAGCTGGTTCTTTCGTAACCAGCATGACGGTACGTTTCGGGAAGAGGCGCTCGAGCGCGGAGTGGCGCTCAGCGAAGACGGCCTAGAACAGGCCGGCATGGGAATCGGAGTAGGCGATTATGACCTCGACGGCAATCTCGACATTTTCAAAACCAATTTCGCGGACGATACAAACATTCTTTACCGCAATGACGGCAAGGGAAACTTCGACGATGTCACAATTCGCTCCGGCTTAGGCGTTGAAACGCGATACGTAGGCTGGGGAACTGGCATTGTTGATCTGGATAACGACGGTTTTCCCGACCTGTTCGTGGCGACCGGGAGTGTCTATCCCGAGGTGGAGAAAAAACTGCCGTCCTATCCATTTCGAACTCCGCGGCTAGTCTTCCGCAACCTAGGCGATGGCAGGTTGGAGGAATTGATCGAAGAAGCAGGACCTGGGATTCCGGAGGCACACGCGAGCCGGGGATGCGCCTTTGGCGACTTCGACAACGATGGCGACATGGACATCCTGGTGATGAACATGAACGAACCGCCCTCGCTCCTGCGCAACGACCTTTCCAGTGGTGGTCACTGGCTGAAGGTCTTACTTGTAGGCGTTAAGACCAACCGCAGCGCTATTGGCTCGCGCGTGATTGCGCGATATGGGGGACGATGTCAGGTGCAGGAAGTGCTCGCTCAATCGAGCTTCTACTCCGCGAACGAGCGCCGCCTGCACTTTGGATTGGGCGCGGCAACCACTGCTGACCTGACCATCCGATGGACCAATGGCAACACCGAGACAGTTCCGAAAGTCGCCGCGAACCAACTCGTCGTCATTCGTGAGGGCGCAGGAATTATTCGCCAACAAAAGTTCTGATATCGGCGGGTCGTCCGAACTACTAACTGCCCCACTGAATCACCGTGTACGAGCGCGCAGGCACTTCAAACTTTGTACGCCCATTTGCAGTAGTGGGCTTGTCGAACGGCTGCGGCTTCACACGTTCTCCGTCAAAACCGTTAACCGCCTTCAGATCATTTCCGGTGAGCACTTGCGACTCCAGCACTCGACCTCCAGCCTGGTCTTCCCATACCACCTCTACGGTATGCGCTTTAGATAAGTCGCGATTCAGAATGAATAGCGATGTCTTGCCATCGTCGCTAGCCGTCGCTACCGCATCGATGTAAGGCACTGCATCCATTTTCGGCACGTCGTAAGTCGGCGATTCCACCTGGACGTTGAGCACCCGCCCTCGCGCAAATTGCAATCCCCAACTATATGGATAGTAGATGGTCTGCCGGAACAGTCCGTTCTTGTTGGTCATGATTGATGCGATAACGTTGACTAGCTGAGCGAGACAGGCAATCTTCACGCGGTCGGCGTTGCGCAGAAGCGTGTTCACTAGACCGCCCACCAGCAGGGCATCCTCAAAGTTATAGATTTCTTCCAGAAGATGCGGCGCCTCTTGACGATGTCCGTCAACCGCGTCACCGCTGCGCTGGCGATACCACACATTCCACTCGTCGAATGAAAGCCACAGTTTCTTTGGCGACCGTTTGTGGCCGCGCACCAAATCGCAAACTGCCAGCGACTCTGCTATCTGGCGGTCCATTGTTAAGTTCAGCGCCAGAAATTTGGAGCTGTCTCCTCCAGTTTCTTCGGTTGTATTACCGAAATAGCGATGGAGAGAAAGTCCATCTACGTAGTCGTAACACTGTTCCAGGACTTCGCGGTCCCACTCAAGATACGTGGGCATTTGTGGCCCGCTTGATCCGCAAGCGATCAACTGAACTGAGTGATCTACATAACGCATCTGGCGGGCGGCATCTTGGGCCTTGATGCCGTACTCAGTCGCCGTCATGTGGCCAATCTGCCAAGGCCCATCCATCTCATTGCCAAGGCACCAGTGCTTTACGGCATAGGGCTCCGCAAATCCATGCTTGCGACGCAGATCGCTCCACTTCGTGCCCTTATCAACATTGCAGTATTCCACCAGGGCGGCTGCCTGCTCGGGAGTTCCTGTGCCTAGATTCAATCCCATTAATGGTTCGGTGCTCGCCGCCTTGCACCACGCCATGTATTCGTTGGTTCCGAACTGGTTCGAATTCATGGAATTCCAGGCTT
>Ga0137374_10001212_pt1 | contig 28964 bp, 20 predicted proteins | sample SagtaG_20_FD_104811 | JGI IMG/M metagenome (GOLD analysis project Ga0137374, IMG submission 104811) | Vadose zone soil microbial communities from Sagehorn Ranch, Mendocino, California, USA - Sage1_R_100_16 metaG | ecosystem: Environmental > Terrestrial > Soil > Vadose zone | place: USA... | reverse complement strand
CGCTCGCCCAGCCGGGCCCCCGCGCGCAGATCTGCGAAGGTGCCATTGTCCGCGGTGGGATGGCCGGGGCTGATGTGCAGGACGCGACCTGTCTCCAGCGTCACACGGACCACCTGATGGCGCGCGGCCGGCGTCCGGGTCGTCCGGACAATCGGTACCGCCAACAGCCGACCCCGATGCATGCTGTAAACGAGGTCGCCCGGGCGCAGCGTCGCGATCGGCTGCTCGCCCGACGGTGTCGCGATCGGCGTATCAGGCGCCGCGCAACGGGTGCCGCAGGTGATGTTCCGCTCCGTGACCGTGCAGAATTGATCGCAAGCGGTCAGCGTCGATTCGGCACAAGCACAGGCGAGCGGTGCCGGGGCGCAAGGATCGTCGACGCACTCCATCGAGACGATGGCCGCGCCGGCGGAACGGCTGTAGCAGACCTGGCCCACGGGGCATCCGGTCACGCCGCAGTCGGCGCCGCCTTGCCCGCCGCGGCCACCTTGCCCTGCGTTTCCGCCCGTGCCACCGCAGCTCGTCGGACAGTTGGGGCCGGTCAGGATGTTGCGGCAGTTTCCACAGGCAGGTGGTCCGCAACAGAACTCACCTTGGCCGCAAATTTGTCCCCCGCAGGTCTCGCCGCCGCCAGCCGCGCCACCACGTCCTCCGCTCCCGGCCGTGCCGCCACCGGTACCGCCTCGACCGCCACTTCCGGCTGCTCCCGTCGATCCGCCCCGACCCGCGCCGCCACTTCCGGCTGCTCCCGTCGATCCGCCCCGACCCGCGCCGCCATTTCCGGCTGCTCCCGTGGTACCGCTCGCACCGCCTCGGCCACCCGCGCCGGTGCCCGCGACTCCGTTGGTGCCTGCTGCGCCCGTGGTGCCGCCGCCGCCCGTGGTGCCGGCGTCACCCGTGGTGCCGGCGCTGCCCGTGGTACCGGCGCCACCCGCAGCACCACCCCCCCTTCCTCCGGTCCCGCTCGTACCGTTGCCTCCCCCACACCCAAGGACGACAGCGAGGGCGGTCAGCGCCACGTGCCGTCCCACCAGGCGTCCCCTCGGGGATAAGCGACAGCAATTCGAAGCGCTCATCGATTCTCCTCTCAGCGCGCAGAGGCGCCCGCCAAATCACCGCGCACCACCAGCCAGCATAGGACGTGCCATTGGAATCCATTGCTGATTTGCCAGCTTGCCACTGGAAAAGCGCACTCTTGACGCGCGTTCGCCGGGAAAATTGTTCTGCCCGCCTCAAAAAACTGGCGGGTTGCTTCCATCCCAGGCGATGCCCGTAGCCGTCCTCGCGTGCCTCGGGGCCCTCGACCGTGTAGGGTCCGCCCCTTGCTCCCCTGGCGAACCCTCGATCGCGCACTCATGAACGACGGCAGCGAGATGACACTCGCGCGCCGCGGCGACGAGCACTCGATCCGCGTCGACGGCGACGTGCTCATGACCAGCGGGAGCCACGGATCGGAGGAGAAGCTGGCCGAGCGCGGCTGCGCGGGCCTCGACACCCTGCCGCGCGCGCGCGTGCTCGTCGGCGGGCTGGGAATGGGCTTCACGGCGCGCGCGGCGCTCGCGGCCCTCCGCCCCGACGCCGGCGTCGACGTGGTCGAGCTCGTCGGCGCGGTCGTGCGCTGGAACCGAGAGCTCATCGGCCACCTCGCGGACGCGCCGCTTCTCGATCCGCGCGTGCGCGTCATCGAGGGAGACGTCGCCGACGTGATCGGAACCGCGCGCGAGCACTACGACGCTATCTTGCTGGATGTCGACAACGGCCCCGAGGCGTTCACCTTCCGGGAGAATAGGCGCCTTTACTCGCGCGAGGGGCTGCGGCGCGCGCGAGGGGCTTTGCGGCAGAACGGCGTCCTCGCCATCTGGTCTACGTTCGAGTCGCGCGCCTTTACGGCGCGCCTCCGCGACGCCGACCTCGAGCCGCGCCTCGTGCGCGTGCGCGCCAATGGCCACTCGAACGGCCTGCACTCGCTCTGGCTCGGACGGCGCTCCCACGCCTGAGCGCCTGCGCGCTAGGCGGACGCCTTGGCTGTTCAGGTCATGGTGCCCGCCTCCGAAGGGAACGTCGGGGCGAGAGCGGAAGCGGCGTGGCCTGATCCTCCGGGGCCGGTCGCCGAGCGGCGAGCGCTGGCCGCGGCGCCGCCGGCTTTCGCAGACCGCCCCAAACGAGGGCGTCTAGCCTCGCCTGCATCGCCCCGGGATCAGCGGAGCGTGGCGGCTTCGGCATGGCGATCGACCGCATCGATGCCCGCCGCGGCGGAGGAGGGGGCGGCGGGCTAGCCGCTCTCGCCGGTGCGTGATGCGGTAGAGGAGGAGGCATCAGGCTCGGCGCCTTCGGAAATGCTGCCCGCATCTTCGCATGCGCGATCGCGACGCCCCAATCGTCGTCATCGGCAGGAGGCGCCGGTGGCTGCGAGCGGCCCGCCACGGGAATCAGCGGTACGTCGGCCCACCGCTCCGTGGCCAAGTCCGCGCGCAACGGGGCTTGATGAACCGCCTCGACACCTCGGAAGACAGACTTGAACCAGGTAAAAGCGTCCATGCTCTCCTCCCGTCAGGGCGTCTGCGGTTCCCGTTACGCTATGTAGGGTGGAGAAACCAGCCCAGCGAGACGGCTCACGCTGTATGCGTGCAGCCGCCGATTACGGCCCAGCGCGGCGTCTTCCGGCAAAGTCCTCGGACACGCTGATAGGATCGCGCCCGCGATGGCGCGCCGCCCGACAAATGATGCCGCGTTCCGAGGCTTCGATCGCGACGCCATGCAGTTCTGGCACGAGTTGGCGTCGGAGATGTCCAAGGATTGGTTCGCCGCCAACAAGCAACGCTACCAGTCGGTCTGGGTCGAACCGATGCTGGCCCTGCTCCGCGAGGTCGCGCGTGGGCTCGCCCCGACATACAAACCGCTCCGACTGGCCGAGCCCGGGGTGTTGCGCATCTACCGGGACCTGCGCTTCGCGCGCGACAAGACGCCATACAAGACTCACATCGCGGGCATCATCCGGCTGGCAGGCAACGCGATCGCCCAGGCGGGAAACGCGGTGCTGTATCTGCACCTCGGCCTCGACGAAGAATACGCCGGCGTCGGGTGCTACCGCTTCGACGAGCGGCGGGTCGCCCGCTGGCGACGGGCGGTGGTCGGACCGCCCGGACGCGCGCTGCTGCAAATCATCGCCGGCCTGCGCCGGAATGGCTACGAGGCCGGCGGCTACGAACATTACGCGCGCGTTCCCAAGGGCTTCGCGCCCGACCACCCGCGCGCCGAGCTGCTCAAGTACAAAGGACTGATCTGCAGTTTCCCTGCGATTCCTGCCGGTCTCTTGCAAAAGCCGGCCCTGGCGCGCTGGCTGCTCGATCACGCCAGAGCCACCGCGCCGCTCGTAATCTGGCTGCGCCGCCAGCTCGGATAGAGTGTCGTTGAGCGACACTGCGATCCAAGAGCCCGTTTCCCGCGCATGTTCATTGAGAGCGACGATTCGGTTTGCGCTGCTACCCATCCGCCCGGAAACTCGGGGCATGGAGCAGCGCGGACGCGCGGTAACGGCGACGATGCTGGCGATGAGCCTGTTCGTTCTTGGCTGTGGCTCGACGGGTTCGACCCCACACGTCGACGCTGCGGCTGGCATGGGCACGGGAGGTGGCGCCGGCACCGCCACGGGTGGTAGCGCCGGGAACGCCACGGGCGGTAGCGCCGGCACCCGAGGAGAACCCGTGCCACCCGTGAATGGTCGCTGGGGGATGTTCTCGTTCGAGGATCCTGTTGGCATCGAGCTGAGTGTCAGCAATGGCGTGCTTTCGGGCCTGGGCTGTTACGGCGGTTTGCCGACGACGCTCCTGCCGGAGCTCGCGCGCTATTGCCGGCCGCTTGCAGGAACGGCCGAGGGCCGTCACCTGCAGTTCAGCTTTCTGGCGGAGCAAATCACCTATGCCGCCGATGTTTACGCTTCATCTGATGGCCAGCGCATGGCGGGCGACTTCCGTGACACCAGCGGCAGCTGGCACTCGTCGTTTACCTGGCTGCGCGCCGCTGACGATTACCCCTGGCTGCGAAAATCGAGCGAACCTTCGGCGGTCGGCCTTGCGCTCGAGGCCCTTAGTAGCGGCGGCAGCGTCTACGAGCTCGAAGGCTTGGTCGATCATTTCGGCAGGCCTGGGATTTTATTCTTGTACGGCGCTGGTGGCACCGTAGTCGGCACGCTCGGTGCCTTCTGGGAAACCGAGATGACCTGGAACGACGCCGAGCAAACGCTCGTAGCCGGCCCCGTCCCCGAAACCGCACTCGATCTCGCCACGCAGCTCACCTTGCACTTCAATGGGCCTTTTCTCCTTTCGGTGGATGCGATCTTCCCGTCGGGTGAGGCGCGCACCTTTGTAGCCCGCTCCCTGCCATGATGGTGTGCCGGTAGTCGAGGAAGGGCACCGTCAAGGCGGGCACTCTGGAGGCAGTCGGAGGGAGCGCGCGTTGATGGCGCGTCCCGACGCCGACCCGCGATCCGATTGAGGGGCTCGCGCCCGAGCAGCTCCACCGCGCACCCGGCTTATACTGCCGCCATGCGGGGACGAACGGGCGTCGGCTACCGGTTGATCGGCGTGACTGCGGCGGCGTTCGTGATGGGTTGTGGCGGTGGCGGTGGCGGAGGCGGGGCCGGCAAAGGCGGGGGGGCCGGCACCGCAACCGCGGGCACGACCGGCGCCAGCGGCACCTCCGGCGCCAGCGGCACCTCCGGCACCAGCGGCACCTCCGGCACAAGTGGCACCACCGGCGCAAGCGGTACCTCCGGCGCAAGCGGTATCTCCGGCGCCGGCGGCACCTCCGGGAGTGCCGGTCGCGGCGGAACCGCCGGCGGCAACACCGACGCCGCCGTGGACATGCCCGTGACCACGGACGGCGCGCAGGACCGCCCCGCCGACATGAGCACCGCCGACGCCCCGTCGGACGTCGGCCCGGTCGATCGCGGATCGTTCGTGGTGGACGCGCCCGGAAAAGGTGACGCGGGCGTGGTCGCGCCCGGAATCCAGCCCACCTGTCACGACAACGGCTGGTGCTGGTCGAACCCGCTGCCCTACGGCGAACAGTTGGAGGTGTTTGCGCTCGCCGCGAACGACGCGTGGGGCGTCGGGCCGCTGGGCGCCATCCGCCACTTCGACGGCAGCACCTGGTCGTCGGTCGCGAGCGGCACGACCGAGAACTTGTTCGGCGTGTGGGGCGCGGCGGCGAACGACGTGTGGGCGGTGGGCACGCGGGGCGGGCTCGTGCACTGGAACGGCAGCGCGTGGATGCTGCAAACGGCGCTCACCACCGGCGCGCTGTTCTGCGTGAACGGGCGCGCCGCCAACGACGTCTGGATCGGCGCGCAGAACGGCGAGCTCTACCACTGGGAGGGCACGCAGTGGACGAAGACACCGAGCGGTCTCACCTCCACCATCGACGACATCTCCGTCACCGCCGACGGAACCGTGTTCCTGAAACAGCAGTTGGGCGGCGTCGTGATGCGCCGGCGCCCGGGCGAGACCAGCTTCAGCCACATCGACTACCGCGCCCCCGACGGCGGCGCCACCTACCTGAACGGCATCTGGGCGAGCGGGCCCAACGAGCTGTGGGCGGCCGGCAACTACAGCGCGTTCCGGCACGACGGCAACGCGTGGAGCGAGATGGGCCTCGGCCCCTACATGATGTCCGTCGCGGGCACGAGCCCGACCGACGTGTGGATGTTCGGCGACCTCGGCGCCGCGTTCCACCTCGAAGGCGCGAAGTTCGTGCCCTGGGCCACGGGTACGGTGTCACCGCTCGACCGTTCGTTCGCGCGCGCCGCCGACGACGTGTGGGTCACGGGTCAAGGCGGCAACCTGCTCCGCATCCAGCCCGGGGGCACGACCCGTTACACGTCGGGGTTCGAGACCAACATCATGTGGGGCGGCTGGGCCAGCGGTCCCGACGACATCTGGGCGCTGGGCAACGACGGCGTCGTCGCCCGCTACCACGCCGCCACCGGCTGGCAGCGGCTGCCGACGCCGACGAAGTTCGGGTTGCGGGCGGCGTGGGGCAGCAGTCCCGACGACGTGTGGGTGGTCGGCGACAGCGGCGTCATCCTGCACTGGACCGGATCGTCGTTCACGTCGGTGTCGTCCGGCACGCTGACGGATCTGTACGCGGTGTGGGGCGCCGCCGCGAACGACGTGTGGGCGGTCGGCTCGGCGGGCGCCATCCAGCGCTGGGACGGCACGCGCTGGACGACCGTGTTCCCGGGCGGCGGCGACTGGCGCAAGGTGTGGGGCGCCGCCGCCAACGACGTGTGGTTCGCCAGCAGCGCCGGCACCTGGCGCTGGAACGGCACCACCATGACCAAGACCACCACCAACAACTCGGGCATCTGGGGGCGGTCGGCGACGGAGGTGTACGGCTGGTACTCGGGCACGGTGAAGCGCTGGAACGGCACGACCTGGACGAATCTGCCCGCGCTGCCGAACCCGAACATGCGCCTCACCTCGGACACGTACGTCGGCGGTGGGCCGACCGGCGACATCTGGGTCGCCACCGTCGGCGAGGTGCTGCGCTTCGACGGCACCAACTGGTCAGCGCCCGATCGCGTGATCTGGAACTACCTGAACGCGATCGTCGTCACCACGACCGACGCGTGGGTGTTCGGCGGCCGCGGCCAGGTCCTCCGCCACGCGCTCTAACCAACCTAAACGTCCCCTTAGGGCTAATTGCAGGTCGCGACGTCGTCGAGGCCGCTCACCTGGACGCTGAACGGCGCGCCCTGCGGGCCGAGCTGGTCGCGGAGCGCGTCGAGCAGACAGCTCGGCAGCTTGGGATTGTCGGTCAGGGTCAGGTAGGAGAGGCTGGTCAGCGCCGGCAGCTTGAACGAAGTCAGCGACGCGTTCCGGTTGAGGTTCAGCGTCTCGAGCCGGGTCAGGGCGGGCGCGGTGATGGTCGCGAGCGCGTTGCAGTCGCTCGTGTGCAGTTCTTTGCCGGTCGTCCACGCGGGCAGGCTCAACGTCGTCAACGTGCGGGCGTTGTAGACGACGATGCTCTCACCCGTGGCCCACACCGGCAGGTCGATCGTGAGCGGGCCTGTGTCGTTGTCGAGGGTGAGGTAGATGGTCCGGCACTCGGTCATCGCGGGCAGGTTGACCGCCGTCAGCCCCGGGATGTTGCCGAGCGACAGGTAGCCCGCCTTCTTGAGGGCGGTCAGGCCGGTGAACGACTCGAAGCCGGGCGTGAGGTTCATGACGAACATGCCGACCTCGGCCAGCTTGTCCCAGCCGGCGAGGTTCTTGAACCCGACCGCGCCGCCCACCCGGATGTTGTCGGACTGGGTCAGATTGCCGAGGCCCGCGACGCTGGCCAACGCCGGCACCGCGTTCAGCGTGATCGACGCGATGGTGGTTTGCCCCTCGAGGCCCGCCAACGACGGCAACACCGGCAGGTTGTCCAGCGTCAGCTGTTTCGTGATCGCGGCGCTGCGCAGGCCTTTGAGATCGACCAGCGAAGCGGCGTTCGCGATGGTGACGTCCGGGGCGGTGCGCAGCGCCGACAGCCCGTCCAGGTTGGTGAAACGTCCACCCGTGATGTTCAGCAGGCCTACCGTGGTCAGCGCGGGGAAGTCGATGACCGTCGTCGACGTCGACAGGTTCAGCGTCAGCCGGGTGGTGACGCTGGTCAGCTTGGGCACGCGGTAGCTCTGGATGACGGACGAGCGCACATCCATGCTACTGGTCACCTCCAACAACGACGGCAACCCCACGTCCAGGAACGCGCCGCCGTTGATGCTGATCGAGCCGACGCGCACGAGGTTGGGCAGGCCGACGTCGACCAGGTTTGGGCTGCCCGCGATGGAGATGCCGCTCGCCGTCTGCAGACTGGGCAAGTTCAAGTGCTGGAGCGCGGTCAGCCCATCGAGGCTCACGCTGGTGGCGGCCGGCAGGCGCGCGAAGTCGACGTCGGTCAGCATCGGATCCAGCGCCAGGCCGATCGCCGCCGGCGCCGACGTCAGCGCCGGCAGCCCGACGAAGGTCAGCACCCCGTTGCCGCGCGAGACGCCGGTGCGGTTGCCGATCGTGATCGTGCTCTGCACCGAGGTCAGGCTTGGCAACACGAACGCGGTCAACATCGTCTGGGCCTCGACGGAGATCTGGCCCTTGATGGTGGTCAGCGACGGCAAATCGATCGCCTTCAATCCCGAGTTGGTGCCGAACATCATCGCCCCGTTGATGGTCTCGAGCCACGGCGCGGAAAACGCGCCCATGTACGTGTTGCCGGTGATGAACATCGCGCCCGAGGTGCGCAACGCGGGCAGCGACAGCTCGGGCAACATGCCGCGGCTGTCGATCCAGTTGAACGTGCCGACCACCTCGGCCAGCGCGCGCAGGTCGACGCTGGTGTACATGTTGCCGCTCGACGTGAACATGCCGTCCACGCGCACCAGCGCCGGCAGCGACAGCCGCGTCGTCGACGTGGCGCCGGCGAAACCGACGTTCCCCTGCACGCGCGCGAGCGCGGGCAGCGAGATCTCCACGGCCATGTTGTTGTAGGTGACGGACAGCCCGCCCCCGATCGCGCGCAGCGACCCGAGGGCGGCGAAGCTGGTGACGGTCGTGCTGAGGATGCTGAGCGAGCCGGTGATGGTCTGCACCGACTCGAGCCCGGTGAACCCGGTGGCGCCGCCGAGACCGCTGATGGTGAGATCGCCGGTGATGCACTGGACGCCCGCGAACGCCGCCAGCTCGGCGGCGGTGGTGAACATCCCGCCCGCGCGCCGGACGTCGTTCGCGCCGCACGCGGCGACCGGTGGGATCGCGGGCGCGCCGGGCCGATCGCCCGGCGGGCCGTCGTAGCTGTACGCGTCGCGGCCGCTGTCGATGGCGGCGGGAACGTCGCCGGGCCCGCCGTCGGTCGGCGGGCGATCCGCGCCCGCGTCGAGATTGCCGGTGCCCGCCGCGCCGCCGGTGCCGGTGCCGGTGCCCGCACCGCCGCCGCGACCACCGGAGACGCCCGCGCCCCCGGTGGTGCCCGCGGCGCCGATCGTGCCAGCAACGCCGGTGAGCCCGCCGGTGCCGGTCACGCCGCTCGCACCGGTCACGCCGCCGGTGCCGGTGACGCCGCCGGTGCCGGTCGCGCCGCTCACGCCGGTCGTGCCCGCGACGCCCGACACGCCGCCCGTGCCCTGGCCGGGACGGCCCCCGCTCCCCTGCCCGCCCGGCGACCCGCCCCCGCAACCCGCCACGACGAAAAGCACCCAAGCCAACCCCTTACGCATAGGTCCTCCATGGTAGCCGGGTTCCGATTCGCACGGCGCCGCAAATGAAGCCTGCGGACGTGGGGTACAGCACCGCCGCCGGCTACGCAGCGTCTAGCAGGCGGTGCCGTTCGGCGAGCGCGTCCTCGAACGGGCGGACCTACGTCGACTCGAGCTTGTCGACGCGCGACTCTAGGGCGCTGACCCGTGGCTCGAGCTGGCCGTCCCGATCGGCGATCGCTTTCGTGTAGCGAACGACGAAACGATGTTGCTCCGCCACGTCGAGGATCGCGGCTTCGACCATCGCGAAGCGCTTGTTCATATCTGACCGTAGATCGTGAACCTCGCTGCGCACACCTCGAAGTTCGTCCCGAATGTCCTTCAGGATTTCCACAGTGATATCGGCGCCCGCCATCGACATCTCCTTTCAGCGTAGCAGAAGGCCGGTGCGATTTCCGTGCTCAACGCAACCCAGCGACCTCTGCGGCCTTCCAGTCAGCGCCCATCCGAGATCAGGCCGCGTCCGGATTCCGCCGGGCCGCGTCCCCTTTGCCAAGATCTCCCCTTGGCGCGTTATCTACCTTGATGGCACTGAACAGCGCCGCAAGGACGGGTCATGTTGCGGAGCTGGCAACGGATTGTGGATCACGGGATGTGACCTCCCCTGATCCGGCGCCGCTCGCGCGTCCGACTTCTACAGCACCGTCCTCCGGCTCACCGCGAGGGCAGGGTTAAGGGAATCGAAAGGAGTCCGTGATGGTGACGACAATATCGAGTGTTCCGGGTGGGGTTTGCGCCACCGGCGTGCAGGACCGGCGTCGAGGCCGGCTTCGTCGGGCGACTGCCCTTCTCTCTTTGGTGGTGGGCTGCGGAGATATCAACTTCGATGGCGGCGCGCCCGCCGACGAGGAAGTAACGGAGGTGCGCTCCGCGCTGACGGCGACGGCGAACCAGTCGCTGGTCATCACGGCGCCGTGGGTGACCCTCAACGGCGACCGCACAGGAGATCCGTGCTCCAGTGCAGCGGGCGACGAGAACTCGAAAGAATGGACGTTTGGCCACATGATGAAGGAGGAAGCAGCGAACCGGAATGTTTCGGCGTCGACGTTCGTGACCAGCTTCATGGACGCCTGGACGACCACCGCGGATATCAACGGTCAGACCATCCCAGCGTCTATGGGCCCAAGACTGCGCGACAGCTGGACGTTCTTTGCGGGCGGAAGCACGGCGCTGCCGTTGCACAAAGCTCCGTTCAAATTGATCGCGATTGTCAACCGGATCGATCTCCGCAGACATCGCGCTTCCGGCGATCCACTCGGCGGCGAGCTTCGATTTGTCTTCGGATTCCTCGGGACCGCTCAGTGTCCCCCCGGGGCAGACACGGAAGCAGCCATGATCGTCGAATACTCGCCCAACAAGGGAAACGAGAACGATGTGAAGGACTACGGCAGCCGCTGGCTCGCGCTCTCGACGATGGGCGTCGGCACAGCCACGGAGAGGGAGGCCTATCGAAGCGCGCTGCAGGCTCTCACGGAAGAGGTCATCCTGAACGGCAAGCTCCTGCGCATCCGCACCAACGAGCTTCGGTTTTCGCCCACCACAGGAAAGACTTGGGACCTGACCGAGCTGGAGCCGAGCCCCAGCACGGGTCTGTTCCGGCGCGTGACCGTGAAGCAATCGCCCACGATGGCGCTCATCAACGGCTCACAGGCCATGTCCGATTGGATTTGGGCGAACAGAGGACCGTTGTTTGCCAATGCCTTCGACTTCGAGTGGGGACGCGCGAACCGTACGGTCACGGAGCCACCCATCGCGAGCTATTCCGTCCCGGATACATTCCCTGGCACCAGCACTTTCTTCCGGGGCGGCTTCAACATGATCGGCGCCGACCCCTCCGCCCCGGAGCCGCGTCCCTTCCCCAGTTTCTGGGGTGGTCCGAATCCGACGGGGTTGCCCGCCGGCTCTGAGGGCGCCTGGAGCGATGCGCGATTCCGCTTTTCGGTCGGAACGTGCAACGGATGTCACAGCTCCGAGACCGGCACCGGCATCCTGCACCTCAGTCCCACAACGTCGGGGGCACAGCGTTCGCCGTGGCTGAGCGGTCAAGTCAGCGTTGTCGATCCCATAACGGGGAGCACGCGCACCTTCGACGAGATGTCGCGCCGCGAGACCGATCTGCGCAAGCTGGTGAACGGCGTGGCCGTGATGAACCCGGTGTTGGGGAACAACTACACCGTCCGCTTCAGGACGAGCAATAAGTGCCTCGACTCTGCGGGTGAGACGAACACCGCCGATGGGGTGCTCTCGCAGCTGTGGGCTTGTCACGGGAAGGGCAACCAGCGGCTGTCACTCGTAGAGGTCGGCGCGGGCTCGGGCGTCTACAACCTCAAGTACAAGCACAGCGGAAAGTGCATCGACGTGCAGAACGCGGCGACGAACAGCGGAGCCCGGGTCGAGCAGCGGACCTGCAGCAGCACCCGGAACAGCCAGAAGCTGACGCTTTCGGTGGTGGCGGGGTCGCTGCCCGATCCGCGCCTGCTGAAGTTCCAGCACAGCAACCTCTGCCTGCTGGTTCAGAACAACGGCACGGCCGACGGCACGGCCATCGTCCAGGGGACCTGCCCTACGACCGATCAGACGAAGGCATTCGATTTGGTCGAATAGCCGTTTGACCCTGACCGTCGTCCGGCATCGCCGGCCAGCTCCCCGCCCGGGCTTCTATTCCGCGGTGTGGCGCTGGCCGGCCACCTTCCCGGCGATCTCAGGCGCCGGGCGCGAGAGCCGGGAAGCCGCTCGCGAGGTGGAGCAACAGCCCCGCGAGCAGCACGATCGAGGCGCCTGTCGCAAACGCCCCCATGGTCCGCCGTCGTTCCCGTTCTTTGTCAGCGCGTGCGAGGCACCGCTGTAAGAACTGCTCCCGCCGGGCCGCGTCCCACCCCGGTCCCTCGATCGTCTTCGCGGCCTCGATCAACTCCCTCACTCGATTCCACCCTTCACCTCGACCCCAGCTGTCTGCGGTCTCCACGGTTTCTCCTTTCGAATCACGCGCCCATGATGACCCGGGGATGGTCGAGAGTGCGTTTCGAGACGGTGATAGTTGTGTAGCAGAATTCCCGAATTCTCGAGCGAAATTGGGCAGCTTCTCGATGATGACGGGCCCCCTTGCGAGGCACGAATGAGAACGCGCGCGGGCTGCGCGCGCCATCCGCCGTGCACGTCAACGAGGAGAGGGTCATGCAACGATCGGGAACGTCATTGCGGCCTTGGCGAGCCCAGAAGCGGCTGACCTCGTCCAATCCAGAAAAGAGCGCGGTGTCCTTGCGGCCCAAGCTCCGATCTGAGTGGAACATCACATGGCCAAGGATCGGTGGATTGTCGACCTCTCGGCGGAGTGTGGCCGCCACTGTCCAGAACGCAGGTACGTCAGTCAGCCGCAGCCAGCCATGCACCGAACGCGGTTCTCCGCTACCCGCTGGCACACGCCGTGGTAAACGTCGCAGAATTTGGCGCACTCTTCAGCGCTCCCATAGCCGGTCGCTGGAAGGGTGTCCGTAGAGGCGTCCACCGTGACGACGTAGGCAGGACAGTTACCGTCGCTCGTGCAGGCACAGAGAACCATCGCGGCTGCCAGAGCGAGCATCCGATGCGTCCTCATTTTCCTCGCCAGGGTCTAAGGAAGGCACACTGCTCCGTTTCAAGCTGCGTGTCTTCAACCAGTGCGCCCGGCCCTCTCGTGCCTCCCGGCGTAGGCTGTCCGGCCAATGCGCCGCTCGGGACATAGCAGCTCACCACCAGCGCGCCTGAGAAGGTACCACTATGGATGTCAGGCGAAGTGGAGACGGATCCCGTGAGCGTGCCGCTACCAAAAGTGGATGTGAACGTGCCTGTTTCTGCGACCGCTCCCAGTGTCTCCACGCGGGCAGCCGTCCCATCACTTGGCGATGCGATGGCGACCTCCACACGGCCGGTAGCGACGGCGTCTCGAGACAGGCTCATCGTTGCACCCCACCGCCCATTCCCATTGGAGGCTGACATTGCGAAGTCATAGAGACTCGCCACGGGGTCCAACGACGCAACAAGGCTGGCGCCGAACGGGCTTTCGAAGACTCCGACTCCAGCTTCAAACCGCAAGCTACTCCGAGGCGGCCCGCTCGATGCGGCTGTTTTGGACGAATCACATCCGCCTACCGCTCCCGCAAGCGCCATCCCAATGACTACACATGCGGTTATCAACGATGCACGATTTTGCATGATTGCCCTCAGCAATTGACGTTTACGGTCATTGCACTGTGAACAAAGTTGTCGTCTTCATTGAATTCCCCCACACTGTTCGGCGTGTCGACTCCCACTGAATCCAGTAAAGACCGAGAGGAAGTGACGCTGGAATTTGAAGGACGCTAGTCTGGGTGGTATAGGACTGCTTCGTCAGGCTGAGCGTGCCCGTAAGGAGGTTCGTTCCTCCCGCTGCCGTGCCAGGTGACTGCGTCATGTAGACGCGAAAGCCTAAGTTGGACACGTCCGTAGTTCCGTTGTTCCCAATGCTATAGCTGACCCCGATGAAGTTCCCGCGGGCGCCGTCCCCGGTGAAAGGGGAACCGGCAGCTCGCTGAGCTCCATGTACGATCGGATCTCGCCGGTGTCGACATCCACGGCGAATGCCTGGACGGTCTCGCCGAGATCCGGGTCGCCGGTGTTGAACAGCGCGTACTGCGAATACGGAAACAGAAACGTGAACGAGGGGTCGCGGAGCTGGAGAAGTTGCCGCGAACCGAACCCGCGCGCCGGGGGACCACCGTCGTCGCACGCGCCGGCGACGGCGACACACACGATCGCGATTCGTAAGCCAAGCCAACCCCGCCCCATGCCGGGATCATGCCACAAGCCTGCCGTTCAGTTGCGCCGCGCGGGGATCGGTTAGAACCGAAGCGAACGCCGCGCTGTTCTTCGAAAAAGCTGCCTGACTGATATCATCGCGGCGATGAGCCGCGTGTTGCTGGTGACGTTGCTCCTCGGGAGCGGGGTGGCGCGGGCGACGACGCACCAGGTCGGGCCGACGCGAACCTGGACGCAGATCTCGCAGGCCGTGGCGACCGCCGGCCCGGGTGACGTCGTCGAGGTCGACGGCAACGCCACCTACTCGGCTGTACGGTGGACGAAGTCGGGCACTGCTGCGCAGCCGATCCGGATCGTCGGCATCGCCGCGAGCGGGATGCGGCCGCGCATCCAGGGCGGCGCGAACGCGGTCGAGGTCGAGGCCGACTACGTCGTGATGGAGGGATTCGACATCTCCGGCGGCACGTCACGCTGCTTCTTCCAGCACGGCGACCACAACACGCTGCGGGACAGCGTCGTGCATGACTGCCCGGCGCAGGGGATCCTGGGCGCCGACCAGGACTCCGGCAGCTTCTTGCTCGAGTACGTCGAGGTCCACCACGCCGGCGGCGGCGACCGCAATCACCAGATCTACATGGCGACCGACGAGGTGGCGCATCCAGGAAGCGTGTTCCGGATGCAGTACTGCTACGTCCACGACGCCAACGGAGGCAACAGCGTCAAGTCGCGCGCCGAGCGCAACGAGATCTACTTCAACTGGATCGAGGGCGCGCTGTACCACGAGCTCGAGCTGATCGGCCCCGATCCGGACGGCGCGGCCGCGGCGTGGACCGTCGACCTCAAGCGCGAGGACTCCGACGTCGTCGGGAACGTGCTGCGCAAGACGTCGACGTCGTTCGTCGCGCGCATCGGCGGCGACGCGACCGGGTGGTCGAAAGGGCGCTACCGCTTCGTCAACAACACCATCGTGACGGCGCCCGGCTCGGGCGCGGTGTTCCGGCTGTTCGACCAGCTCGAGAGCGTCGAGATGCACAACAACGTCATCGTCACGAACGGCGCCGGCGCGCCCAACGTGATGCGGGCGGATGCGAGCGAGTTCATGTGGGTCAGCGGCGTCAACATCGCGGGCTCGAACAACTGGGTGATGACCGGCGCGACGAACGTGCCCACGCAGTGGACGGGGACGATCAGCGGCGCATCGCCCGGCCTCACCAACCTCACCGCCGACGTTCGCCCCGTCTCGGGCAGCCCCGTCGTCGGCGCGGGTAACATGACCCTGTCGGGGCCCGCCGGCTTCGCGTTCCCGAACCCGCTCGGGCCGCCAGGCTTCCACCCACCGCTGCGTGCGCTGATCCCGGTCGGCAGCGCGATGGCGCGCCCGTCCGACGCGGCCATCGACGTCGGCGCGTTCGAGCTCGGCGCGAGCACGACGGGGACGGGCGGTGGCGGCGGTGGTGGCGGCGTGGCCGGCGGTCTCGGAGACGGGCCCGGCACCGGCGCAGCCGGCACGTCCGGATCGGCTGGGACGGGAGGCGGCGCGACCGGCTCGAGCGGCTGCTCTTGCGACGTCAGCGACGCTCGCTCGCCGTCCGCGCTGCTGGGGTTCGCGTTGTTGGCGGTGGGTGCGATTGAACGGCGGCGAAGCCGCGGCCGTCGGTGACGCGCGTTGCTATCGACAGTCGGGCGTTTCGCCGCTCTCGTCGCAGGTCTGGTCGGAAGCGGCGCAGTCGACGGTGGCGAGCGCGCCGTCGTAGCACCAGCTCAGGATGGTCCCCTCGCATTTGCCGCGCTCGTCGATCCGACCGCAGGGCGCGCGCGACGCCGCGAGGGGGCAGTCGCCGCAGTCGCCGAATCGACCGAGCGCCGGTCGGGCGCGAAGGTGCTCGGCAAGGGTTCTGCCGTGCTGCTGCAGCTCCGCGGCGAGCTCGCGCCCGACGAAGCGGACGTGCCACGGTTCCGGGCGGTACCCGGTCAGCCGCTGTTTGCCGGGCGGATAGCTGAGCGCGAACCCGTACTCGTGCGCGTGCGCGGCCAGCCACTCGATGCCTGCCGTCGAGGGCAGCCGCAGGTCCACGGCCGTGCCGAGCTGGTGCTCGCTGTGGCCCGGGCGCGCGGCTCGTCCCCGCTCCTTCGTCTTTCGGAAAACCCCTGCCTGCTCGCGGTAAGGGCGAAATGCTGAACTGATGCGCATCCTGAGTCCGGCGTCCCGGGCGCCGCCCAGTAGCGCGCCGAGCGCGTCGGCCGTCTCGGGTTCGACGCGGTGTTTGCCGCGCGCGCTCGGTTTTCCGGCGTCATCCAGTCGTCGCATCGTGCTCGTCGGCGCGCCTGCGCAGACCGGGAGACAGCGCGCCGGGTCGACCCAAGCGAGGCCACCGGAAGCGGCCAAAGGGGCGCTGCCCGCGATCAGCACGTACGCAAGAGCGAGGACGAGCGTCCGCAAGAGTCAGGATTGTATAGTGGTCGCCGGTTCCGGGTGGGCACCTCCGCCTGATCCGCAAGAGGACGTACCGCGGCACCCAGAGTCTTCGACTGGCGCCGCCACTTGGTGCCCATCCAGTATGATCGTCCGGTGCGACCGCGCGACCGCCTCCTCGCCGTCCTCGCCGCGGCGATCCCGGGCGTGGTCGCTACGCCGCCGGCGCCAGCCGCGCCGGCGGCCGGCAAGCGCATCCCTTCCGCCTTCGACCTCCCGGTCGCGCCCGTGCGCTTCGCGTGGCCGAGCCCGCTCGCGCAGCGCAACGACCTCTACGCGGTGAAGGGCACGCCGGACGGCGCGCGCATCTGGGCGGTGGGTGCGACCGGGACCGTGCTGTCTCTGCACGGCGCCGACGCGCGCGTCGAGACGACCGGCACCACGATGGACCTCTACGACCTCTGGGTCGCGGCGCCGAACGACATCTGGATCGTCGGCGCGCGCGGCATGATCCTGCACGGCGACGGCAGACGCTGGTCCCCGGTACGCAGCGGCACCAAGCACGCGCTGTTCGCGATCTGGGGCCGCTCAGCCGACGATCTCTGGATTGGCGGCGACGGCGGGACGCTGCTTCACCGCGACGGGAAAGGCTGGCAGACCGTGCCGACACCGACGAAGGGCGCCATCGCCGGCGTCGTCGGCTGCGGCAAGGACGAAGTCTGCGCGCTGACACTGGCCAGCCTGCTTCCGAACGTCGATACCTCGAACCGCCCGTGCCGGGACCCGGACGGCGACTGCCCAACCGACGAGCCGCAGGAGCCCGCGGGCAGTCGGATCCTGCGCTGGGATGGCAAGCAATGGCGGCCCAACGCCGTCGCCGCGAGCTTCGACGCGCGCCGGCTGGTCGCGGCCGGCGGAACGCTCTGGGTGATGGAAGACGCCCGGGTCGCGCCCGTTCGCGACGGCAAGAGCGAGGAGAGCGCCTATCTGCCGAAGGACAAGGACACGGACGGCGTCCACGTCGCGGGTGTGTGGGCCGGCAGCGAGACGGACGGCTGGCTGGTCGGGACGCGGTGCACGCAGGAGCGACCGCCCGTCGGGCCCTTCACGTGCAACCGAGGCGCGATCTGGCGCTTCGACGGGCGCGCGGCGACGCTGCGCAATGAGGCGCCGCCGGGCCCGCTGCTCGCGGTGTGGGCGTGGTCGAAGCGGGGCGCGATCGCCGTCGGCGAGCGCGGGACGATCGTGCGCTTCGACGGCACGGCGTGGACGCCGCTCGGCCGCCCCGTCACCGACGTCGATCTGCGCGGCGTCGTGACCGTGCCGGTGACGCCCGCGCCGGGCGTCCCCGGCCCGCTCGCCCGCAGCGTGAAGGATCCCGCCCCCCCCACCGCGACGGTTAGCCTTCCCGGGACGTCGCCACCGAACTGGGCGCTGCCCCGTCCGAGCGGCCCGCCGCCCACCGCGACGTCGACCGCGTCGGTCGACATTTGGCTCGTCGCCGACTGCGAAGCCCTTCGCGCGAGCGGCAAGGCGTGGGACACGTTCTTCCCGCCGAGCTGCGAGGCGGGCGCCGCCACGCGGAGGGTTCTCGCCCTCGAACCCGGCGAGGTCTGGATGTTGCCGCCGTGGACTTCGTCGTCGGGGATGCTGTGGCCAGACCACTGGGACGGGCGCGCCTGGACCAACGTCCGATCGCCATCGGCGGCGTTCCCGAAGGACCTCTGGGGCTCGCGCGCCGACGACGTCTGGATCGTCGGCGGACGCGACGCCGTCCACTGGGACGGCCGGGCGCTCACCGCGCCGGCAGCGCTGCCCGGCATCGACGCCGCCGACGAGCTGACGGCGCTCTGGGGCTCCGACGCGAGCAACGTTTGGGCCGCCGCGCGCGCGTTCGGCGGCACCGGTGTCAAGCTGCTGCGCTGGGACGGCGCCCACTGGCAGGCCGCCGGATCATTCGATCTCGCCCCGCCCCGCCGCGATCGGCCGGTCGCGCCTTACTCCGAGTACGGCCTCTGGCCTCACCGTGCACTCGAGCCCCGTCAGCTCGTGCTCTGGGGGACCTCCGCCAGCGACGTCTGGCTCGGCGGTCCGAACGGGATCGTCCTCCGCTTCGACGGCAGCCGTTGGTGGCGCGTCCCGACGCCGACCCGCGATCCGATCGAGGGGCTCGGGGGGACCGCGAATCGCGTCGTCGCCGTCGGCGCGGCGGGGATGATCCTGGAGCTAGAGATGTCGGGACGGTGAGATCATCCTCGTGAGCGCGAGCCTCACGGCAGGCCGATCTTCTTCAGCGCCGCCACCAGCGCGGCAGCCGCCTTGCCGCTGCCCTGTTCGTTGGGGTGCAGGCCGTCGGTGTAGTCGGCGGAGCCCAACCAGCCGGTGGTGTCGACGTAGTACACGCGGGTATCGCCACCGGCGACGCGCGCGTCCACCTCGGCCTTGATGGGGGCCGCCTGCGCGCCGTTGAACGGGCGCATCGCCACCAGCTTGGCGTTGGGGTACGCGGCGCGGATGGTGCTCAGGTACTGGGCGTAGCCGGTGCGGAAGGTGGCCGCGGCGGCGCTGCTGTCGTTGGTGCCTTCGTTGATGACCGCCATGTCGGCCTGCCAGGCGTCGCGGGGCACGTCCTTGTAGATCCAGTTGAACGAGTCGTTGGCCTTGGGCACGCCGCCGTTGCCAGTCTTGAGGATGCCGAGGTAGCCGAACCCCACCTGCCGCCACTCGGCCCCCAGCATCTGCGCGGTCTGCGACGCGTAGGCGATGCGGCCGTCGTCGAGCCAGCACTTGCGCGTCTGCCCGTTGTGCGACGTCCACACGTTCACGCCTTCGGTGATGCTGTCGCCCAGGAACTCGAGCTTGGGGCGCACGGGCCGCGCCGACGCCTGCACGACGCCGCCGGTGACGGTGAATCCGACGAAGGTCGTGCTCGACACCAGCGGCGGGGTCCAGCGGCTCTGGCTCTCGTCCATGGAACGCGCCATCAGCGTCACCGTGTGTGTCCCGGCGCCGAGGCCGCTCGCCAGCGACACGGTGGCGGCGAGATCGGCCTCCTTCCAATCGCCTTGATCGATCTGCCAGGCCAGCGTCGGCATGTCGGAGGCCAGGTTGACCGAGGTGTCGAAGCGCACGCTGATGCCGGTCCCGGTGAAGGTGGCGCCGACGTGGCTGCCGCTGTTCACGGTGATGGCGCGGTCCGCCTGGACGTTCCAGCGGCCGTAGTAGTGAATCATCTCCTGGACGCCGCTGCCCTGGCCGCCGGCCCCGCCCACGCCCGAGCCGCCGGTTCCGGTCGCCGTCGTGCCCGCCGCGCCGCCGCCGCGCCCGCCGCTCGCCGTCGTGCCCGCCGCGCCGCCGCCGCGCCCGCCGATCGCCGCCGCGCCGGCCCCACCGCCGCGGCCTCCGCTGCCCGAAGCACCGCCGCTGCCTGGCGAGCCGCCGCTACCGCTGCCGCCGCCGCTGCCCGGCACACCGCCGCTGCCGGACGCGCCACCGCTGCCCGGCTGGTCGGCGCCACCGCTGCCGTTGCTGCCGCCGGTCGCGGCATTGCCGCCGGTGCCGGCGGCTTGTCCACCAGAGCCGACGGTGCCGGCCGAGCCGACGGTGCCGGCCGAACCGACGGCGCCGCCCGAGCTCGTGCCGCCGGCTCCACCGCTCCCGCCGCTCCCACCGCCGCCGGCGGGTGAACACGCGCCGGCGATCAGGCCAGCGCACACCACCCACTGCCAGCTGAATCGCCGCCTCAACGAATCACTTGCCATTGATGGTCGCCCGTCCATTGGCGAGCGCGTCGAACTGCTGTCGCTTGCGCGTCACCTGGACGATGATATTCCGCGCGGCATCCGAGTTGTAGGGGCCGACCTCCCCTTGTGGCGCCGTTCGCCTCCCCGCGCCTCTGGCGACCTCTCCCCACTTTCGTGCGACGAGCTGAAGGTGAAGAGGGTCAGAAACCGAAGCGGACCCCGACCACCGCGCCGTGCAGGACGCAGGTCGACAAATGCGGCGGCAGCGGCAGCTCGACGCCCGACGTCGCGCACACGAGCAGCAACAAGCCGGTTGGCCGACCGGCCGCGGACCCGATGGTCGCTACCGCGCCGTCTGCCTCACCGTCATATCGCGTCGCCGCTCGAACACGCCGGGCAAGAACGCACACTCGCCCGCGAAGTCACGGTAGCTGAACGCCAGGTCGTAAAGCGCGCTACGCCGCGTCGAGGAAGCGGTGTCGCTCGGCAAGGGCGTCTTCGAAGACGCGACAGTCCATGTCCATCGTTCGCGCCGCTGCCAGCCCCCGCAAGATCTCCTTGGCGGCGCTCGGCGACCCGTCATAGCCAGCGATGAGGCCCCGGAGCTTTTCGGCGATTCCCTCCCGGGCGATCGCGTCGATCTCATCTTGCCCGTGCCACGTCATGATCCCATCTCCTCGATGGTGCGAGACCCCTTGAATTGTACTCGAAGGACGAAACGCGCCCCGGCTCGACTCGGTAGAACACGCGATAGTCCTCGACTCGCAGCTTCCAGGTCGCCTCCAGACACCACGTCGCCGGTCGATCGAGGGGCCGCCGGTTTCTGGTTGGCACCTCGGCCTGATCGGCGAGCACGACAACCGCCGCGCGAACCTTGGCGCGATCGAAAGCTTCCAGGGAACGGAAGTCGTCGAGATATTGCGGCGAGTAGAAGAGTGCGTACCGGGCCACGCGGTGTCTTCGGCACGCGACCCAGGCCCGGCAGCTCGCGGCTGCCCTGAGGGTGCCAGGCCGACACGTCCGACGTGTTCGCACCTATTTGCGTCCGCCGGCTTGATTTCGCGCGCCGCCGCCGCGGTGCTCGTTACACTGGGTCTCGTGCTTGACGTCGGGGCACAGCGGTTCGTGTTCGCCCGGCTCGCGGCCGTCGCGATCGTCGCCGCCGCGACGGCGGGCTGCCAGGGCACGATCGGCCACAACGGATCGGGCGGGGTGAGCGGCAGCGGCGGCAGCGGTGTGACGCCTCCCGGCTCCCCGCTCGCTTCGGCCAGCGTCGCGCGCCGGCTGAGTCGCGCCGAGATCGACGCCACGGTGCGCGATCTGCTGGGAGATGCGACCAACCCCGGGAGTCGGTTTCTCGCCGAGGACGAGTACACGCCCTTCGACAACGACTACACGCGCCAGACGGCGTCGGCGGCGCTGATCGATTCGCTCGAGGCGACCGCCGACGACATCGCCGCGCGCGTGCTCGCACCGGCGGCTCGAAGCCGGATCGTGGCCTGCACGCCCAGCGGCGCCGGCGACGCCGCCTGCTTTCGCCAGGTCATCGAGACGGTGGGGCGGCGATTGTTCCGCCGTCCGCTGTCGGAGCCGGAGATCACCGCGTACCTCGGCTTGCAATCGTTCGCGACCGAGAACAACCCGTCGGTTCCACACGACTTCTACACCGCCGTCGAGCTGATGCTGCGGAGCATGCTGCAGGATCCGGAGTTCCTGTACCGCATCGAGACCGGGACGCCGGCCAGCGCGCCCGGCATCCTCCGTCTCAACAGCTACGAGATCGCGACCCGCCTCTCGTACCTGCTGGTGGGGAGCGCGCCCGACGACCGCCTCCTCGACCTGGCGAAGGCGGACGGCCTCGCCGATCCGGCGGCGCGGCGCGCGGAGGCGACGCGTTTGCTCGCCGATCCGCGGGCCCGCGATCAGGTCCAGCGCTTTCACGCGATGTGGCTCGGCTACCGGGCCATCCCGGGCAGCGCCGATCTGCTCGCCGCCTTCGACGCCGAGACCACCAAGCTGATCGACAAGATCGTCTTCGACCAGCCGCAGAGTTATCTGACGCTGTTTTCGTCCGACCAGACGTACGTGAACGATTTGCTCGCCGACCAGTATGGGCTGCCGCGGCCGGCCGGCGGCGCGGGCTGGGTGGCTTACGGCGCGAGCGGGCGCGCCGGCATCCTGTCGCACGGCGCCGTTCTCGCCGCGTTCAGCAAGTTCTCGGACACGAGCCCCACCCAGCGCGGGATCCTGGTGCAGACGCGCTTGCTCTGTAACGTCGTCATGCCCCCGCCCGCGAACGTCAACGTGGATCAGCCGCCGCCCGCCACGGCGTCGGCCTGCAAGCTCGATCGTTACGCCGCGCACCGCACGGTCGCGAGCTGCGCGGTCTGCCACAGCAACCTCGATCCGATCGGCACCGGGCTCGAGCAATACGACATCGGCGGCAAGTTCCGGACGCACGACGACGGCCACGCGGAGTGCCCCCTCGACGGCGCAGGCACCCTCCCCGGCTACGGCACCTTCAACGGACCGGCCGAGCTCGGGCAGAAGTTGATCGACTCGGGCAAGCTCGAACGTTGCGTCACCGAGCACCTGTTTCGTTATGCGGTGGGCCGCGCGCTTTACCCCGCGGAGCAAGGCGCGGTCGACAGGCTGGCGGGCGAATTCAAGGCGTCGGACTACTCGCTCACCGACACCTTGCTCGGCTACGTCGCGAACGATCGGTTTGCGCTTCGCCAGGAGGACGCCGCACCATGAAGAGGGTCCGTCTCAGCCGCCGTACCGTTCTCCGAGGGATCGGCGGGGTTTCGGTCGGGCTGCCCGTGCTCGAGTGCATGCTCGACAGCCACGGGGAGGCGCTTGCCCAGTCGGCGGCTCCTCTGCCCAAGCGCTACGCCGTCGTGTTCGCGGGGCAGGCGCTCGGAGGCGACGACTGGGCGGACAACACGTCGATCGTCGCCGGTAAGCGCTCCACCGATACGGCGGCATTCATCGTCCCGCCCGAGACCGGAGCCGGATACACCGCCACGCTGCCGCTCAAACCGCTCGCCGACAAGAACCTGATGGGCGACTTCAGCCTCGTCTCCGGGCTGCGCATCCCCTGGAGCGCGAGCTCGACCGACGCCTCCGGCGTCCCGGCGGCGGGCGCGTTCCGCGATTTCCACGGCGGGGGCGCCGGGCCGCTCCTCTGCGGGACGCGGTCGCAGAGCGCGTCGTACACTTGCCGCAGCGCCACGTCCGATCAGATCGTCGCCGGCTTCAACAAGCCGGGCAGCATCGGCGCGCTGGTCGTGCGTGCCCAGCCCGCGTGGTACCTGAGCGGCAGCAGCTTCTCCGGACGCCAGTACATCTCGTACAAGGGTGACGGCGCTCCGATCGAAGCGCAGACGAGCCCGTCGATCGTGTACCACTCGCTGTTCGACGGGTTCACGCCCGTCGACGCGACGGCCCGGGCAAAACACGACTTCGATCTGCGCGCCCGTCAGAGCGTGCTCTCGCTCATCACCGACAAGCGGGACCGGGTGCTCGGGACGGTGGGCGCCGCCGACAAGATCCGCCTCCAGCGCCACTTCGACGAGATCCGCGATCTCGAGATGCGGATCGCGGCGATGCCACCCGTCACCGGCGGACAGTGCCAGTCACCGAAGGATCCGGGGCCCGATCTGTCCGTGGGCGGCAACAACGCGGGGTCGGGCTCCGACAAGATCGCCACGAACACCGGCTACAGCGACGAAGCGACCCGCGCGCGCCTGCTCGCGGATCTCATCCACATGGCGTTCGTCTGCGACATCACACGGGTGGCCACGTTGCAGATCACCGTGTTCCAGTCGCACATGAACGTCTTCCCGCTGAGCGACGCGCTGGGCCTGCCGATCCGCGCTGACCTGCACGAATGTGGCCACAACGGCGACGCGATGACGCGCGGGCAGATCCCGGTGAGCACGTGCTTGCAATGGCACATCGGCCACTACGCGTACCTGCTCGACAAGCTCAAGAACACACCCGAAGGCGCCGGTAACGTGCTCGACAACTCGGCGATCATCTTCATGCCCGAGGCCGGTCATGGCCAGCAGCTCAACGACTCGTCGAGCCCGAACGCCACCCACTCCGTCGAGAAGATGGTGCTCTTGGTCGCCGGCCGCGCCGGCGGGCTCAAGCCGGGCCGCCACATCGCCACCGCGCAAGCCCACCCGGGCCAGGTGTTGATCAGCGCAATGCAGGCGGTCGGCTACACGAAGACCACGTTGGGCGAGGTCACCGGTCCGGTGGCCGAGCTGTTCGGCTGAATCGGCGCCTCGAGCCCGATCACGAGGACGAGCACCAGCTGCGTCCTTGAACTCCGCGCGCCAAGCTCCCCAGACGTCACAAACCCGATGCGACGACCAGCAGCGCGCCGGTAAGATTGGATGCATGACAACGATCGCCGTCTACGCATCCGGCGTCCTCATCGCCGCCCTCGCCGGGTGGGGGGCGCCGCCTTTCGCGGGCGTGCCCGCGAAGCCCGTGGCCGGCGTGAGCGATGCGCCTTCGGCACCTGCGCCGACTCTGCAACTGGGTTGGCCGATCTGGATCGGTATCGTCTGTGACGACTTCGAGGGCCAGCGGCGCTTCTACCGCGACGTGCTCGGCCTCAGAGAGACCGGACACGGCGCGGGCTGGGCCTGGTTCGACCTCGACGGCAAGCTGCTGGAGCTGTTTGCCAAGTCGTCGCGCCCCCAGTACGCGCGGCGGGGCGTCACCGTCGGGTTCGTCGTCGAGGAGATTCGCGCCGCGCGCGCCACCCTGATCGAACGCCACGTCACGCCCGTCGGCGGCATCGAGCACGGCAGCGGTCAAGCGTGGGCGTACTTCAAAGATGGCGAGGGGAACCTCTTCGAGATCGTCCAGCATCATTAGCCGACATCCGCCACCGCCACGGGAAGCGCCCTTGACGCGCGGTCGATCGCCGCCGACCATGGATCCGTCGGGCCATGGGTATTCGTCTTCTTCGTTTTCTTGGTTTCGCGGTTCGTTTTCTTGGTTTCGCGGTCGCCGTCGGGCCCGTGGTGCTGTCGTTGGCGTGCACCCAATCGGGCGGCGCTGGCGCTGGCAGCGGAAAGCAGCTCGGCGCCTACTGTTTCGACAATCGCGAATGCGCGTCGGGCGTCTGCCTCGCGACCCAGTCCTATTGCAGCGCGCCCTGCCAGACCGACGCCCAGTGCGGCAACGGCGCCCGGTGCGGCACCCTGCCGGACGGTTCCAGGGTTTGCCTGCTCGAGTGCATGCCGGCGATCAACGAGACGCCGGGCTACGCCTGCATGGGCGGTGTCCCGATCGCGTGTGAGACGCTGGGACAAGAGTGGTGCGGCGAATGCGGCTGTCCGACGGGACTTCGCTGTCAGAAGGGTGTCGGGTGCGCGCCCCTCTCCGAGGTCGGCGAGCCCTGCGACGCGGACAGTGATTGCCGCACCAACAACTGCAGCACGTTCGCGCACGTCTGCCGCACCGTCGTTGGGCAGCCCTGCGTGTCGACCAACTGCGACGAGTGCGTTCACGACCCCAGCGGCATCACGTATTGCAGCCGGCAATGCACCTCCGACTCGCAGTGCAACAGTCTGATCTGCGAGACCGGTTACACGATCAGAACCTGCGTGCCTTCTTGCGCCGGCGGCAGCGATTCGCTGTGTCCGGGATCGTGCCGGCGGTTCCCGGTGGACGGGACGTTCGCGTGCAACTGCACGTCGTGTACGCGGGACGAGCCGAAGCGGGAGCTGGGCGCCGTTTGCTGGGCGGACGCGCTCTGCAAGGACGGCGCGTGTCAAACGCCCTCGCTGGACGCCTGCATCTCGTCGCATCCGTACGGCTGCGGGACGTGTACCAAGGCCTGCGCCGCGGACGCCGACTGCGGCGCCGGCTTGGCCTGCGCCACCGTGAGCTGCGCCGTGGGAGAGACCCTCGGCAACGGGTGCGGCAACCTGTGCCTGCCGACCTGCAGCAGCGCCCAGCCGTGTGAGGTCGGCGAGTGCCGAATGCTGCCCGGCCCCGTCGGCGTGTCAGTCGCCGTCTGCGACGCGCGCCTGCCCCAGGGCGCAGGCTGTCGCTCGAACCCGGACTGCCAGTCCAGCCGCTGCGTCGCCCAGCGTTGCGCGCCGGCGGCCGGCGTGGGCAACGGCTCGGCCTGCACCACATCATCGGACTGCACCTCGGGCAGCTGCATCAGCGACGTCTGCCGGGGCGCCGCCCTGATCGGGGATCCATGCACGGTTCCCGCCGATTGCGCGGTGGGGATCTGCCGCGCCGACGTCTGCAGCTAGGCCTCGACGAACTGACGCCGATCGCGAGCGCCTCGGGCTCCCCGCCATAGCGACGACGGGGACGGGCCTTGGACCCGGGGGCCGCTTTTCGACACTTGCGGGAGGAGGCGACGATCGCAGGTTTTCGGCATGGACGCCGCCGCGGACGGCATCTCACTCACGTTCAGGGACGACGATGGCGAGTCGCGCTGTTCCAGAACACGCCCGCTGCGCTCGATGGCCGCCCCGAGCTGCGCGACGCCCTCACGCGCGAGCTGAACGCCGCGCACACCCGAGGTTGAGGCGAAGCGAGCGGCGGTTGCCGTCGGCGCTGCAATCGCGCGGGTCGTTACCGATCAGAACGACTTGAAGAAGTTCCAGAACGCCGACGGCGCCAGATTGTCCTGTCGGTCGTGCATCCGGCCGGTGGTCTCACACCAAACGACCGGATACGCGGCCGGGCAGCCCGGGTACCCGACACAGGGCGATGGATCCCGCGGGACGGGCTGCATGGTTTTGTCGCAGCCGTTTTGGGTGAGCTGGCGATCGCGCGCCTTGATGCTGCCGGAGATCACGTTGGTCGTGTCGTCCTTGTCGTGGATGAAGATGCGCGACACGGGCCCCTTGCACGTGCCCGTCGCCGCCTCGCCGCCGGTCACGCTCGCGGCGCCGCGCAGCACGCTCGAGCGAATGCAGGTGAGCTGGTTGGCGAGCCACGATCCACTGCTATAGCCGACGACGAAGAAGCGGCTTTCATCGGCGCAGAAGCGCGCTTTGGTGTCCGCAATCATGGCGTCGACGAACGCGACGTCCGGACCATTCGCCGCCGTGTTCCAGCAGGTGTCCGCGGCGGAGCCCGTGCCGCGCACGAGGATCGCGTCGGATCCGGTGACTTTCTCCATCGGGACGTTGTTCGTCCCGCTGGTGCAGCCGTGAAGCAAGAGAATGACCGGATACGCCCGGTTGGGATCGTAGCCGGTGGGAAGGCGCACGGCGTAGGGACGATTGCTGCCACCCGTGCTCACCATGCCGTCGACCCACTGATTGAGCGCCTGACTCGTCGTCTTGTCGCATCCCGCGCTGGGGGTCGTCGTCGCTGGCCCGCCGCCTCCGGCGCCGGTGCTACCGCCAGCGCCCGCGTTGCCCGGCGTCCCCGAGCCGCCGGATCCGCCGGCCGTCCCGGAGGGTCCGGTGCCGCCCCGGCCCGCGAGGCCGGAGGTCCCCGCGCTTCCCGACGTGCCAGCGGGTTGGCCGGCGACGCCCTCGCCGCCGCGGCCGCCGATGGCGATCGTGCCCGCCGTGCCGGTCGTGCCCGCGGTTTCGAAGCCGGTACCGGCCCGGCCCCCTTCGCCGACGGTGCCGGCAGCGCCACTCGTCCCGGCGGCGGGCGCGCCCCCGGCGCCGCCCGTCCCGGTCGAGCCGCCGCCGCCCGAAACGGCTTCGGAACCCGCGCACGAGGCGAAAACGAAAACCGTGGCCAGAGAAGCACAAGCCACAAACGAAGAACAGAGCCGCCGTTTCATGATTCCTCCGAGAAGTGAGGGGGCGTCGGCCGGGGGGGCAAGCCGGACACTATCACGCGTGCCAGGCGATTTGTGCCGTCAGGACCGAGCCACGCCAGAAATGCAGGCGGTGCTTATTTCCCGGGCGTGCACGTCATGGAGATCAACGAAGCCGCGAGCCCAACGGCTCCAACCAGAGGCAAGATTGTGTTTCTGCGTCGGCGGACCGTCCTGGCCATGCTTCAACCTGCCGGGAGGCGGGCAACGCTTCAAAAAACAACCAGCAGGGGCTGGCTTCGCGCCGCGCCGCGAGCTTACCTTGCGGGCACGAAAAGCGAGACCCGAACCGGCCGGCCAATCACCCCATACACGTGAACGCTCGTCACGGAGGGCTACGGATGACAAACCGCACACGACCCATTCGTTTGTTCGCGCTGCTCGCTGCCGGCGTCATTCCATGGGGGTTCGCCTCATGTGGCTCTTCGGACGGCGGTAACAAGACGGGCGCCGCTGGAAGTCCGGGCGCCGGCGGTACGACGGGGGCCGCCGGCTCCGCAACCGCCGGTACGACCGGGAGCGCAGGCACATCCGGAGCTGCGGGAACGACGGGCCGGGGCGGTACCACCGGCGCTGCCGGCAGCGCTGCCACAGCCGGAACGACCGGCGCTGCGGGCGTCTCGGGGGGCGCCGGAACGACGGGCGCGGCGGGAGCCGCCGGAAGCGCGGGCGCGGCGGGGACCACCGGCGTGGCTGGTGCCGGCGGCGGCGGTTCCGGTGCCGGCGGTCGCGGCGGGGGCGGTGGTCGCGGCGGCAACGGTGGTGCCACCGCTGGAACTTCCGGTGCGGGAACGAGCGGCACCGCCGGTGCGACCGGCGGCGCGAGCGCGGGCTGCTTGATGTTCGGCACGCCCACGCAAGTCGGCACCATCGCCGGTGCGACAGTGAAGGCGGGTCCGTCGGGGATGGTCG
>Ga0137374_10001200_pt1 | contig 29077 bp, 25 predicted proteins | sample SagtaG_20_FD_104811 | JGI IMG/M metagenome (GOLD analysis project Ga0137374, IMG submission 104811) | Vadose zone soil microbial communities from Sagehorn Ranch, Mendocino, California, USA - Sage1_R_100_16 metaG | ecosystem: Environmental > Terrestrial > Soil > Vadose zone | place: USA... | reverse complement strand
TGCCAGATCACCACGATCAGGACCACCAAGGCCGTGCCAACGACGAGAGCCACAGCGGTGGGAGGGGTCCGGCCAGTGGAGTTCACGCTGGAGCTAGCGGTCGGCCGTTCGCACGAGCTTCTTGAGGATGTTCAGCGCCCACGCGTGATGGGCCACGTCCGAGCGGGGAGCCTCGATCCACAAGGCTGCCCATGCGGAGGTTGGCCTTTCCGTGAGCATGGTCGAAGCGATTGTGAAGGCCGGGAGACCTCTCCGGGAGGGGCCTGGCCGAACAGCCTCCCGGGTGGCAGCCTCACGCCATATCCACAGGCGGACACACTGGACCGAGGTTGACGGGGTGGCTTAGGGTCGGATGTTGGAGGAACGCTCCCTCCAGCTCCGCCGGATGTGGCCCAACAGGGAGGCGAGGGAATGGATCGGATCATCGAAGGACGCGGCGTCACCAAGATCTACCACGGCGGAACCGACGTCGAGGCCCTGAAACGCGTCGATCTGGACGTGACGCGGGGCGAGCTGGTGGCCATCGTGGGCCCGTCGGGCTCCGGCAAGACCACCCTGCTGAACTGTCTCTCCGGCTTGGAGCGGATCGACGAAGGCACGATCCTGGTCGACGGCAAGGACCTGGCGCAGCTGTCCGACAACGAGCGGACCGATCACCGGGCTCGGAGCATGGGGTTCGTGTTCCAGGCGTTCAACCTGCTCCCCGTACTGACCGCGGTGGAGAACGTGGAGATCCCCATGCTGCTGCTCGAGTCCCACGCCAAGGAGGCCCGTGCCCGGGCGCTCGAGACCCTCGAGCTGGTCGGGTTGGGTGATCGGGCCCAGCACCGACCGGATCAGCTGTCGGGCGGCGAGCAGCAGCGGGTCGCACTCGCCCGCGCGTTGGTCCACCGTCCGGCGGTGGTGTGGGCCGACGAACCCACGGGGAACCTGGACTCGGAGTCGACGGCTGCGGTGATGGACCTGTTCCTGAAGCTCAATCGGGAGGGGCAGACCATCGTAATGGTGACACACAACCGGGAGGTGGCCGCCGCCGCTCATCGCATCGTGAGCATGCGCGACGGGCTGATCGAGGGTGGAGCGCTGGGTAACGGCGAAGTGGTCGCCGCCGAGACGTCGGTCAGATGAGCCCCCTCCTCGCTTTCGTCCTGCTCCTGTTCGCCCTCGCCTACGGGGCGGTGGCGGTGTTTGCCTTCCGCCACAAGCTCCTCGGCCGGCTTGCCTACCGCGAAGCCATCAGGCGCCGGGGACAGGCGCTTCTGGTGGTGGCCGGACTGATGATCGGGACTGCCACGATCACCGCTGCCCTGGTGTCAGCCGACTCGGTGGGCGACTCCTCGGTGGACGCGTTCGCTTACCGCAACTGGGGCTACGTCGACCTCACGGTGGGAGCGTCGAACCGGTTCTTCTCCAAGGACGCCGCCGCCCAGCTCGCATCGAAGCCCGAGGTGCGGCGAGTGACCGACGGCGTGGCCGCCGGTATCGAGGCCTATGGCTCGACCTCCGACCTGACCACGCGGCAGGGCACGTCGGGCGTCACCCTGGTGGGGTTCGATCCGGGGGCCCAGAGGCCGTTCGGTGCCTACACGCTGCTGTCGGGCCGCCGGACATATGGAACCGACCTGCTCCCCGGCCAGGTGCTCCTGTCGAGGGTCCTGGCCGACAAGCTGAACGTGAGAGCTGGAGACCGGCTGGCCTTCGGGGGTGAGAGCCAGGGTCCCAATACCCTTGGAGCCCGATCCGGGGCCCCGCCCGTCGAGTTGCGGGTGGCAGGCGTCGCCAAGCTGGAGGGGCCCGGCGGCTACACGCTGAGCTCGGTGGTCTTCGCCCCCCTCGAGACGGCGCAGCGACTCCTCGGCACCGATCAGATCAACGTCATCTGGATCTCGGCCCCCGGCGGCATCCGCGACAGCGGGCCAGCAGCCGAAGCGGCCGCTCCGGTCCTTCGTCGGGCGGTGAAGTCTCTTGACGCAGGCGTGCGGCTCATCGTCACCGAAGCGAAGGCTCGGGAAGCCGACGCGGCAACCGCCAACACGGTCTTCATCCGGGCCCTGTTGATCGGCATGAGTGCGCTGGTGGTGGCGGCGGGCGCTGCCTTGGTCGTGAACCTCATCGGCATGCTGGCCGAGGAGCGGCGATCGCGGATGGGCGTCCTCCGGGCCCTGGGCCTCAAGCGACGAGGCCTGGTCGGGCTCGCGGTCATCGAAGGCGCGTGGTACAGCCTCGCCGCCGGGCTGGTTGGCGTCGTCGTCGGCATGGGGGCGGGAAGGTTCATCGCCGCACGGTTCGGCAGGGCGTTCGCCGAGTTCGCCGGAGAAGACTTCGACTTCGAGTTTCACTACTCGCTGAAGGCACCGACCGTGGTGGCCGGGTTCGCCGTCGGCACGTTCCTGACACTGCTGGTGGTGTTCATCGCCGCCCGGCGAACGTCGCGCATGACCATCACCGCCGCCATCCGCAACCTGCCCGAGCCGCCTGCAGAGAAGAGCCGGCGGCCCTGGCCTCGCCGGATCCGACTGGCCGTCTTCGGTCTCGTCGGAGCGGCCGGGATCCTGATGTCGTCGGCGTTCACCAGGTTGGTCGGGGGGATCGCGCTGATTCTGGTGGTGGCCGCGGTGGTCAAGCCGAAGCTTTCCCCGCGCACCCACAGCACACTGATGGGGCTGGCCCTGGCGGGACTGTCCTTCGGGATGATCGCGGGGCAGGACCCCAACGCTGGCGCTCAGCTGTTCTTCCTCGTCTTCGTCATCGCCATGCTGACCGCCGTGTTCGGCCTGACCATCCTGGCCTCGGCCAATCTCCACGTCGCCGAGACGGTCGTGGGGCTGCTGGGGAAGGCCTTCTCCGGACTGCGGGCGACGCTGCGGCCGCCCCTCGCCTACCTGGCCAGGCGGCCGACCCGGACCGGCCTGACCACCGGCGTGTTCGCCGTGGTCGTCGGGATGCTGTCCCTGTTCGCGGTGTTCTTCGTCATCTTCCGTCCGAGCTACGAGCGGTTCGGCAACGGGTACGACGTGCGGGTGCTGTCCACGGGCGCGGCCTCCATCACCCTGCCCTCGGGGGTGCGATCGGAGGTAGCTCGATCGCTGGCCCTTCCGACGCTCGGTTACATCGGCCCGACGGACGGTGACGATGCGTTCTCCGACAGCGAGCGGACGTTCGTCCCCCTGTTCGTCCTGGGCGCCAATGCGGCCGGCGACCCGCCGGTTCGGCTGGACCAGCGCGACGACAAGTACGGCTCGGACAAGGCCGTGTGGGAGGCGGTCGCGCGTGACCCACGCCTGGTGGTGACCAACTTCGGCACGCCCGGCCAGCGTTTCACCCTGCGAGGACCCGACGGGCCGGTCAACTACCGCATCATCGGTTCGCAGCCGTTCGGCCTGCTGGACGGGATGTTCGGCACCGAGCGGACCTTCGCCCAGTTCAAAGGGGCACCGCTGGGTGTGTCGATGCTGATCGACGTGAAGGACGGGGTCGACGCGACCGCGGTGGCCAGGAAGATCGAGAGTGGGCTGTTCGGGCAGGGTGTGGACGCGGACTCCGTCCAGAAGCTGCTCGACAAGGCGGATCGAGCCAACAGGGCGTTCTTCTCCACCATCGATGTGCTCATGCGGATGGGACTGATCGTCGGCATCCTGTCGCTGGGGATCGTGGCGCTGCGCATAGTCGTGGAACGCCGGCACGTGATCGGGGTGCTCCGAGCTCTCGGATACAAGAAGCTGCATGTGCTGAGCGGACTGATGGCCGAGGCGGCGGTGACCGCGACCATCGGGGCGGTGGTCGGCCTGACGGTGGGGGTGATCATGGGATACGTCTTCTACCGCCAGCAGGACAGCCAGCCGGGCTTCGGCATCGACTTCGCCAGCATCGGCGGCGTCCTCGGGCTGATCTACGTGGCGGTGCTGCTGGTCACGCTGGGCCCGGCCTGGCGAGCGTCGCGCCTTCCTCCAGCTGAAGCGGTCCGCTACACGGAATAAGGAAGGCGGATGGCGGAGGAAGCTGCGACACCCCACGTGCGGATGGCGAATGTGGTGATCGACTGTGCCGATGTGGCGCGACTCGCGGAGTTCTGGAGCTCGGTGACCGGGTTCAAGCCTCGGGAAGGGGAGCCACCCTGGGACGACCCGGAATGGAAGGACGCCGACTGGGTGGCCCTGAGAGATCCAGCTGGGCATGCGCCCAGGATCGCGTTCCAGCGCGTACCGGAAGGAAAGGTGGTCAAGAACCGCGTGCACCTCGACTTCGAGGCAGACGACGAGGAAGCGACGGCCGCGCAGATCCAGGCGCTGGGGGCGTCGTTCCTGTGGCGCTCGAGCAATCCGGAGGACCCCTTCGTGACGCTCGCCGATCCCGAGGGGAACGAGTTCTGCGTGGTCCGGGCGACCAGGCCGCCCGGGTAGGCTAATCAGGACCTGCGCGGCAGCGGCGGATCGGAGGAGACCATGCGGACGGTGTTCACGGGCGGAACGGTATTCGACGGGACCGGGGCGCCGCCCGCCGAGGCGGACCTCGTCATCGAGGACGGACGGATCGTCGAGGTGGGGCCGGGCCTCGACGGCGACGAGAGCGTCGACGTGTCCGGGCAGGCCCTCCTCCCAGGACTGTTCGATTGCCACATCCACGTGGCCATGCGAAACGAGGACCTCGACGAGCTGGCCGTGATGCACCGCCCGTTCTCCTATCCGTTCTACCGAATCGCCGAGACCCTCCGGTGGATCCTCTCGCTCGGCATCACCACGGTCCGAGACGCGAGCGGGGCCGACGCCGGGCTGCGACAAGCGGTGGAGGACGGTGTGCTCGTCGGGCCTCGGATGCAGATCTCAGTGAACATGATCAGCATGACCGGGGGTCACAGCGATGCCTGGCTGCCCAGCGGCGCGGTGAGCCAGTGGGGCGTGACCTATCCCGGTATGCCCAGCGGCGTGTGCGATGGCGGCGAGGGCGTTCGGGCGAAGGTCCGCGAGATGGTCCGGGCTGGGGCAGACGTCATCAAGATCGCCTCGAGCGGGGGCTTCCTCTCACCGTTCGACGATCCGAAGCTCCCCCATTTCACGCAGTCCGAGGTGGAGGCGATCGTGGAGACGGCCGGCGACCTCGGCCGGTGGGTGATGTCACACGCCCACGGGGCGGAGGGGATCAAGCGTGCGGTCCGGGCCGGCGTCCGATCGACCACGGCACGTTCCTGGACGACGAGGGGATCGAGCTGATGCTCGAGCACGGGACCTGGCTCGTTCCCACCCTCACCGCGGGAGATACCACCGAAGAGATGGCGGCGGACCCGAAGATCCCAGAGCCGGTCCGGGAGAAGCTGCGGACCCTCGGCCGACCCGAGCTCGAGTCCTTCCGGCGCGCCGCGGAGGCGGGGGTCAAGGTCGCCATGGGCACGGACTGCCCCGTTGCCCCGCACGGGACGAACCTCCGGGAGCTGGTGCTGATGGCGGAGAAGGGATACACGCCATCGCAGGCGCTGGTGGCGGCCACGTCGAGCGCGGCCGAGCTGATGGGCTTGCAGGACGAGCTGGGCACGCTGGCGCCGGGCAAGCGAGCCGACGTGGTGGTCCTGGATGGCGACCCATTCGACTTCGAGAAGATGCCGGACCGTATCCGGGCGGTCTACAAGGACGGCGTCCGGGTGATCGGCTAAAGGGTGGACCCGCCGCCTGCAGCGGCTCGGCCCCGTCTCTATCTGCGCTGTCCGGAAGGTGGCCCTTGTCCGGGACCACGGCGGGGCGGGCCCGGCTGAGACGGGACGATCTTCGGCATCTCCGTCATGCGGGGGGCGACGCCGCTTCGCTCCATGCGGACCGTGATGTAGTCGTCCGCATGCCACCGCTCCGTCTCTTTCCACCCGGTGTTCAGGAGGTGGCGAAGGCGGCCGGCCGCGCTCTTCCGCAGTCGCTCGGTACGAGGTTCCCTCAAGTACAGACGCTCGTGGAACACTTCATGGTATTCAGCCATGGGCAGCAGTCTACCAAGCAGGGGTTGGGGAGAAGGTGGCATCGATGAATCTCGATTCCGTCCGCAATCTGAAGGCTTCGTTATCGGAGACACACCCCATGACGCTGGCGCTCCCGGCCCGGAAGGCCGCCCCGCTGGGTATTCCAGCTGGTCGGACGAAGGACGTCGAACGCGTACAACCGGGCATCGCCCTCGGTGTCGCTCCCGGCGCCGTCGAGGGTGACTACAGGCTCGCAGTGCGAGTCCAGCACCAGAGGCTGGCGCGAAGCGACCATGTCGCCCAGCTCATATCCGCAGCACGGGGAGAGGCCGACGTGCGGTTCATCGGGAGGGTGACCAAGCGCGACGCGTGGAACGAGGACCGGCACCGGCCGCTTCGACCCGGCATCTCGGTCGGTCACTTCCGAATAACCGCTGGCACCATCGGGTCGTTCGTGTCCCGCGGACAGTCAGTCTTCATCCTGTCGAACAACCACGTCCTGGCCGATGAGAACCAGGGGCGTCGTGGGGACGAGATCCTCCAGCCCGGCACGTACGACAAGGGGCGCCGCCCCAGAGACGTGGTTGGCGCCCTCCAGAAGTTCGTCAGGCTCGTGTCCGGGTCCGCCAACGCGATGGATTGCGCGATCGCCTCGCTGAACCAGGATGTCGAGTACGACCCTCGGCTCCCCCGTGCCAGGCGGCACTTGTCCACCGACGTAGCGGCGCCTGAGGATGCCTCTCGGGTTGAAAAGGTCGGGCGAACCACTGGTCACACGCGCGGGAGGGTGGCAGCGTTCGAAGTCGACGGTGTCGTCGTGGAGTACGACATCGGCAATCTTCGATTCGACGATCAGATCGAGATCGCCGGCACGCGGCAGCCCTTCAGTGCGGGCGGAGACAGCGGGTCCCTCATCTACACGAGCGGCGATCGCCGCCCCTATGCCTTGCTTTTCGCGGGAAGCGACGCTGGGGGACCTGCGGGCATGGGCGTGACGTACGCGAATCCATTGGAGCCGGTCCTGCGAGAACTCAGAGTAGACCTGCTAACTTGACGTCGATGAAGGCGGCGAGCATCTCCAAGGCAAGAGCTGCCAAGGCAAAGGCGGCGGAGCTTCTTGGCGATTCGAAGCTGGTGAACGGCATCGGGATCGCCCGGGAAGCCAAAGGCTATGCCGTGAAGGTGAACCTGGTGAAGGTCCCGAGAGACGGGTCGCTCCCAGCGGAGATCGATGGCGTTCCCGTTCGAGTGGAAGTCGTCGGTCGCATCAAGAAGCAGCCTCTGTCCACAAACAACTCGAGGCGGCGCCGTTCAGCCTGAGCGGGCAGCTGGCCCAGCGCTGACCCCACCGGGATCTGTCGCCGGTTAAGGGAGGGGTCGTGGAGGCCTTGCGAGTGCTCGGGGCGCTGCTGGGGGGACTGATCGCCCTGGCGACGTCGGCGAGTGTTCTGCAGACGCTGGTCACGCCCGGCGGGCGAGTGGCCCGCCTGTTCAGGACGGTCGACAAACTCATCGACGCGGCCTTCCGGATGGCCGGTCACTCGCTGCCCCACTACGGGCAGCGCTACCGGATCCTGGCCTTCCAGGCCCCGCTGGTCCTGGCGGTGACGCTGATCTCCTGGCTGGCCTCGTACCTGGTGGCCTATGGCCTGGTGCTTTGGCCGGCGACGGGGAACCTGGCGGCGGCGTTTCGCGAATCGGGCTCCTCGTTGTTCACCCTCGGCTTCGCCTCGACCCGAGGTGGAGGTCCGACCGTGATCGATTTCGTGGCCGGTGCTACGGGGCTGATCGTGGTCGCCCTGCAGATCGCCTACCTGCCCGCCCTCTACAGCGCCTTCAACCGGCGCGAGACGGAGGTCACGCTGATCGCGGTCCGGGCTGGGCTGCCCGCGTGGGGCCCGGAGCTGCTGGCCCGCAGCCGCTACACCATCACCATCGAGGAGCTCCCCGAGTTCTACCGGCAATGGGAGCGATGGGCAGCCGACGTGGCCGAGAGCCACTCGAGCTATCCGATCCTGTTGCGTTTTCGCTCGCCGCATCCGAAGGCATCGTGGCTGCTGGCACTGCTCTCTGTGATGGACTCGGCGGCGCTGTGGTCGGCGGTGGCTCCGGACGACCTCCCCGTCCAGGCCCGGCTCTGCCTGGCCATGGGGTTCCGGTGCCTGCGCCAGCTGGCGAGCACCGTGGGCATCCCGTACGACGAAGACCCTATGCCGGACGCCGGCATACAGCTCACCCGGGAGGAGTTCGACCAGGGCATCTCGCGGCTGCAGTCCGTCGACTTCCCGATGATGCGCACCCCGGACGAGGCCTGGCCTCATTTCCAGGGGTGGCGGGTGAACTACGAGCCGATCGCGTACCGCTTGGCCTACTTGATCGATGCCGTTCCGGCTGCGTGGTCGGGACCCCGCCGCTCCGGCGAACCGCCGGTCACTCCGCGCCTTGTGATCAACAGGACACCCGAGAACCCGGAGGGCGCTCCCCCGACGTACCGGACGAGAACCTAGTCGGTCGATCCCACCTCTCCATCGGCCCCTCGGAATGGGTCCTCGAGCCGATCTGGCGACGCAAGCACCGATAGCGGCGAACCGTGCGGCCGCAATCCCCTCACTGAGAATCGGCACCGACGCTCGGGCTGGGATCGGTCGGGGCTGAGACCTACACTTCGTCTCGTGCCGGTCTGCGGGAACTGCGGTACCGAGAACACCGAGGTTGCCCGATTCTGCCTGGCCTGCGGCAGGCCGCTTGACCAGGGACCCGCGCGTCGAGAGGCGCGGAAGGTCGTCACGGTGCTGTTCTCCGACGTCACGGGGTCGACCCACCTGGGCGAGCGCCTTGACCCCGAGTCCCTTCGGCAGATCTTGGCTCGCTATTTCGAGGAGATGAAGGCTGCCCTCGAAGCGCACGGCGGGACGGTGGAGAAATTCATCGGAGACGCCGTGATGGCCGTGTTCGGCATCCCGACCCTCCATGAGGACGACGCCCTTCGCGCTGTGCGGGCTGCCCTGGAGATGCGGCAACGCCTCGAGCGCTTGAACCGAGACTTGGAACGGGACCGGGGGATCGCCATCCTCACCAGGACGGGCCTGAACACCGGCGAGGTGGTGGCAGGCGATCCTGCGACCGGGCAGACGCTCGTCACCGGGGATGCGGTCAACGTGGCTGCGAGGCTCGAGCAGTCGGCCCAGCCCGGTGAGGTCCTGATCGGCGAGGCCACGTACCGGCTGGTTCGCGACGCCGTTACCGCGGAGCCGGCCGAGCCCATGACCGTCAAAGGAAAGGACGAGCCGATCACGGCCTTCCGGTTGCTCGAGGTTCATCCCGAGGCGGAGGCGGTCCGCCGGCACCTCGACTCCCCCATGGTCGGACGCTCGCGACAGCTCGCACTCATGAAGCAGACCTTTGAGGCGGCCGCCGAGGACCAGGCCTGCCATCTCTTTACGGTCATCGGCTCGCCAGGGGTGGGGAAGTCTCGGCTGGTCCAGGAGTTGGTGTCGGCGATCGCCGGCCGATCGACCGCCTTGCGTGGGCGATGCCTGCCCTACGGAGCCGGCATCACGTACTGGCCGGTGGTGGAGATGGTGAGACAGGCAGCGGCGATTACCGACGAGGATGGGGTCGACGCGGCAGCCGGGAAGCTCGCCGCCCTGCTTCCCGAAGAAGACCGCGAGGCGGTGGCCGATCGTCTCATGCAGGTCATCGGGCTTCGAGAAGCCACGGCGCCCGCCGAAGAGATCGCCTGGGCATTCCGAAAGCTGCTCGAGTCGCTGGCCGAGCAGCGCCAGGTGGCTGCGGTGTTCGACGATGTCCACTGGGCCGAACCGACACTGCTGGACCTGATCGACCACGTGGCCGAATGGTCGCGGGAGGCTCCGATCCTCCTGGTCGCCATCGCCCGCCAGGAGCTGCTCGATGTCCGGCCCGGCTGGGGAGGAGGAAAGCACAACGCCACCACGATCCAGCTCGAGCCGCTGTCCGAGAGGGACTGCGAGGTCCTCGTGGAGAACCTGCTTGGGATGGCCCTTCTTCCAGGGATCTCGAAGTCGAGAATCGCCGAGGCCGCCGAGGGGAACCCGCTGTTCGTCGAGCAGGTCCTGTCGATGCTCATCGACGACGAGCTCCTGCGGAGGGACGACGGACATTGGGTCCCAACCGGGGACCTGGCCACGATCCCAATCCCGCCCACGATCCAGGCCCTGCTCGCGGCGCGGCTGGACCGGCTGGGCGGTGAGGAACGGCAGGTCATCGAGCGGGCGTCGGTCGTGGGGAAGGTCTTCTACCAGAGCGCGGTCTCGGAACTGGCCCCCGAGCCGATGCGCCCCGCAGTGGGCGGTCACCTGATGACCCTCGTGCGCAAGGAGCTGATTAGGCCCGATCACTCGGACATCGTCCGGGAAACGGCATTTCGTTTCCGCCACATCTTGATCCGTGACGCTGCTTACGCCGGCATGCCGAAGGAGACGCGCGCCCAGCTCCATGAGGCGTTCGCGGGATGGCTCCAGCGGGTGGCAGGGGAACGCTCGCCGGAATTCGACGAGATCCTCGGCTATCACCTGGAGCAGGCGTACCGCTACCGGGAGGAGCTCGGGAGCATCGACGAGCGGGCCCGCGCGCTGGCCGCTCGCGCCGCCGACCATCTGGAGGCCGCCGGGCGACGGGCGCTGAACCGCTCGGACCTGGCTGCGGCGCAGGCCTTGCTCACGCGCACCGCCGAGCTGCTACCCGTCGGCGATCCCCGGCGCTCGACGGTGCTGCTCGACCTCGGGTGGGCACTCATGGAGCTGGGAGAGTTCGCCCGGGCGACAGCCGTCATCCAGGAGGTGAAGGAGGCGGCTCGCACGGCCGGCGACCGAGCCCTGGAGCTCCGGGCCAAGCTCCTCGAGGGTTGGCGGTGGGATGTTTCGGTGGCGTGGGAAGACCGGGCGGCTGTAGCCGAGCAGGCCATCCCGTTCTTCGAGGAGCACGAAGACGACATGGGGCTGTTCTTCGCCCACCGGATCCTTGCGGCGAAGCATTGGACCCACGGTCGCAGCGCCGCCTCGGCGGCGGAGCTCCAGCGAGTCATCGAGCTGGCGCGCCGAACCGGAGCGCCCCACGAGGCCTTCCTGCTGCACTGGCTGGGCGGGATCCACATGTGGGGGACGACGCCTGCGGCCGAAGGTGTCCGGCGTTGCGACGAGCTCCTGGCCGAGGCATCGGGGTTGCGCCTGGCCGAGGGATCGATCCTCACTGCCAGGGCCGTGCTCGCGGCGATGCTCGGGAGGGCCGACGAGGCTCGAGCGTCAGCGGCGAGAGCCCGGCCCCTCCTGGAAGACCTGGGCGGGGTTCTTTCCATCACGTGCGTCGGGAGTCGCATCGGCCTGATGGAGGAGATCCTCGGTGACCACGAGCGAGCTCTGGAAACCATGCGCGCTCCCGTCCTGGCCCTCGACCGCCTCGGGGAGAAGTCCTTCTTCTCCACGCTGGCGAGCCAGTTCGCCCGGGTGCTGGCGCTGACCGGGCGCCTGGACGAGGCGGAGGAATTCGCACAGAAGGGCAGGGACGCCTCGCCGATGGACGACTGGGCCTCACAGATCACATGGCGAGAGGCATTAGCGCTGGTCGAGGCCCAGCGCGGGAACCTCGAAGAGGCCGAACGGCTCGCCCGGGAGGCGGTTGCCCTGACCGAAGCCGTGGACTACCTGCCCCAGATGGCGGATGCGTGGTCCGACCTCGGATTCGTTCTTCGCCTGACGCGGCGGAAGGGGGAGGCCGCGGAGGCGCTCAGGCAGTCGCTCTCGCTCAGGGAAGCGAAAGGCGACGTGGTCCGAGCCGCCCGGGTTCGCCAGGAGCTGGCGGCCCTCGCCTGAATCTGGGCTGGGCGCCACCGTCGGGTTCAGGGAGGCATGCGGGTATATGAGTCGGAGACACGGAAAGGAGGTCCTGATGGCCGTCGCCTACACGTCCCGAGTTCGGATCGAACGCCTCGCCGGCGGGACCCGCAGAGCCTCGCTGCCGGTGGACCAGCCGGTCCTGTTCGGCGTGCACGACGAGATCGCCGAGCACTACAAGAAGGAGCCTGGAACCTTCGAGCCACATGCCTCCACTCTCGATTACCTGGTGGCCGCGGCCGGGGGTTGACTGACCGGCACCCTGGGAGGCGCGCTGGAGGCGCGCGAGATCCCCGCATCCGACGGCAGGCTGGTGGCCGACGTGACGGGTGAGGTCGAGAAGGCCGATGACGGCGTGATCATACTTCGCCGGGTTCACGTCCGGTATCGGCTGCAGGCCGATCCGGAGAAGCGGGAGGCGATCGACCGGATTCTCGGGTTCCACGTGTCCAAGTGCCCGGTGGCCCGGTCGCTCGAGGGGTGCGTGGAGATCACCACCGAACTCGAGCTGGTCCCGGCAAAGTCAGCAACGGCCGCCTGAAGTCGTTTATCGTCCAGCGCGCCGGATTTCCGCGGGATAGGGAGGACAAATGGTCGCAACGGCACCGTTCTTTCTCGTCTTCCGCTTCTTCCATATCGTGGCCGGGGTTCTCTGGGTCGGCTCCGCGTTCCTGTTCGTCGGGTTCATCGGGCCGTCCGCGGCCGAGGTCGGGCCCTCCGCCGGACCGCTGCTGACCGCGGCGGTGAAGAAGCGGAGGGTCGTGAAGGTCATGACCGGCTTGGGCGTGACGAACGTTCTGGCCGGATGGGTGTTGTGGCTGAGGAACATGGATCTGTACGGCTCCCTCGACAACTGGGTGACCTCGAGGTTCGGGCTCGTCATCACCATCGGCGCCGTACTGGCGTCCGTTTCAATGTTCGTCGGCACGATCGGCGTGGGGCGGAACGTGGAGCGCTTGGTGGACCTGGGGAACGAGATGGCCGCGTCGGGAGCTGCCCCCTCGACCGAGCAGCAGGCGCGGATGGGAGGGCTCATCAGCGCGCTCCAACGATACGGAAAGCTTGACCTCACGTTGCTGATCCTGGCCGTCATCGCGATGGCGACCGCCCGCTACTGGTAAGGCGACGCCTGGCGAGTTGGGCCGTATCGGCCAAGGCTGGCGCTCAGCAGCCGGTGGCGGCGCGGAGGGCCCGGCACACCTGCTCGAGCCAGTCGACCCCAAGCCGGCAAATTCTCTCGGTGAACACTCGACTCAAGACAGGGATGGCGCCCTGACGAGTGAGGATCAGATACGGTCGCCCGGCCCGCGGGACGAGGATGGCGTCTGCGTGGAGGAGGACTTGTCGTAGGCTCTTCCTATCCTTCGCATGGTGAACGCGGGAGGTGAAGGATGGCGACCCAGCCCCAGACCGGCCTCACTTACGAGGACCTGCAGGCCTTCCCCGACAACAACCTCCGCCGCGAGCTCATCGACGGGGAGCTCGTCGTGACCGCCGCACCGGCCACGCGGCACCAGCGCGTGGTGGCCAAGCTCGTCCTGAGGGTCGGAACGTACTGTGAGGAGCACGGTGGCGAGGTCCTGCCCGCGCCCTTCGACATCTACTTTTCGGAGACGAACGTGGTCGAGCCCGATGTGCTCTACGTGCGCCCCGAGAACCGCGGACGGTTCGAGAAGCGGTTCTTCCGCTCGGCGCCGGACTTGGTCGTTGAGGTCTCTTCCCCGTCGACGAGACGGCTCGAGCTGGTCCGCAAACGGGAGCTGTACGAGCGGTTTGCCGTGCCGGAGTTCTGGTTCGTGGACCTCGAGGCCGAGCGGGTCGAAGTGTACCGCCTGGAAGGGGATCGCTACGGTCACCCGCTGCTGTTCGCCCGGGAGGAAACGCTCGACACGCCGCAGGCTCCGGGGCTCGCGCTGGCCGTCGATGACCTGCTCGGGTCCCCGGAAGACTGAGTCGGGCATAGGCTCGCCGTAGCATATAGGCGACCAATCCGCCCCTCCCCACGACGATCCGTCGTCGGGTCGCCGACCTTCCCCTGGTTTGTTCGTGTCGTACTCCCATGGCCAGGAGGTCAGATGGGCCAATCGAAGAGAAAGAGGAGGAACATGGCCCGGCGGCGTCCAGCGGACCTATCCGCGACGCGGAAGGCCGAGCGGGAGGCCCGGGCGCTGGTCGACGACGTCTTCGATCCTCGAGTGTCAGCCGAGGTATCGGCGAAGGCCGTCCTCGAGATCGAGGCCGGTGAGCCGGTTCCGCCCGGGCTTGCTTCTGCGATCGCCTCGCGCACCTCTCCATCGAGGGCCCGCGAGGTCGTCGCTTCCCTCGAGAGATTGGAGCCCGAGTCGCTCACGACCATCGAACTGGTCGCGCAGGTGGCGGAGCTGGAAGACGACTTCGGGCGGGCTGCGAAGATCCGCGAGGGAGCCCTGACGCGCTCCGAGCATCCGAGACTTCGATTCCACCTCGCTCATGCCTATCTGGAATTGCACCGGATGGCAGATGCGCTGGAGCTCCTTGAACCCCTGACCCAACAGGACCCGGAAGACGAACTCGTCGGAGCCATCTTCGCCGACGCCCTCGTCGAGGCGGATCACCACCTCGCCGGGGTCGGCTCCAGGAGGCCCTGCCCCTGCGGATCCGGCCAGCGGTACGGTCGGTGCTGCCGGCCGAGGGAGCAGCGCGCGGTGGAGCGGTTCCGCGATCCCTCGCCTCTGTACGAGCTGCGAGAGGCCCTCAAGCGGTACTCGGAACGGCCCGAGTTCGAGCCGACCGTCACGGCTGGCGTCGAGGAATGGCTCTCGGAGTTGGGACAGGCCGGCTCCGAGTCTGGGAAGTCGGTGATCGACGAAGCCGAGCTCCGGCTGCTCGTCGAACGGACCTGGTACCTGATACCGGTTCCCGACGGAGGTTCGGGTTCGTCCGAACGGACCATCCTCGAACGGTTCGCGGATGACCCGGCGACGGCTCCTCACCTGGCACGCCGGGCTCGGGACTGGGCGGACGGGGCCCGATATGGGCTGTGGCAGGTGGACGAGCTCGAGCTGGGGCCGGCATCGCTGATCACGGACATCCTGACCGGCACCCGGCTGTTCGCTTCGATCCCGCCGGAGATCCGAGAGGGGCTACCCAGATGGACGGTGATCATGGGGGCGTTGATCCCGGTCGATGGGGTGTGGCGGACGGGAGCGGCGACCATGCGGATCGGTTCACGCGAGGGTGACGACATCGCGAACGAGCTGCTCAACTTGGCCGCCGAGTACACACGGAAGGCCGGTCGAGCCGGGCGGGGCCCTCGTGGCCGGGGCGGATCGAAGCCGAAAGGCAGCGCGCGGACCCGGCCGCTTCCCGACGTCCCGGCGGTCGAGCCCGGTACGCCGACCGCCGCGCTCAACGACCTTCGAGAGGAGACAGCCTCCCCCGAGCTGGCGGGACTCCTGAGCCGGTTGACGGCGTCGTTGCTCCCGTCGCTGTACGCGGAGGTGGCCGGACGAGCGGCCCGGCCGGTGGCGGTCACCAACACGGACGGCGACCCGCTCCTCTTCGTCACCGCTCGGGTCGAGGTGGACGACCCGGCCAAAGTGCGGGCTCGCCTCCTCGCCAACGCCGACTTCGAGGCGCTGGACGACGATGACACGGTCGCGTGGTTGGGGAGGGAGATGACCAGGCCCGAGCGGGACACGGCCATGGCCGAGGCCCGGGCCTTCGCCGAACGCCAAGGAACCGAGTTGGTGGAGGAGAGCGACAAGCCCCAGCGGTACAGCCGGGGGACGCTCGGGTTCGACGCCGGAGGGATATCGGTCGAAGTCAACTCGATGGAGCGGCTGGATCGGCTGGTGGCGATCCTCCGAGAGATCGGAGCCTCGCCGCGCGTGGTCTCGCGAGACGTAGTCGATCCGGCGGGGGAGGTCGAGCTCCTTAGAAGCGGCGGTTCGGGCTCGCCGCCGGGTGGCGGGTCCGCGGAGGCCGCTCGGGCGTGGCAGCAGGTCTGGTTGGACGAGGCGGTCCCGGCCCTCGGCGGGCTGACCCCTCGAGAGGCGGCGGAGGGCCTCGACAGCCGGCCCCTGCTGGAGTCGCTGCTGCGAGACCTGGAGTGGCGGTGGGAGAGCGCCCGGGCCCGGGGTTCGTCGGTGCCCGACATCGACGCCATCCGACTGGAGCTGGGGATGGAGGACTGGATCGCGCCCTACTTCGAGGAGGACAAGCCAGAAGAGCCCTCCACCTCAACCGAGGAGGACCGGCGACGGTGGGCGGTGCCACCTGCTGCCGGGAAGACACCGAGCAGGTGGCGGTCACGCCGCCCAGCCTGGCGCCCGAAGCCCGTCAGCGGGCACAGAAAGCGGCATCGCTGAGGCCACCGGACAGCGATCCGAGAAGGGCTAGGAAAGCCGACTGATGGCTCGGTGCGGAGCCGGCCGGGCGGCGCTTGGAACAAGCTGGCTAGAGGCTTCCCGTGGTCACGCAAAGCGGTCAGGCCGCGCCTCGCTCCCCTTCTATGATCACGTTCGGAAGGATCACCTCAGCCTCCGCATCCTCCAGGGGCTGATGATTCATTGCTAGCTTGAACGTCAGTGTTCTCTTGCCGGACAGCATCGGGTGGTCTTCCAAGCGAACGACTCCCGTCGCAGATGCCAGCGGAAACTCGAACGAGAGGCTGGACCCCGGCTCCCCCAGATACACGATGAGGGAGGTCTTCCCGGGTACGAATCCTCCCACCCGGTATCGGATGGGGACCGGAGCCAATACTCGTTGTCCCGAGCGCGGCGACAGGATGGTCAATGCCGGAACGAGGGAGCCGGGAGAGGTGGTCGCCTCAGCTGGCGAAACCGACGCGGCCGGAGAACTCGACGGCGCCTTGCCCCCACACGCCACCCCCAGGAGGATCAACAGCGACGCCCCCCCTGTAACCAGGGGGAACGTCGGCCGCGAGAAGAAGTGTGGACGCCTGTCCATGCTCGCTCGTTCCTTAGACGGGCCCGCAGTCGGGTCGGTTCCGGGCTCCCTCACCAGGTGGGGAAGGGCCGCGGAAACATCCGCGGCCCTTCCGAACTGAGCCCACACAGCGCTAGCACGAGATGACCCCGTCTCCCGGATCGACCATACAGCTGTCCGGCCCGGGACCGCCGTCGGCCAGATCGTTGCCGGAGACTCCGTCCACCGTGTCCAGCTTGTCGGGGCCTCTCCCGCCGAACAAGGCATCCGAGCCAGGTCCCCCGACGAGCTTGTCGGCTCCGTTGCCACCCCGGAGGGTGTCGTTGCCGTTTCCGCCCTCCAGGATGTCCTTTCCATTCCCTCCCAGGAGCAGGTCGTTGCCGTCTCCACCGAGCAGCCTGTCTCGGCCGTTCCCGCCGATCAGCACGTCGTTCCCGCCCAGGCCCTCGATGAGGTCGTTTCCGTTGCCCCCGCAGATCACGTCGTCCCCGGGAGTGCCGACCAGGTGATCGCTCTTGTTCGTGCCCGTGATCGTGCAGGGCACGCTGGGTGACAGATCGTCGTTCACGATGGTTCCTTCGCCCTGGCCATCGGCGATGGTGGCATTCACCGGGTTCGACAGGTTCACGAAGAAGTCTTCGTCCGGCTCGATCTTCGTGTCGCCGTTCACCGTCACGGTGACTTCCTCGCTGGTGTCTCCGGGGAGGAACGTGACCGTCCCCGCCGCCGGCACGTAATCGCCGTCCGCGACCGTCGCCGTTCCGTCGGCCGTGGCGAAGTCGACGGTGATGGTCTGGAAGCTCGGGTTCGACAGCGACACGGTGAACGTGGCCGGGGTCGGACCGAAGTTGCCCTCGTCCACGGCCACGTCGTCGATGGAGACCGCCGGCACAGGGTCATCGTTCAGGATCGTCCCGTCGCCCTGCCCATCATCGATGGTGGCGTTCACCGGATTCGACAGGTTCACGAAGAAGTCCTCGTTCGGCTCGAACTTCGTATCGCCGTTCACCAGGACGGTGATCGGTTCGCTGGTATCGCCCGGCACGAAGGTGAGCGTCCCGGAATTGCTCTGGTAGTCGCCATCCGCGACCGTGGCGGTACCGTCAGCCGTGGCGAAGTCGACCGTGACCGGGTCGGGCGAGGCACCGCTCAACGTGACAGTGAAGGTGAAAGCGGTCGTCCCGGCGTCGCCCTCGTTCAGGCTCACGTCGTCGATGGAGATCTCCGGTGGCGCGAACGACACACCGGCGGTGTAGACGTCGAATCTGGTCAAGGTGCCGTCCGGGTTGTCACCGGTGCTGTTCGAGTTGTCCGCCCAGACAGGGCGAAGGATACCCTGGAAGAAGGCGAGGCCCGTGTAGTCCCCGTAGTCGAGGTCCAGACAGCACGGGGGCGGCGGCTCGGCCCCATCCTCGTCAGAAGTGCCGGCGCTGACCAGGAAGTTCGGCTCGAACGTGACTCCGCCGTTGGTGCTCCTCGATCCGAACACCTGGGCGTCGTTGTTCGGCCCATCCGGATCGCCGGGCAGGTCGTTCCGGGCGTCGTGGAAGCTCACCCCGACGTCACCGGTAGCCTGGTCCACGGCGATCTTCGGCAGGAACTGGCTGTTGGTGCCCACGTCGTCGTTCACTCTGACGGGGGCGCTCCACGCCACCCCGTCGTTCGGAGAGGACCGGACCATGACGTCGGTGTCGTTGCTCTCGTCCGGAGTCTCCTCGTTGTACACGAGATAAACGCGTCCATTGTTGGGTCCTCCGGAGCGGTCGTATGCCAACCCGGCTTCTGCATCCACCGAACGGTCGGGTTGAGCGGGGATGAAGTCGAAGCCTCCGACGTTCGTCGTGGTGGCGGCGGTCGCGGCGCCGAACCCTCCAGCCCCAAGTCCGTCCGCATCCAGGTTCACGAAGATGGTGGCCGGGCCCTCTCCTGTCGCCGGGATCTGGTAGGCGACCAGTACCTGGCCTGCCGGACCGATGGCGATGTCGCCGTAGTTTCCTCCTACGGAACCAGGGGCGGTCTGCTCGGCGTTGAACGGACCGATGTTGCCCGCTCCGAGGCCGCTCACCGCCGCCCCCCGCGCCTGGATCCCCGTCCCAGAGCTGTCTCGCCACGTCACCCACACCGACCCCGGGCCGGTGGTCACGGTGGGCTGGTCCTTGCCGGCGCCGGTGTCGATCGGTCCGATTGAGGTCCACGTCCCCCCGCCGTCCGTGCTGACGAGAAGCTCCACGGTGCGGGGTGGGCCGAGTGCGAGGTACGCGAGGAACAGGTTCCCGAACGAGTCCCACGACAGGCTGGGGTCGCAGCACGCGGCGGCGAACCCGTCAGCTCCCGTACCGACCACGCCGGTAGTCCAATTCGCCCCTCCATCAGTGCTCCTTGCGGTGAACACCCCGGCCAGGTTGAGCGTCTCGTCGTTGGAGGAAGTGAATACTCGGTCTGCGTTCGTTGGGTCGATCGCAATGGCTGCCTCTAGCTGGTTGCCGGTCTTTCTGCTCACGTTGACATTTGCGCCGACCGCGAGCTGAGGCTTGGTGCGTGGGTTTGGCTTGGCCTCGAGGATCGCCCTCGGAGGCTTCGCGCTGGCGCTCGGGCCCTCCCCGGGTGGCGCCTCGAAGGGCTTGGTGCCGATGTCGGCATTCGACTGGATCCCCAGTCGAGCTGAGGCCGGAGTCGCCAAGAAGCCGACCTGGAGCACGAACAGGGCGATCGGAAGCACGACGGTCGCTACGAGCCGCTTCATTGGGGCCCCCCTTTGTCATGAGCACGCACGTTGGAAACGTCGTCTCAGGTACGTCCTCGCGCCCGGAATGTAGAGGCGGGGTGGCACGTGAGGCATCCGCTCTTTAGCCGAAAATGTCACTCTCTCCGGCGGTCACCCGATCGGGGGGCGATGGCAATGGGGATGGAGGCCGCCCAATCACCTGCCATGCTTCATCCTCAAGTACGGCACGCTGTATGCGCTCATGGATGCTGAGTCGAAACGGGATTGATTCGCGGGGTTGTCGAAGTGAACCGGAACGAAGGGCCTGCGACGTGGGAGATGCCCTAGTTGTCACTGATCGAGCTGGGCCGGAGCACCGCATTGGTCACAGCGCGCTGGGCATGCTGTCGTCCTCCTCCAGGACGACATCGGTGGGAATCTCTCGAACCGTCCGGGTTGCCGGCACGGCCACGACTCGGTTCAAGACGGCGATGGCAGCCTGGCGGGTCAGGATGAGGTACGGACGGCGGCCGGCCTCCGGGTGGGCTTGAACCGGGCCGGACCCGCCACGTATAACCGGCGTCGTGAAGATCGGCGAGACCGACCGGCTGGAGGACTGGCGTGAGGTTGCTGGGCGGGTCCGGCTCATGCGGAAGGCGCCGGTTCTCCGCGGCCTTTCCCGGGAGCTCCTGAACGAACTGGCCCTGCGGATGCGGAAAGGTGAGGTGGAGGCGGGGGAGGTTCTGTACCGGCGCTTCTATGTAATCGAATCCGGGCGTCTGGCAGGGACGGTCAAGGGAACCGACGAGACCTGGTACTTCGAGGCCGGGCAGTCGATCGGGGACGCGGCGCCACCTCGGCGCCCCTGCCTGTCTGGCCACTATCACCGCGGAGTCACCATCGCGCTTATGGGTCCTTTCCAGCGCTGAACTCGAGGAGCTTCGACGAGGCGACACTGCCCTCGACTCGGCGCTGGCCGCAGCGAAGCCCGGCCCCGAGGGCCTGCCTGGAGTCCTCGTCGCGGACCGGGAGCGGGTTTCCGAATCGACGTACGAGGAGTGAGCAGACGCGTCCGCGGCGGCAAGCGGATCCTCCACGACGTCTCGTTTTCGGTTGAGCCGGGAGAACTGGTGGCCATCGTGGGCGGGAGCGGCGCGGGCAAGTCCACGCTGCTCGATGCCATCGCCGGCGTTCATCCGGCCGACGAGGGAGCCGTTCTGTACAACGGCGTGGACCTGTACGGGAACATCGGCGCCTTCCGGTCCCGGCTCGGCTACGTGCCGCAGGAGGACATCATCCACCGGGAGCTGCCGCTCGAGCTCACCCTGCGCTATGCAGCTCGGCTCCGCCTCCCTGCGGGCACCTCGCGTGAGGAGATCGATGCATCGGTCGCACACACCATGGACGCGCTCGACCTTACCGAGCGGGCCGAGCTTCGCGTGGGCTCACTCTCCGGCGGGCAGCGCAAGCTGTCAGCATCGGGTGGAGCTGCTCACCACGCCGAGGTGTTCTTCCTGGAAGAGCCCACCTCCGGCCTGGATCCGGCCACGGAGTCGGACATGATGCGCCTCCTGCGCCGACTGGCCGACTCGGGAAGCACGGTGATCCTGACCACACACGCTCCCGAGAAGATCGGAATCTGCGACAAGGTGGTGTTCTTGGCCCGAGGCCACCTCGCTTTCTTCGGTCGGCCGAGGAGGCCACCGAGTACTTCGTGGTCGACTCCTTCGCCGAGATCTACGAGCGGCTGGGTCAGGAAGCCACGCCCGAGGAGTGGGGGCACCGGTTCGAAGCATCCCGGAAGGACCGGGCGATCGGCGATGCTTCCTGGCCCGAGGCCTCAGGGGACGAACGGGCCGCTTCGGTCGCCCGTCCGATTGGGCCGGTGGGGCAATGGGCGCTGCTTACCCGCCGGAACATCGACATCCTGGTGCGCAATCGGCTGACGCTTGCCATCCTGGTCGGCACGCCCGTTCTGGTTGTCCTCATGTTCGTCGTGCTGTTCAAGCCGGGAGCGTTCGACTTCGCCCATCCCAGTCCCAGCGCCACGATCATGATCCTGTATTGGATCGCGTTCGGCGGGTTCTTCTTCGGCCTCACCTACGGGCTTGCTGCAGATCGTCACCGAGCTCCCGATCTTCCGACGGGAGCGACGGGTGAACCTCCGGATCGGGCCGTACGTGATGTCGAAGCTCGCCGTGCTGGTCCCCTTCCTGGTGGGCGTCGACGTGGTGATGCTCGGGATCCTGCGGGCCTTCGACCGGTTGCCGAGCGCGGGGTGGGGCGTCTAGGGATCCCTGGCCGTCACCCTCCTGCTGGATGCCGTGGCCGCCCTGGCTCTCGGCCTGTTGACCTCTGCGGCAGTCTCCGAGCCGGCGCAGGCAACGGTAGCCATGCCACTGCTGTGCTTCCCCCAGGTGCTGTTCTCCGGGGCCATCTTGCCGGTGCCGATCATGGCGACGATCGGCAAGCTCCTGAGCTACCCGATGTCGGACCGGTGGGCGTTCGAGGCACTCGGGCGCGGACTGAGCCTCGACGAGCTGCTGGCCAGAGGTGGCAGCTCGCTGGGCCCGCCGCTGTTGGCCCAGTATGGCGACAGCTTCTCCAGGGCCGTATGGGTGGACTGGACGATCATGGGCGGGTTCGGTGCGCTGTTCCTGGCTCTGGCGTGCCTGGTCCTGGCCCGCCGGGCCAGCGTCGCGGTGCGCTGAGGAGCGGCTGTGCCCGCGGTCGACGCAGGTGATCGGCCAGATCGACGAGCTCTAGGACGTCGACCTTGCCGAACGTGAGGGGCTTCCGCAGAACGTTCCCGCCGGCCGACGCGATGATCGCCGGATCGAACCGATCGATACCCGCCAACTGCAATCGCCGCCTGACCTCGATTGCCCCGCGCCCGGCTTGCCTTATCGGCCGAGCGGTCGGCGTTGCCGTGAATGAGGCGGGCGCCCCCTGGGATAGAGGCCGGCGAGGACCGCCCACCGGTTCATCCGTACCGAGACAACGCTTCGCGTGGCCACCTCGCTCCCTGCCCGACCCCGGCGATCGCGGCCATCTTCGTGCCTGGCGCCCCCCGTGCGCCAGGGGCGCCTACTCCCTGATGGAATGCAAGGGATCAGACTCGCCCGGTAACGGCCTCGGACTCGGGCCACGCCGACGAGGCTTGCTCAACCCGCTCCAGCCATGGCGTCGCCTTGAGCCGCGCAAAGATCTCGCGCGCCTCATCCAGGAGGCCCTTAGCCTCACCGACCCGTCCCTGCGCGACGAGCCACTGGCCGTGCTCGAGCAGGGTGGTCGCCATGGAGAAGGGGGTGGCGAGCTCTCGGAACACCCCGGTGGCTGCCTTGAACAACTGCTCGACCAGGCCGTCCGCCCCCCTCTGCTCCGCAAGGCGGGCTCGGAAGCGCTTCGCCTGCGCATCAAGGAACGGCGGCAGCCTGCCAGGAGGGACCTCTTCCACTATCGTCAGGAGCTCCTCCGCCTTCGTCGCGTCTCCAAGGGTCAATGCCGACTCGGTCGCCAGGACGAACGCTTCCTTGACGATCTCCGACCCGAACCCGAGCAGCTCCCGGTCTCCGAACGCCTCCTCGGCTGCCTTCAGTGCGTCTTCGTGCCGGCCTTCCGCGCGAGCTCGCATGCCATGTGCTACGGCGAGCGACGCACGCTCCTGGACATCGGCGGACGCCTCCACCTTTGACAATCGGTCGAAGACCTTGGCGGCCTCTGAGAGCTCGCCCCGGTTCAGATGGATGATGGACCACCCGATCAGGAGGTTCGTGAAGACCGTCCGAACGTCATCCAGTCGTTCCTCAGGGATGGAGCCGATCATCTCCAGGGCTTCATCCCACTGGCCCAGCGCGGTGAAGGGATAGAACTGGCCGAGCATCTGCCACTCCCAGAGGCGGTTGCCGATCTTGCGCGCGAGGGCGAGTCCTCGCTGCACGTATTCGACTCCGTCTTGGTGACGATCCGTCTGAATGCATTGGTCGGCCAAGTTGTAGAAGGCACGGAGGGCCGCCGAGGAGAGGTCGTTCTCCAGCGCGATCTTGAGGGCGAATTCCATGAGCGCCACGCACTCGTTCCCCCTACCCCTCGACATCATGACGACGCCCTTGGTGTTCAGCGCCTGCGACAGAACCTCGGGGAGGCCGAGCCCCTCCGCGATATCGAGGGCGATCTCCAACCGCTCCAGAGCCCGGTCCGAGTGGCCGGAAAAGAAGAGCAAGCGGGCGAGCTGCGCTGCGAACATCGCGAGATCCTCGTCCGGCTCTTCGCTCTTCAACGTCTCGAAGGCCTGCTCCATGCGGTCGACGGCGTCCGCCAGCCGTCCGGTCTGCCACATGATCTCGGCATGGCGCGCGGAGACTCTGGCTGCGGCATGCGTGTGCCCCGCCTGCTCGAAGAGGGCGATGGCTTGCTCGAACCGGTCGGTGGCCATATCAGACCGTCCACCCATGCGTCCCATCATGCCCGCGCGTTCCAGGAGCTCGGCCCGCGTGGCGGGATCCTCGGCCAGTTCGGCGCCCTGCTCGAAGTAGTGTTGTGCCTCTTCGTTGGCGGCGAGTGACGCTGCGTGCTCACCGGCTCGCGCCAGCATCGTCCGTGCGTTCTCCTTGATCGCCTCTGCGTCCGGAGCATCCGGCGCCGCTCGATACGCCTCGGTGTAGTGGGACGCAATCACTTCCACGACCTCATCCTCTTCGTAGCCCGAAGACGTCTGCAGGTACGAGGCGACCGCGAGGTGCTTGGCCTTGCGTTCCTTCTTCGACAACGTCTCGTACGCGACGCGCTTCACCAGGTCCTGAAGGAAGCCATACTGGCCTCGCTCGGGCGAGCGAGGGTCCGCCTGGACCTGCAGGACCTCCTTGCGCACGAGCGAGGTCAGCAGGGTGTCCATCTCCGTCGCCGGGATGCTCGTCACCGCGGCGAGGGCGGGCTTGGAGAACGTCTTGCCCATCACCGAGGCGACCTGGAGCAGCCATCGTTCTTCAGCAGCGAGACCATCCAGACGCGCGGCGATCAGGGCGTGGAGGGTCTGTGGGACTTCCAGGTCCACCACGTGCTCGGTCAGGCGGTACTCGGATCCGTCCTTCTTGAGCAGCCCGCGGTCGAGGAGCATCCGGACCGTCTCGACGGCGTACAGCGGCACGCCCTCGGCTCGATCGAGGATCCTCGTTCGCAGCTCGTCCGGCAGGCCGGGGACCAGCCCCCGCAGGAGCGCCTCCATCGCGGCCGTCGCGAGCGGATCGAGGTAAGCCGAGATGAAGTTGCGCCTGCCCGCTCCCCACGTCGGGCGACGATCCTGCAGTTCCGGCCGGGCCAGCGTGAGGATGAACAGGGCGTGATCCTTCGACCACTCGAGCAGGTATTCGATGAAGTCGAGGAGCCCGGCATCGGCCCACTGGAGGTCCTCGAACAGCAGGATCGTGGGCCGCTGTTCGGCCACCCGCTCGAAGAAGAGCCGCCAGGCAGAGAACAGGTCGGCCTGTTCCCGGGCGACGTGCTCCTCGATGCCCAGGAGATGAGCCAGACGAGGCTCGACCCAACCTTGCTCCTCGGGATCGGGCATGAGCTGGGCGATCACGGCGCGCAGCTTCTCGTGGGCGACGTCGGGGGGCTCCCCCTCAGCGATCCCTGCTCGCATCCGGACCATCTCGGCGAGCGCCCAGTACGCCACGCCCTCGCCGTACGCCAGGCACCGCCCCCGATGCCACCACGTGTTCTGGGCCAGGCCGTCGACGTACTTCTCGAATTCCCACGACAGACGGGACTTTCCGATGCCGGCGATGCCCGTGACGGACACGAGGCGGGCCGTGCGATCCTCCGCCGTTGCATGAAACAGCTCCTTCAGCAGTCGGAGCTCGCGATCCCGGCCGACGAACGGGGCCTCCAGTCCGGTCACGCGCCTGGAGCCTCCCTTGGCGGCCACGACCCGCAGGGCCCGCCACAGCCGGACCGGCTCGGCCTTGCCCTTAAGCTCGTGGGCACCGGCATCCTCGTAGGCGACGGCGGACTCCGTCGCTCGCTTCGTCTCCTCGCCCACGAACACGAACCCTGGAGGTGCCGCCGCCTGGATGCGGGAGGCCGAGTTCACCAGGTCCCCGGCCACCATCCCCTGACCCTCGGCACCCACGGTCACCGCCGCCTCGCCGGTGAGAACCCCCGCCCGAGCCCGCAGACCTGGCACGCCCGCCTCGGCGCCCAGGGAGGTGACCGCATCGGTCAGATCGAGGGCTGCCCTGACCGCTCGCTCGGCGTCGTCCTCCTGGGCCACCGGAGTCCCCCACACCGCCATCACCGCGTCGCCGATGAACTTCTCCACAGTTCCGCCGTAGCGGCCGATCAGCTGACGAGAGGCGTCGAAGTATCGGGTGAGGAGATCGCGGACCTCTTCGGGGTCCCTGTCCTCGGACAACGTGGTGAACCCGACCAGGTCGGCGAAGAGCACCGAGACGAGGCGACGCTCGGCTGTGGCGGCCTCGCGGCCAACGACAGAGGGTCCGCCCGCCGGCGAAGATGCAGCTGACGGAGCCTGGGCATCGACGCGAGCCCCGCACTCCCCGCAGAACTTCTGCCCGGGCGGATTCTGGGTCCCGCAGGAGGGACACACCACAGCAAGGCGAGCCCCGCACTCGCCACAGAACTTTTGCCCGGACGGATTTACAGCTCCGCAGCTCGAGCAGGTCGTCACGGCTCAAGAGATTACTGGGAGAAGAGTCGCTCGAACAGGGTCACAAACCGCTGCGAGCGCGCTAGTTGCCGAAGTACCTCACTCTGCCAAGGATGTCTTCGCCCGGGCGCCCGGCCACGGTGGCCGGCCAACCGATGAGATCGGGACGCCGTCCGAACAACGCCAGGACCATCCCATTCTTGCGTGGACCACGAACCAGGCCCCCGTCCACCCGCCATCCTGCGGCGCTGCCGGGCAGCAGCGCCGCGGAAGGAGCGAGCAGCCCCCCGTGGCCCTCGGCTCGAAGCCGGCGGGCCTCCGCGCGACATCGAAGGTAGGTCCCGGGACCCCTGACCAGGATGCGCCTTGGCAGGGCCGGACGGGGGTGGTGGCCTTCATCTGGAACATCGATCGCCCACAGAGCTCGAGTGACAGTCTCGAGATCGGCCGGGTCGCGGATCTCCTCATGACGGATGAACTCCGCCCAGGCGCCATCGGGCGTGTCTGCCAGGTAATGGACCGGACCCTCACCGACGTCGTGCCAGCGGCCGGGGAGCTGCCCCGCGTCTTCCCACAGGAAGGGGAAACGCGAATCGCAATGTCGGAAGGCGATCACGTGGCCGGCGAGGAAGCCAGAGACCGGGCGAGCGCGAGCACTTCGGCCGGCCCCGGGTTCTCGGGGGCCCACGATCCCCGGAGGAGATCGGCTGGCGCGCGTTCTTCGAGCGCGAGTCGCTTCCGGCGAAACCACCGACGGATCCCGATCTGGTTATAGGAGCCCTTCAGCTCGCCGAACACCCTGGCCAGGAAGTGGAGCCGGGCGGCGACGTCGTCGGGAGTGGCCCGTGTGCCCGTGGCGTAGCGGCGAAGGCTCGACAGCGAGGTGCCCACGAGCGAGGAAAGCTCGTCCGCGCCGAATACCTCTAGCAGGGATACCCACTCGAATTCTGGGACGGGAGACTGCTCCAGTCCCTCCCACAGTCTTTCGATGGCGTCCTTCAGCTCTGTGAGATCGGATCGGTCGACGCGCCGGCCGTGCCTTCGGCGATTGGTCAGCCGCTCCAACGCCACCGCGGCCCCGGGAGCGATCCCCACTCGGCTCGCGCGTTCCGCCACCCGGCGAAGGGTCGTCAGATCGAGCGACTCGACCACGTCGGATTCCTCCAAGAGGCCCATCGCGTCGCTCAAGGTGATCGTCTCGAGGAACGACCGCATGAGCTCAGGCGCGTCGAACGGATCGCGTACGGACTGAATTCGGACTTCACTCATACTCCAGATTGTACCCGGTTTGAATCCGAGGTCGTGAGGCTATCACTCGGCTCTGACAGTCGCGCCGTCCGGTACCTCGCCTCGCTGCTGATCGAGCGTGGGGAGCCGGACGAGGCCCGGGAGGTCCTCGATTCCACCGCGAGGTGGGCGGACTCGGACGACCTGCAGCTCCAGGCGGGGTTCGCGTGGGTCCGCGCCCGCATCCTGCGGGCGGAGGGCCGGAATGAGGACGCGCTGGCCTCGGCACGAGACTCGATCGCCCTGGGACCGGGCCTCTCGTGGCTGCACACCGACGTCAAGGAGGCATTCGTCCAGGGGCTGGAAGCCGCGGCGGCCCTCGCAGACACGAGCTCTCTGCGCGAACTGCTGGAGAAGATCGACGGACTTTGGCCGGGCGAGCGCTCGCCAATCCTCGAGGCCCAGGCCTCACGGTTCCGGGGGCGGCTGGCCTGGATCGAGGGAGACCTGGACCGCGTTCCCACCCATATGAAGCCGGCGGCCGGCGCCTTCCGTGAGATCGGCACGCCCTTCTGGCTGGCCGTCACGCTGCTCGAGCACGCCGAGTGGCTCGGTTCCCAGCAACGGCTCGACGAGGCGGAGCCGCTCCTGGCAGAGGCCGGCGAGGTCTTCGAGCGCCTGCAGGCCAAGCCCTGGCTGGAGCGGTTGCAGCAGGCACCCCGCCCCGCGGTCGTCGGGTAGAACTCCCCGGCCGTTTCCCAGCCATACACTGGCACCATGAATGGGACGTCCGAACGGCTGAGGGAGATCTTTCGCAATGCCGGCGTGGTGGTCGCGTACCTCTTCGGTTCTCGGGCCCGCGGCGGGGCTCGGGAGAGCAGCGACGCCGACGTGGCGGTCCTGCTCGAAGGGAGGCGAGGACTGCTGGAGCAGGAAGCGCTGGCGGACCAGCTCGGTCGAGTCATGGGCGTCCCGGACGTCGACCTCATCGTGCTGGATGAGGCTCCCCTCGAGATGAGGGGCCGGGTCGTCCAAGAGGGCCGCGTGCTTTTCTCGGCCGACGAGGCCCGTCGAGTGGCCTTCGAGGTGTTGACCCGATCGCAGTACTTCGACTTCCTCCCAACCCTCGAGGCCCATACTCGCCGCTACCTGCAGCAGGTGGCTCGCGAGGGCTTGCGTGGTTGATCCCGCGCGCGTCCGAAGGCTCCTCGAGGCTCTGTCGGAGAATCGGACGCGCCTCTCCCAGCTTGCCTCGATGCCGGTAGACCGCTACGTCGAGCAGCAGGCCTTCGCCGGCCGTTACCTGGTCCAGGCCTCGGCCCAGGTCTGCATCGACCTGGCCAATCACCTCATCTCCTCGGAAGGATGGCGCGTGCCGCGAGACTTCCGGGACGCCTTCACGGTGCTCGAGGAGCGTGGCATCCTCGATGCGAGGCTGGCTGAGCGGATGCGGGCGCTGGTCGGGCTGCGGAACAGGCTGGTTCATCTGTACGCCGAGGTTGATGACTCGCGGGTCCACCGTGCCTTGAGCGAGGGTCTGAGCGACCTCGACGCCTTCGCTCGCAGTGTGGCGGCCTTCGCCGAGGGGCAATCGCCCCAGCATTAGGACCGCCATGGACGCCCACTGACCTTGCGTCGATCTCGTGATTCAGTGAACCTACGGTCAAGCTACGGCTCGTCAATCGCCCATCGGCCGCTCGGAACGAACGTCACGCATCGGGAAGTCCGCGATGTTGTCGGTC
>Ga0137374_10001193_pt1 | contig 29122 bp, 35 predicted proteins | sample SagtaG_20_FD_104811 | JGI IMG/M metagenome (GOLD analysis project Ga0137374, IMG submission 104811) | Vadose zone soil microbial communities from Sagehorn Ranch, Mendocino, California, USA - Sage1_R_100_16 metaG | ecosystem: Environmental > Terrestrial > Soil > Vadose zone | place: USA... | reverse complement strand
CTGATGCCGCCGCCTGCGCGCGAGTCCGCATTCAGGCGTCCGCTGGTTGCGATTCTCATCGGCATCGCGGCGAAGCGTGTCGGATCCGCGACGCTTCGCCGCTGGCTTCGGATCGCATCGCTCGCGACAGTCGTCTACCGGATTGCGCGCGCACTACGGCATTGACGTCCCGCCGTCGGAGCCCGGCGATCGCAACGCGCCGCGCGCAGGCGACTTCGCCGGTTTGTTCAAGCGATGGGCGGCGAGCGAACCGTGCTCGATTCGACCGGCCCGACCGCCGGAAGCAGACCGATCTGCTGGTAGAGCGACATGAAGTCGAATGAATTCCAGCCTTCGACGATCCGGCCGTTACGAATGTGCGCGATTCCCATTCCCCAGAAGTCGATCGGCTTTTGCGTGGGTGCAATGTCGAGACCGTGACCGAGATGGCGGCCGCTGACGCGGCAATGGACCGCGACGTATTCGCCTTCGGTCACGGTTCGGGCGATCGATATCCGGATATCGGGAAAGGCTGACCGGAATCGACGCCAGAAAGGCTTGAAGTCGCCCGGGCCGACGAGCGGCTTACCGTCCGGCGTGGGCAAGCCGTGCATGCGCGCGTCGGCGGCGAGGTACTGGTCGATCGCGGCCTCGGATCCCTCGTTCCACACTTTCGTAAACCAGTCGCGAGCGACTGCATCGGGCGTCGTGGACATGATGGGTGTTCTCCTTGAACGTGTAATCGTTGCGTCAAAGCCCCAGGTCGCGCCAGATCGCATCGACGCGCGCCGTGACGGCGGCATCCATCGTGATCGGCATGCCCCAGTTGCGCTGCGTCTCGCCCGGCCACTTGTTGGTCGCATCGATGCCCATCTTGCTGCCCAGCCCCGACACGGGTGACGCGAAATCGAGGTAGTCGATCGGCGTCGATTCGACGATCAGCGTGTCGCGCGCGGGATCGACGCGCGTGGTCATCGCCCAGACGACCTCCTTCCAGTCACGCACGTTCACGTCGTCGTCGGTCACGACGATCATCTTCGTGTACATGAACTGGCGCAGAAAGCTCCAGACGCCGAACATCACGCGCTTCGCGTGACCGGGGTACTGCTTCTTCATCGACACGACGGCCAGCCGATAGCTGCAGCCTTCGGGCGGCAAGTAGAAGTCGGCAATCTCCGGAAACTGCTTCTGCAGCAGCGGCACGAACACTTCGTTCAGCGCGACGCCGAGGATCGCCGGCTCGTCGGGCGGCTTGCCGGTGTACGTCGAATGGTAGATCGGGTCGCGGCGCATCGTGATGCGCTCGATCGTCAGCGCGGGAAAGCGCTCGACCTCGTTGTAGTAGCCGGTGTGATCGCCGAACGGCCCTTCGAGCGCCGTCTCGAAGCCGGTCGGATCGCTCGCGTCGGGCTGCAAATGGCCTTCGAGCACGATCTCGGCTGACGCCGGAACGTCGAGGCCGTGCGTGAGGCACTTGACGATCTCGGTGCGCGCGCCGCGAAGAAGGCCCGCGAACTGATATTCCGACAACGTATCGGGCACCGGTGTGACGGCGCCGAGTATCGTCGCTGGGTCGGCGCCGAGCGCAACGGCGACCGGAAACGGCGTGCCGGGGCTCGCGCGCGCGTGATCGCGAAAATCGAGCGCGCCGCCACGTTGCGCGAGCCATCGCATGATGACCTTGTTTCGCGCGATCACCTGCTGCCGGTAGATGCCCAGGTTCTGCCGCGTCTTGTGCGGGCCGCGCGTCACGGTAAGCCCCCACGTGATCAGCGGGCCGGCGTCGCCGGGCCAGCACGTCTGCACGGGAAGGCGCCCGAGATCGACCTCGGCGCCTTCCCAGACGATCTGCTGGCACGGCGCCGAGCGGCGCTCCTTCGGCGCCATGTTCATCACCTGCATCAGCATCGGCCGCGTCGTCTGCCACGCATCGACGAGGCCTTTCGGCGGCTCGGGCTCTTTGAGTAACGCGAGCAGCCGGCCGACCTCGCGCAACGACGCGATGCTGTCCTGTCCCATGCCGAGCGCGACGCGCTGCGGCGTGCCGAACAGGTTGCCGAGCACCGGAATCGTGTGGCCCTTCGGCCGCTCGAACAGCAGCGCCGGACCGCCGGCCTTCAGCACGCGATCGCAGATCTCCGTCATCTCGAGACGCGGATCGACTTCGGCGCGCACGCGCTTCAATTCGCCTCGCGCTTCGAGCTGCGCGAGGAAGTCGCGAAGATCGGAGTAGGTCATCCGGGTCCGTGAATATTGCCGCGCCGCGCGGCGGCTTTGTCGCTATCGGCACGCGTCGAGCGTACCTATCGTTGAGCCCACATGCCCGAGCCGCATCGAGTCCGCAGTCTAGCGTGACTTCGGACACGGCGTCGACGCGTGCGACAACAGGAGATGAACATGTACGCGAATTTGGCGAAGAAGTGCGCGGTGATCGCTTCTGCGATGGCGCTTTGCGCAGCGGCGGTGAGCGGCAATGCGGCGGACACGTTCGCTGCAGGCAAGGATGGCGTGCACCCGCACGTCGTGGGCGTCGTTGCGCATTCCGACGCGTCGGACGTGACTCCCCGTGCCGCGGCCGATTACCAGGGCATATGGCAGAACGCGCCCGCCGGATCGGAGCCCGGCTGGGGGATCGCCTTCGCGCCGCGAGGCGACTCGGTCTATGCGACGTGGTTCACGTACGACGCCGACGGCTCACCGATGTGGCTCGCGCTCACCGCGCAGGACATCTCCGGCGTGCTCGACTCGGATTACGCGCCGCAGACCGTTTTCGTCGGTTCGCTGTATCGGGCGACGATGAGCGCCGACGCAGCAGGTCATCCGAGCGCGGACCTCGTTGCGTACGGGCCCGCCGTGGTCGAGTTCGATGCGCCGGACCTCGGCGTCTTCTACTACAACGTCGACGGCGCCTGGCGACACAAGGTCATCGAGCGGACGTTCTTCGCCGATCCGGTTGCCGCGTGCTCGTCTGCGCCTGGCATCGACGGCTTGTGGACGGACGCGGCGAAGGATGCCGCTCACGCGTACGCCAGCGGATTGCACGTCGCGCAGCGCGGCGACGTGATCGTCGCGACGTGGTTCACGTACGAGGCGCAGGGCAAAGGCGTCTGGCGCGTGATGTCGGCCGCTCGCAGCGGACCGAGCGATTACACGGGCACGATCTATCAGACGCGCGGGCCGGCCATCACGGCGCCGTTCGACGCGGCGCAGGTCGCGGTGAGCGCCGTCGGCGCCGGCACGCTGTCGTTCGCCGACTCAGGCGAGGGCGCATTCTCGTTCATCGTCGACGGCGCTCCGGCGGCGATGCCGATCACGCGACGGACGGTTGCGCCGCCCGCCGCGCCCTGCAACTGACGCGACAACGTCTCAACGGACGGCGGGCCGGCGCACGGCCCGCCGCCGCTACAATGCGGTATGCCGAGCATCGCCGCGAGCACGCTCGAAAATGCGCGCTTCGTGCGTACGCGTCGCATCGTCTTCGGCATCGTGCTCGCGAGCTTCGTGCTGTCGTTCTTCCACCGGACGGCGCCTGCGGCGATCGCGAGCGAGTTGACGCAAGCATTCTCGATCGGCGGCGCGCTGCTCGGCACGCTCGCCGCGACGTACTTCTACGTTTACACGCTGTTGCAGATTCCGGTCGGCGTGCTCGCCGACACGTGGGGACCACGGCGGCTGCTCGCCGCCGGCTCGCTCGTCGCGGGACTCGGATCCCTCGCGTTCGCGCTCGCGCCGACATGGGAAGTCGCGGCAGCGGGGCGCACGCTCGTCGGCGTCGGTGTGGCCACAGCGTTCATCGCGATCCTCAAGATCAACGCTGTCTGGTTTCCCGCCAACCGGTTCGCGACGCTGAACGGCGTGACGCTGTTCGCCGGTAACCTCGGCGCGGTCGCAGCAGGCGCGCCGCTCGCATGGGCCGTCACGTTCACGTCGTGGCGTGTCGTGTTCGTCGCGCTTGCCGCGCTCTCGACGCTGCTCGCCGTCGCGACGTGGTGGAAAGTGCGCGACCGACCCGATGAGCTCGGCTTTGCGCCCGTGAATGCAGCGGCTACGCTCGGTCCGAAGAACGTGCGCTGGACCGCAGCGCTCGTCCGCGTGCTCGCGAACCCCGCGACGTGGCCGTCGTTCATCGTGAACGTCGGCGTCGGCGGCAGCTATCTCGCGTTCGCGGGCCTGTGGGGCGTGCCCTATCTCGTCGACGTGCAGGCGATGTCGCGCGTCGCGGCCGCGCAGCACACGAGCTTGCTGCTGCTCGGTGTCGCAATCGGCGCGATCGCCGTCGGAATGATCTCCGATCGGCTTCGCAACCGGCACGCGGTGATGCGTGCGTACACGGCGCTCTATGCGCTGTCGTGGCTGCCATGGCTGTTGCATGCGAGCGTGCCGGCCGGCGCGAGCCACGCGTGGTTCCTGCTGATGGGACTGCTCATTCCGGGCTTCACGCTGACATGGACGATCGCGAAGGAAGTCAATCGGCCCGAGCATTCGGGCATCGCGACGTCGGTCGTCAATCTCGGCATCTTCCTCGGTACGGGAATTCTCCAGCCGCTCGCGGGCTACGTGCTCGACCGCGGCCGCGCCGCCGGTGACGCTGCCGCTGGATGGGATCGCGCGCTGTGGCTGCTCGCAGGCTCTGCCGCGATCGGCGCGCTCGCCGCTTGGGCGGTGCGCGAGCCGGCGCGTGCACACTGATCGCGTGCCGCGCGGCGGCTCTTGCATGCGCTCAGTCGCCGGTGCGACGCACGGCCAAGTTGTCCCCGCTCAGGCTTTCGTGCTTCAGCACGGCACCATGAAGCGTTTTCGAGCGCGCCTCGAGCTCGTGCGCCTTGTGGAAGTAAGTCTTTGCACGCTCGACCTCTCCGCCCACCTCGATGTGCTCTGCCATGTGCTTGATCAGCATGACGGCTTCTTCGAGGCTGCGCATCACCTGCCAAAGCATTTCGCCGGTGGACTCCATGACGGCTTCGAGCAACGCACTGTCGCTGTAGGCGTGCCCCGTGTGGCAACGGTAGCGCGCCATCTTGTCTTCCATCAGCCTGACGAGCACGCCGTGGCATTCCGGACACGTGAACGGTGTGAGATCGCCCATTGCCATGATGCCTTTCTGGAACGCTCCGCCTTCGGTCGCAATGGCGAGCTCGGTCTTCAGGCGCTTGCGAAGATCCGTTTCGCCTTTCGTGTCGCCGCGACGGCGCGCTGCCGCGAGGCGAGCCACCAGCGGCCCTATTTCCTTCGCCGGCAGCTGGTAATCCACGCGCACCTGATCCAACGCGCTCAAAGGCATGGATTCGAAACGCGCATCGTTCGGCTGCTGAACGACCGCGATGCCGCCCAGTCGTTTGATCGTCCACAGCCCGGACGTTCCGTCATCCAGCGCACCGGAGAGCACGATGCCGATCACGTTCGAGCCGTGGTTGTACGCAGCGGAGCGAAAAAGCGCGTCGATGGACGGCCGGAAGCGGTTCTCTTTGGGTCCCTTCTTCACCGCCATAGCCCACTCTCCACCAGCAGATGATGGTCGGGCGGCGCCACGTAGATGTGTCCGGCTTCGATTTTCGCGCCGTCCTCGGCATGCCGTGCGGGAAGCGTGCGCGAGAAATTCAGGATCTCCGGCAGCGAGCTTGGCCTCGACGGCGAGACGTGAAGTACGACAAACACCGCCGCGGGCAAGTCCTTGGGCAATCCGTCGACGACCTCGCGCAAGCTCTCGACGCCGCCGGCGGAGGCGCCGAGCACGACGACGCACTGGGTAACCGACATCGCATCCTCCTCGAGCGGCGTCGCGGCGCTTGCGACGGCGCTACTCCGCCATCAACTGACCGCGTTCGCGCCGCCGTCCATCGGCACGATCACGCCGGTGACGTAACTCGCCGCGTCCGACGCGAGAAATAGCGCGACTTGCGCAAACTTCCTCCGGGGTGCCGAGCCGACGAAGCGGAATGCGCTCGCGCGCCGCAGCAAGAAGCTCGTCGGGCGAGCGGCCGGTCATTCTTGCTTCGGCTGCGAGCACTAGCTCGACGCGGCCAGTCATCGTTTGACCTGGATTGATGCCGTTGATTCGGATGCCGCGCGGGCCGCAGGCTGCGGCGAGTCCTACGGTCGCGAGCATCAGCGCCGCGTTGGCCGCGCCGCCGGGAAGGTGGACCGGGCTTGCCACTTTGCCGCCCGATCCGATGATGTTGACGACTGCGCCGCTTGGCCGCCGGCGGAATTGACGAGCACGTATCATCCGCCCTGCCGTGAACCGCTCGACGTCCGCATCGCCTCGAGCGCCGCGTCGACTTCACGCAGCCGCCGGCTCACCTCGCGGCCCATGTTCATCTCGATCATCGCGAACTGCTCGACGTCCTTCTGGTAGACGTCGTACAGACACGCACTCGAGATCTGCAATGCCGTGCAGTCGTCGATCGCGCGAACCGACGCGCTGCGCGGTGCCAGATCGATCAGCGACATCTCGCCGAAGCATTCGCCCGCGCTCGCCGTGCGCACCACGTGGCCGTCGGCCTTGATCACGGCGACGCTGCCCGCCTGCAGTACGAACATCGAGTCGGCGGTATCGCCTTCGTGAAAGAAGAACTCTCCTCGCGCAACCGTCATGAGCGGCGCGCGGTCGACAATGAATTGCACGATGTCGTCCCGGATCCCGCCGAAGATCGACATCGCTTGCAGCAGCTGCATGCGCCCGTCTTGCATCAGGGGTGCCCGGCGAATGGCAAGTAGCCATCGTAGTAGGCGAACGATCCGATTTCAACCGCCCGTCTCAAAGCCATCGCGTGAGCACGCGCCACGCGGCGAGCTTCTCGGCGAACGGCCTCGTGTACGCGGGGCTCGTCGATGGCATGATCAACGTCGAATAACCGGCCTCGCGATACGCCGGCTCGCGCCGCGCAGCCGTCTGTCCGTTGAAGCAGACCGCGGCGAGCGTGGGCGCCGCGCGCGCCACACGCGCGATCTCGCCGTGCTCCGCGTTGCGGATCGACGCGTCGAGACTGCCGCGCCGCTCGCACGCGACGATGATGTCCCACAGTCCGACGCCGCGCGCGCGCAGCCGTGCAAGGCGTGCGCGGTACGGCATCTGGGCGAGCGGCTCTTCGAGCACCGCCGAGAGGATCGGCCAGAAGTGGTTGCGCCGATGCGCGTAGTACTCGCGCGCGGCAAGCGACGCCTCGCCCGGAAAGCTGCCGAGGATCAGCACGCGCGTGCCGCGGTCGAGGACCGGGGCGAGTCCGCGCTTGCGGGCTACAGCCGCGGCCATGCATGCAGACGCACGGCGAAGTCGAGCGCGATGCCGGCGAATACCGCGAGGCCCAGCCAGTGGTTGTGCAGAAACGCACGAAAGCACGCGTCGCGATCGCGCTTGCGGATCAGCCACAGGTGATACATCGCGCAGCAGGCCGCAACGCCCAGACCGGCGTAATAGAACGCGCCCATGTGACGCAGCAACCCGACATACGCCATGCCGCCGAGGTAGATCGCATAGCAGACCGCGACGGCCGCGACGTCGAAGCGTCCGAACGTGATCGCGGATGTCCGCAGGCCGAGACGGATGTCGTCGTCGCGATCGACCATCGCATACTCGGTGTCGTACGCGATCACCCAGAACAGGTTGAGCGCAAGAAGCCACCACGCGATCGGCAGGTTGCGATCGTAGACGGCGGCGAACGCCATCGGGATGCCGAACGAGAAAGCGATGCCGAGGAATGCCTGCGGCAGCGCGAAAAAGCGCTTGAAGAACGGATAGACGATCGTGATCACCACGGCGGGCAGCGTCAGCAGCACCGTCGTCCAGTTCGTCGCGAGCGTCAGCAGCAACGCGAGGAACGCGAGCACGGCGGCGACGACAAGCGCCTCCCACGGCGCAATCTCGCCGGTCGCGAGCGGCCGCTTCGCCGTGCGCTTGACGTGCGCGTCGAAGCGGCGGTCGGCCCAGTCGTTGATCGCGCAGCCGCCCGAGCGTATCAGCACCGTGCCGGTGACGAACACGATCAGTTGCGTCATCGTCGCGCGGCCGCCCGACGCGAGCCAGAGCGCGGACAGCGTCGGCCACAACAGCAGCAGAATGCCGATCGGCTTGTCGAGGCGGATCAGCCGCTCATACGCGTCGATGCGAGCGGCGATTCGTTGCCAGCGCGTGGACGCGAGCGTGCCGGCGGACGGCTCGGGTTGCGGTGATGAATCCATCTTCGGCTCGCAGGCTTGTCTCGCTACAACGGCAGCGCGAGCTGGCGCTTCAAGTCACGCGGCGCGACTTCGGCGAGCAGCCGCTCGGGTGTCGCGTAGCGCAGCCGCACGCGCAGCTCGCGCTTCATCCGCACATTCGACAATCGGCGCGACTCGCCCATGAACGACAGCAGCATCGGCGCGATACGGTGCTCAGCCTCCTCCCACGTGACGCGCGGAGGTCGCGCGAGATGGAACGCGTCGGCGACCATGTCGAACCAGCCGCCCATCTTCATTTCCGCGTCGTCGGTGACGTTGTACGCGCGATTCGGCTTCGCGCGGAACATCGCGGCGACGACCGCGCGCGCGAGGTCGTCGGCGTGGATGTGGTTGGTGAAGACATCGTCGTCCGCGGCGAGCACCGGCGTGCCTTGCTTGATGCGCTCGATCGGCAGGCGCGTCGGCGCGTAGACGCCCGGCGCGCGCAGGATGGCGAGCGCCACGCCGTAGCGCGCCGCCCATCGGCGCAAGCGGATTTCCGCAGCGACGCGTCTTCGTGCGCGCGGCGTCTGCGCGCGTCGCGGCCGGCGCTCGTCGATGCGCGCGCCTGCGCAATCACCGTACACGCCCGACGTCGAAACGTAGACGAAACGCTGTGGTATGCTGCGCGCGCGCGTCAACGCCGCGATCAATCGTTGCGTGCGCGGATCGTCGTTGCCTTCCGACGGCGGCGGCGCAAAATGCAGCACTGCGAACGGCGCCGTGCGCAGCCGGGCGAGCGAGGCGAGCCGATCGAGGTCGCCTTCGATCGGCACGATGCCGTGCGTGCGCAACCGCGGCGCGTCCTCGGCGCGGCGTGTGAGCCCGTAGAGGCGCGCGCGGCCGCGCAACAGGTCGGCGGCGCGAAGCGCGACGTCGCCGCAGCCGATCAGCAGGACGCGAAGCACGCTCGAGCGACCCGCCGGGCCGGGCCGGCCTCTTCACCGATTTCCAGATGCCGCATCAGATCATTATAAAGCCGAGCGATCACACGTTCGCGTGCGACGACGGCGACACGGTGCTCGCTGCGGCGATGGCCGCGGACCTGATGATTCCCTATGGCTGCCGCAACGGCGCGTGCGGAACGTGCAAGGGCAGGATTCTGTCAGGCAACGTCGATTACGGCCCGTATCAGAAGTCGACGCTCAGCGAAGACGACAAGGCGCAGGGTCTCGCGCTCTTCTGCTGCGCGAAGCCGCTCACGGATCTCGCGATCGAGGTGAAGGAAGTACGCCGCGCCGGCGATCTGCAGTTGAAGCGGCTGCCGTGCCGTGTCGAATCGATCGCCAAACCGGCGGCCGACGTCGCGATCCTCAAGCTGAAGCTGCCGGCGAACGAGCGCCTGCAGTTCCTCGCCGGCCAGTACATCGACTTCCTGCTGAAGGACGGGCACCGGCGCAGCTTCTCGCTCGCGAATGCGCCGCATGACGACGCGCTGCTCGAGCTGCACGTGCGACACATTCCGGGCGGCTTCTTTACCGATCCGTTGTTCACGCAGTACAAGGGACGCGAGATCCTGCGGCTCGAAGGTCCGCTCGGCAGCTTCTACCTGCGCGAGGAGTCGGACAAGCCGATCATTTTCGTCGCCGGCGGAACGGGATTTGCGCCGATCAAGGCGATCATCGAGCACGCGTTGCATCACCATCTCGACCAACATCGGCCGATGGTGCTGTACTGGGGCGTGCGCGCGAAGCGCGATCTGTATTTGCCCGATCTACCGGGCCAGTGGCAGCAGCAAAGCCGGAATTTCACGTTCATTCCCGTGCTGTCCGCGCCGGCGCCCGATGACGCGTGGCCGGGGCGAACGGGCTTCGTGCACGAGGCGGTGCTCGCCGATTTCAATGATCTGTCCGGCTACCAGATGTATGCATGCGGAGGTCCGGCGATGATCGATGCGGCGCGCGCAAGCTTCACGACGCTGCGCGGATTGCCCGAGGACGAGTTCTTCGCCGACAGCTTCACGTACGGCGCGATCGCCGAAAAGTAGCCTGCGTCGTCCCCGCGAAGGCGGGGACCCAGTGGCTTTCCTCGAACGACGCTGGATTCCCGCTTTCGCGGGAATGACGAAGCGCCTATTTCTCGCGTGCGAGCTCGCCGAGCGCGAGCTTCAACGCCGCGGCGAAATGCGCGTTCGCCTCGTCGTTGCGGCCGAGCCGCGCGAGCAGCTCGCCGAGCGCGACGTGCGCCGCGTACGCGTTGTCGAGCGCGAGGCTCGCCTCGAGATAGGTCTGCGCCTTGCCCCATAGCTGCTGGCGCTGACAGAGGATCCCGAGCGCGTACAGCAGCGCCGGGTCCTGGTTGTGCGCGGTGAGCCATCGCTCGGCCTGCTCGAGCTGTTTCGTGGCATCAGGAACGCAGCAGTCCGCGTACAGCAGCACGAGATCGGAATTCCATTCGCGCTCGAGACTGCGCGCCGCGATCTCCGCGGCTTCGCGATCGCCGCCCAGCGTGAGGAAGCTCGTCGCGCCGGCGCGTGCGATCCGCGGCTGCCGCTGCTCGCCATCGGTAAGCTTGTTCCAGTACGCGCGAAGCCCGGCCGCATCGTGCACGCGCGCGCGTAATTCCTCGGCGTGGGCCGCGGCCTTCAGCAGCTCACCCTCGGCGGCGCCGTACACCTTGCGCTTGACCAGCTGATCGACCGCCGCCGGGATCTCCGCGTGGCGACCCGCGGCGTGCAGCGCCCGCAGCTCGAGCCGCAATGCCGCGGTGTGCGCGCCGGCCTCCTTGCGCAACGCCGAGAGCAGCGACAGCGCTTCGAGCGGCTGTCCCTGCTCGATCCTCATCTCGGCATCGAGCATGTAGCGCGGCACGGCGAGACTCTTCACCTGTGCATCCGCACGCGACAGCAGCGCATCGGCAGCAGCGAAATCGCGCGTCTCGATCGCCGCGCGCGCGCCGATCAGCGCGGCAAGACCGGATGAGCGCGGGATCGCGAGCGCTTCGTCGGCGAACTGCCGCGCCTTGCCGTAGCGTCCTTCGAGCAGCGCGACCACCGCCGCATCCTGCTTCATCCGCGCGCGCTCCTGCTGCTGGCGTATTCGATACGCGCGCACCTCGTGCGGAAGCTCGAGCGCGCGCCGAACGAGCCGCAGCAGCGCATAGCCTCCGACGAATCCGGCGATCGCCGCGAGCAGGAACAGATTGAGCGACACCTCGACGCGATACGGCGGCGCGACGACGAGCACATAGCCCGCGGTGAGTCGCGTCGCGAGCGCGACGGCGACCGCGGCGGCCGCGAGCAGCAGGAACCAGAAGAGGACGCGCACGGCGCGGCGTCAGCGCGGCCGTTCCAGCGGCCGCGCCGGAGCGCGATCCTGCGCGAGGCGCAGCACGCGCAGCGCTTCGAGGCTCGCCGTGAGGTCCGGCGCGCCACCCGGCATCGGCGAAGTCGCGAGCTGCTTCACCGTCGCCTGCGCGACCTGGACCGTTTTCGCGCGCGTATCGAAATACTTCGCGAGCCACGCGTCGGCAGCGGCAAGGTCGCTCTTGAAGCTCGCGTCGTCGCGCGACAGCAGCGCGATTCGCGCAGACAAGAGCCGCAGTCGCAGATTTTCGCGCAGATAGTATTCCTGCGTCGGCGCGATCAGCGGCGCGGCAGGGCGATCGGACACTTCGATGCGCACCATCTGCCGTACCTCGCCCCAGACGTCGTGCAGAAACCGGCGCCACGCCGTCATGTCGGCCGGCGGCGCGGCGACCGCCGCCGGCGGCAGCCGTTCGTCGCGCGCGAGCGGCAGCGTCGGCACGGCAGCCGACGCCTGGTCGAGCTTGACGCTGATGGCCGTGATGTCGACGAACGGCACGGCCTTCAGCCGATCGATGTCACGCGCGAGCGCGCGACGCAGCGGCAGGAACTGCGGGCGGTCGAGCCGCTGCAGCTTTGCGTCGGCGAGTTGCATCGCGGCGAGCGCCGATTGCACGTTGCCGGCAAGCTGCAGCTGCTGGCTCGCAACGAGCAGCACTTGCTCGATCTCGGTCAACGCGATCTCGTCGCGCGACGGCGCGAGGTCGCGGTACAGCGCTTCGAGCGCGCCCTGCTGCGCCTGCGATTCGGCAAGCCGCGTCTCGAGCAGCGCGAGCTTCGCCTGCGCGTCGCGGACGTCGCTCGCAAGCTGCGTCTGCGCGGCCTTCTGAGCCTGCGCCGACGACTCGATCGCCGCGAGCCGCTGCGCGACCTCGCTGCGCAGCGCCTGGTTGTCGCGGCGCGAATCGAGCCAGACTGCAGCGATCGCAATGACGGCGATGACGACGATTGCCACCAAAACTTGCCGGCGAACGCCGGGCGCCTGCACGGGACGCGCAGTGGCCGACAGGTCCGCAGCCGGCCGGCGGCCCGCGGTTTCGACGGAAGGTTCGGGATCCTGCATGGCGGCGGCGACGCGATGTCACCCGATTCTAGCAGGGGCTTGTCGGCGCGTTCGCGGCTATCCGCGTGCGCGGCGCTCGCATACAATCAGGCGCCGTGATCTGGATCCTGCTCGTGGTCGTGCTCGCCGTCTGCTTCGTGGCGGGATGGCTCTACGGCACGCAACGCGGACGAACGAGCGAAGCCGATGCGCCCGCGCTTGCGCCTCCCGCGCCGCACGACGATGCCGCACCGCTGACCGCCGAGCGCGCGCGGCTCGTGCGAAGCTACGAAGCGGAGTCCGCGCGATTGCGCGATGCGCTCACCGATCGCGACGCGCAGATCGCGCGCGAACGCGCCGAGAGCGCGCGTTACCGGCAGCTCGTCATCGATCTCGAGAACAACGCGCCGCCGCCGCTGCTCGACAGCCCGTCTGCGCCCGACGACCTGAAGCTGATCGTCGGCGTCGGCCCCGTGCTCGAGCGGATGCTCTACCAGCTCGGCATCACGACGTACCGCCAGATCGCGCGCCTGAGCGAGCGTGACATCGACGACATCGATGCGCGGCTTCCCGAGTTCCCGGGACGGATCCGACGCGACGCATGGGTGACGCAGGCGCGCGCGCTGCACCAGGGCAAATATGGCGAATCGCTCTGACGGCGGCGTGGTCGCGCGCGCCGCCGTCGGTGACAAGCCGACCGCGAGCGCGCTGTTTCCCGTCGCGGTGCTGACGCTGATCTGGGGCTGCAACTGGCCTGTGCTCAAGATGGGCGTGAGCGAGATCCCGCCGCTCACGTTCCGCGCGATCACGCTGTTGTTCGCGGCGCTCGGCATGCTGCTCGTGTCGCGGCTGTCCGGTGATTCGATTCGCGTGCCGCGCACGCTGTGGGGCAAGGTCGCCACGCTCGCGTTCTTCAACATCGCGGGGTGGAACGGGCTCGTGCTGTTCGGCGTGCAGCAATTGCCGGCCGGACGCAGCGCGATCCTCGCCTACACGATGCCGATCTGGACGGTGCTGTTCTCGCTGCCGCTGCTGCACGAGCCGCTGTCGGGACGCAAGATCGTCGGCCTCGCGCTCGGCATGATCGGCATGACGCTGCTGCTCGGCGAGGACGTTCGCCATTTGCAGCGAACGCCCGCGGCGGCGCTGCTGATCCTCGGCGCGGCGATCATGTGGGCGTTCGGCACGGTGCTGCTTCGCAAATGGAAGCTGCCGCTGCCGCAGAACACGCTGTCGGGCTGGATGATGCTCATCGGCTGGGCGCCGCTCGCGCTCGCGGCGCCGCTGTTCGCACCGCACTTTCCCGACGCGTTTTCGGGCCGCGCGTGGTTCGCGATTCTCTACAACATCTTCCTCGCCGGGACCGTCGCGCACTGGGCGTGGTTCACGCTCGCGCGCACGTTGCCGGTCGCGGTGTCGTCGATGTCGTCGCTGCCGGTGCCGATCGTCGGCGTGTTCTCCGGGATGCTGCTGCTCGGCGAGCGGCCGGGCGCCGCCGAATGGGCGGCGCTGACGTTCGTGATCGCGGCGATGTACTTCGTGCTGCGAACGCCGCAGCGGTAAGCGCGCACTATTACCGACGGCCAATCGCGCACTGTCCGCGCCGCGCAATCATCACCGGCTAAAATCGAATTCGAAAGAGCGCTGCAGCACAATTACGCACAGGCGTTCAAGCGTTCAGAGAGAGTCCATGCAGAGCCGCCCACCCAGTTGCGCTAAGTTAGCAAATTTGCTAACATGGCCGGACGGTACTCGATCGAGTTCTACAACGCGCGCGTCCTCGCCGCCGTTGAGGGCTGGCCGCGGGGAATCGCTGCGGACTTCCTGCGGCTTGCCGAGCTTTTGCAGGAGATCGGCCCGGACCTCAGATTGCCGCACTCGCGCGCCCTCGTGGTGGGCTGTTCGAGCTGCGCGCACGCGAGCGGGAAGGCATTGGCCGGGCGTTCTATGGCTTTCTGGTGGGGCAGCGCATCGTGATCGTCCACGCCATCGTCAAGAAGACACAGCAGATCCCCGAACCCGAACTCGAGTTGGCGCGCAACCGAATTAAGGAGGTCTTGTCATGGCCGAAAAGATGAAATACGACCCGGTCGCGTTCGACCGCGACGCATTTCTGTCTCGACAGATGAAACGGCGCGGCTTTGCGAAGGCATACGCCGAGCGAGCGCCGGAATATGCGCTTCTGCGCGAGATTCTCGTCGCGCGCGCGCGATCCGGACTCACGCAGGAAGCGGTGGCGAGGCGAATGGGGACGACGAAAAGCGCGGTATCGCGCCTCGAGAGCGCAACTGCTCACCCGCCCTCCGTCGCGACCCTGAAACGCTATGCGGAGGCCGTCGGGCATCGGCTCGAAATCCACCTGATCCCTCAGAGCGACAGGAAGGGGAGTGCCGGCCGCCGGCGTGCGAAGTTGAAACCGGCCGAGCGCGACCATGCCTGATCGACCGGTCGAGGCGGCTGTTATTTTGCGTGCACGAAGCGGTCGAAACGCTGATCTAACCTGAACGAGATCCGCTGGTGACGCAGACATACGCCGCGTGACGTGATGACATCGGACGAAACGCTCGAATTTGGAATCACATCGCCGAAACGCTGTATGCGGGCAAAGCCTATCTTCCTGTGATTTACCAGGACGAAACGGGCGCTTCCCACGGCAACGACTGGGCGAGCGGATTCGTCGAGGGCATGTCGCTGCGCAACGCCGGCTGGAAGCCGCTGCTCGACGATGATGACCACGCGGGCTCGCTGATTCCGATCTTTGCGCTCGCGCACGAGCACGACCCCGACCCGCGAATTCGCCCCTACGCCGAGCCGATGTCCGCCGAGCAGCGCGAGAACCTGATTTCAGGCTGCATCGCCGGCCTCGTGCAGATTCATCGATATTTCCTCGCCCGGCGGTCGCGAGCGGCCGGTCACGCGCCGGCTCGGCGTAGCGGCGCGAAGGTCGGCCGCAACGATCCCTGCCCGTGCGGATCGGGAAAGAAGTACAAACACTGCTGCGGCGCATCACCGCTGCACTAGCGGCAACGAAAGCAATGCTCGCTCAATCCGCGAGCTCGGGAATCAGCGTCAGCGTCTTCCGCTCGGCAAACCACGCGTCGAGGTTCGCCTTGCACAGGTCGCCCATCGCCTTTCGCGTCTGCTGCGTCGCGCTGCCCACATGCGGCAGCAGCACAACGTTGTCCATCGAAAGCAGCGGAGCCGGCACGTTCGGCTCGTCGACGAAGACGTCGAGCCCGGCGCCCTTGATCGTGCCCTTCGAAAGCGCGTCGACGAGCGCCGGCTCGTCGACGATCGAGCCGCGCGCGATGTTGAGAAGTGTGCCCTTCTTGCCGAGCGCCTCGAGCACGCCAGCGTTGACGATGTTCTTCGTCGCCGGGCCGCCGGGGCACGCGACGATCAGGAAATCGGATTCAGCCGCGAGGCCGGTGAGCGTGGGCACGAATCGATACGGCACGTCGGGCTGCGGCTTGCGGCCGGTATACGCGATCTTCATCTCCATCGCCGCGAGACGTCTCGCGATCGCCTTGCCGATGCGGCCGAGTCCGAGAATGCCGGCCGTTCGCCCGCCGAGCTTCGTCGTCAACGGAAACGGACGCTTGCCCCATTCGCCTGCGCGCACGTAGCGCTCGGCCGCGCCGAATCCGCGTCCCGTCATCAACACCAGACCGACCGCGACGTCGGCGACGTCGTCGGTCAGCACGTCTGGTGTGTTCGTCACCTTGATGTCACGATTGCGGCAATAGTCGACGGGCACGCCGTCGTAGCCGACGCCGAACACCGAGATGATCTCGAGCTTCGGCAGCTCATCGAGCAGCGACGTCGGCGTGAGCGTTCCTCCCCCTTGCACGAGACCGCGGATACGTGTGCCCTCCGCCGCGAGCAAGCCCGGCCTGTGGCTCGACGCGTAATAGTCGTGGCAGCGGTAATCCGCCTTCAGCGGATCGTACAGGAACGGCGGCAGCGGCGCCGTGACGAGGATGTCGACGTTGGTCATGTCAGCTCGAAGTAACGCGCGGATGGGCGGCGAACCATTCTAGCAATCCGGCGATGAGCCCGGCGTCGCCGCCGGCGGTCTCGACGGCTGCAATCCCGAGCTCGCGGGCGCGCGACGCAATGCGCGGGTGCGGGACGAACGTCGGGCGCGCTCGCCACGCTTCGCGTGTGGCCGGCACAACGATTCGCCACAGATTGGCGAGGCCTTCGCTCGACGTGATCGTGATTGCGTCGATGCGCCGTTGCGCGAACGCGTCGTCGAGTTCCGTTGCGCCTGATGCGGGCGCCGCGCGGCGATAGCAGGCGACGGTATCGACGTGTGCGCCACGCGCACGCAGCGTGTCGACGAGCAGATCGCGGCCGCCTTCGCCGCGGAACACGATCACGCGCCGGCGCGCGACGTCGGTCAATTCGGGCAGCGCGAGCAGCCCTTCGCTGTCGAGCGTCGTCGCAGGAATTCGCGCGTTGTCGATGCCGACGGCGGCGAGCGCGTCCGCAGTGCCCGGCCCCGGCGCGAACGCGACGAGCTTCGCGGGCCAGCGTGCGTGGTCGGTCGCGCCATACTCGACCGCGTTAGCGGATACGAACACCGCGATGTCGTAGCGATCGAGCTCGGCGTGAACGCGATCGAGCGCCGCCGTGTCGGCGGGCGGAAGAATGACGATCGCAGGGAACACGACCGGTACTGCGCCGATCGCGGAGATCTTCTGCGCGAAGCCGCCGGACTGTCGCGCCGGCCGCGTGACGAGCACGCCTGCGCCGCGCAGCGGCCCTTGCATCAGCTGGCGACGAGCCGCGCCGCGCCGCGCGACAGGAACTCTTCGGCGAGATCCTCGCCGAGGTCTGCGGCCGCCTGCGGCTGCGCGATCGGCGCGCGCCGCTCGCCGCGCATCACTTCGCGGCCGTCGCGGCTCGCGAGCAGGCCGCGCAGCCACAGCTCGTTCAACAGGAACACGCCGTGTGCCGCGAGCGGCGTGTGGCAGCTTCCCGAGAGCGCACGCGAGAACGCGCGCTCGGCCGTCGTTGTCAACGTCGTCGCCTTGTGCGCGAGCGGCGCAAGCGCGGCGATCACGTCATCGCGATCCGAACGGCATTCCAGCGCGAGCGCGCCCTGGCCGACCGCGGGCAGGCTGTCCTCGGGATCGAGCAGCGATGCAATGCGGGCGCCGAATCCGAGCCGCTTCAATCCCGCGGCGGCGAGGATGATCGCGTCGTACTGGCCTTCGTCGAGCTTGCGCAAGCGCGTGTTGACGTTGCCGCGCAGCGGTTCGATGCGAAGCAACGGATCACGCTCGCGCAACTGCGCCTCGCGGCGAAGGCTCGACGTGCCGATCTTCGCGCCGCCCGGCAGCCCTTCGAGGTCGAGGTAGCGGTTGGAGACGAACGCGTCGCGAGGATCCTCGCGCTCGGTGATCGCAGCAAGCGTGAATGCCTCGGGCATGTCCATCGGGACATCCTTCAGCGAGTGGACGGCCAGGTCCGCGCGCCCGTCCGCCATCGCCTGTTCGAGCTCTTTGATGAACAGTCCCTTGCCGCCAATCTCGGCGAGCGACTGCTCGAGCACGCGGTCACCCTGCGTGGTGAGACCGAGCAGAACGACTTCGCACGTCGGATACAATTCGTTGAGCCGCGCACGAATGTGCTGCGCCTGCCACGTCGCGAGCGCGGACTCGCGTGTGGCGATCACGAGGCGACTCGGTGCTCGAGGAGCGGACGTCGGAGAAGACATGCGAGCGGGACGTTCGGTGCGGCGGCAGCGGGCTTGGTCGACACCGCGTGGCGTCGAAGGACGCCGCGCCGCAATCCGATCGATTCTAGCATGCACGGTCGCCTCGTTCGGCTGCCGTGCCCTCGGGGCGCGCGCACAACCGACGCATCGGTACAACTTGCCGACTGCGACGGATCTCGCCGCCGACGCGGCCGCCGCTACGCGGGCGCGCGTGCCGATCCTGCTGTTCTTCGATCGCGGGGACTGCCCGTACTGCGAGCGCGCGCTGCGCGAATACCTCGTGCCGATGACGCGCGACGACGCGTGGCGCGCACGCGCGATCTACCGTCAGATCGAAGTCGATCGGGAGCTCGATCTCGTCCACTTCGACGGCCGCGCAACGACGCATCGCGCGCTCGCCGCGCGCTACGACGCGTTCTTCACGCCGACGGTGATCGTCGTCGACAGCGCCGGCACGCCGCTCGCCGATGCGCTCGTCGGACTCGCGATACCCGACTTCTACGGCGCGTATCTCGAGCGCGCGATCGAAGTCGGCGAGCGCAAGCTCGGAAAGTAGGGTCAAAGAGCATAGGGTCAGACTCGATCTCGCGAGTATCGAGTCTGACCCTATACTCCGCGCGTGCGGAACCAACCGGTCACCGCGAGCCGCTGCCGCGTTGCGGGCAGCACTTCGTGCTCGAAGCGCTCGGCGAGGAAGCAGGCGAGCGTGCCGCTTTCGGGCAGCACGTCGCGATAAGCACTCGCGCCGAGATGAAGCCTCAGCGCGCCTCCATCCTCAGAGCGCCACCCTTCGTTCAAGTAGATGACGAACGAGACAATGCGCGAAGCGTTGTCCGGACTGTCATCGGCGAAGCGGTCACGATGGCGCGCATAGAACGCACCCGGCGGATAGATCGCATAATGCGCTTCGTAATCCCAGAGCCCGAGATAGAGCGCCGCATTGATGCGCTCGCGCAGTGACGCGAGCGCGGCGAGAAGCGGCCGCTCGGCGACGGCCGGCGATGCATCGTCCAGCCAGAGGATGCGATCGCTGCGAATGTCGGGCCGCTCGGCCGTTGAATCGCCGCGACCGACGCCCGCGGGCCTGAACGCGCCTTCGGCGTCGCGGGCGAGCGCGTGTGTGCGCAACACGCATGCAGCGTCGGAGGCGAGGAAATCGGAAACGACAGCGAATCCGTCATGCTCGAGCGACGCGACGTCCATCGCGGCTATCATAAACGCATCCTTCATCACGGAGATCGACCATGCGGATCGTCATTACCGGCGGCGCCGGCTTCCTCGGCCAACGTCTTGCGCGCGCGATCCTCGCGCGGGGCTCGCTTACCGACACGCATGGACGCGCATACGAGGTCACCGAGCTCGTGCTCCTCGACATCGCGCCGGCACCCCGCATCGATGATGCGCGCGTTCGTGCGATCGCCGGCGATCTCGCCGATCCGGCAGTCGTCGAGCGCGCAGTGACGAGCGACACCGCGAGCGTGTTCCACCTGGCCGCCGTCGTCAGCGGGCAGGCGGAGGCCGAGTTCGACGTGGGCATGCGCGTCAACGTCGACGCGACGCGCGCGCTGCTCGAGCGGTGCCGCGCATTGGCCTCGCCGCCGAAGTTCGTGTTCGCGAGCTCGCTCGCGGTGTTCGGCGGCACGCTGCCCGACCCGGTGCCCGACGGCGCGCCGGTGACGCCGCAAACGTCCTACGGAACGCAGAAGGCGATCGGCGAGCTGCTCGTCCACGACATGGCGCGCAAGGGCATGATCGACGGCCGCAGTCTCCGGCTGCCGACGGTGACCGTGCGTCCCGGCAAGCCGAACAAGGCCGCGTCGTCGTTTGCAAGCGGCGTCATTCGCGAGCCGCTCGCCGGTGTCGACGCGATCTGCCCCGTCGCGCCGGAAACGGCGATGTGGGTGACCTCTCCCCGCACCGTCGTCGACAACCTGCTCGTCGGCCATGAAGCCGAAGGGGCGCACTTCGGCCCGCTGCGCGCCGTCAACGTGCCCGGCCTGTCGGTCACCGTCGGCGAGATGGTGGCGGCGCTGCGCCGCGTCGCCGGCGACGAAGTCGCCGCGCATGTCAAATGGCAACCCGATCCGGCGATCGAGCGCATCGTCTCGACGTGGCCGCCACGCTTCGATTCGGCCCGCGGCCGCGCGCTGGGTATGCGCGCGGACACGGGTTTCGAGGCGATCGTGAAAGCCTATATCGCCGACGACATGCCTCGACCGTAGTCGAATCGCCGAATCGAATTCGCCGCGCGGCTGCGCCGCACCTATAATCCTTTCGGCATCACGGTATGCTGCCCATGCCTGCGCCCGCCACCCTCGCCGACGCCACGCTCTACGCCGCCGCTGCCCTCGCGCTGGCGCTCGCGGCGATATGGATCGCGCGGCCGCTCCGCCGCGCAATGCTCGCGATGATCGTCGTGCTGCTCGTCGGGCTCGCGATGCTGGCGGGACTCGAGCGGTTCGGCCCGGACGACCGCTTCGACCCTGTGGCCATCGCGGTGCGCGAGTTTGCGCTGGTGCTGATCGCGCTCGGCGTCCTGCGCGTCGCGCTGATATTCGTGTTCCAAGGATTGCTCGTGCGTGCGCGGATTCCACGCATCCTGACCGACGTGCTGTTCGCGCTCGCACTGGTCGCGTACGCGCTCTACCGCATGCGTGTGGGCGGCGTCAACCTCGCCGGCATCATCACGACAAGCGCCGTCATCACCGGCGTGATCGTCTTCTCGTTGCAGGAGACGCTGGGCAACTTGTGGGGCGGCATCGCGCTGCAGCTCGACAACACGTGCCGGCTCGGCGACTGGATTCGGGTCGACGCCATCACGGGCCAGATCGTCGGCATCCGCTGGCGCTGCGTGGCCGTGGCGACCAACGACGGCGAGACGGTGATGATCCCGAATGCGCAGCTCATCAAGAACAAGGTGACGGTGCTCGCGCGGCGAGGCGACCAGCGGACCGCGTGGCGCCGACACGTGCCGTTCCGTGTCGCGTATTCGGCGCCGCCGCCGCGTGTGATCGCGATCGTCGAGGAGGCGCTCGCTCGAGCCGAGATCCCGCACGTCGCGCGAACGCCCGTCCCGCTGTGCGTCACCGAAGCGACCGAGGACCACGGCATCCGCTTTGCCGTGCTCTACTGGCTCGACGATCTGCTGCAGGACGTGCAGACCGACGCCCGCGTGCTGGCGCATGCGCTCGCGGCACTCGCCCGACAAGACATCGAATGGCCGCTGCCGCGCCGCGTCGTGCTGACGCCGTCGGCCATGACCGAGCAGAGAGCGGCCGCCGCTGCCCAGAGCGCCGGCGAGCGCAGCAACGTGCTCGCCCGCATCGGATTGTTCGCGGCGTTCACCGACCGGGAGCGAGGCGCGCTCGCGGCGCGTCTCACCGACGCGAGCTATGTCGACGGCGACGTCATTTCGCAGCAGGGCGACCCGTCCGATTCGCTGTTCGTGCTCGCGCGCGGCCGGGTCAAGGTATTGCGCGACGGTCACGACCCGCGCGGCGCGCGCCGGCAATTGGGCGTTCTGGAAGCGCCGACGTATTTCGGCGAAATGGGCTTGCTCACCGGTCAGCCGCGCACGGCGACGATCGTCGCGCAAGGTGACGTGCTGTGCTACCGGCTGTCGAGCGCGGCATTCGACTCGGTGCTCAAGGCCCGGCCCGAGCTCGCCGACGCGCTGTCGAACGTCGTCGCGACACGCAATGCGGAAAACGACGCGACGTTGCGCGCGCTCGACCAGGAAGCGCGTGCACGCCACGCGTCGAGCGCGGCCGCCGAGCTCGTGCGGCGCATCCGCTCGTTCTTCGATCTGGGCTGACGCACGCACCCGAAGCGAGCCATGCCACGCGCGACCGACGTCCTGATTGTCGTCGACGTCCAGTATTCGTTCATGCCCGGCGGAAGCCTCGCCGTCCCCGCCGGCGATGAAGTCGTGCCAATCATCAACCGGCTGGCGCCGCGCTTTGCGAACGTCGTGCTGACGCAGGACTGGCACCCCGCCGGGCACCGCTCGTTTGCGTCGTCGCATGCCGGCCGCCGGCCGTTCGAGCGGATCGCGCTTCCGTACGGCGAACAGATCCTCTGGCCGGACCATTGCGTTCAGGGCAGCGAAGGCGCCCGACTGCACCGCGATCTCGCGATCGACCACGCCCAGTTGATCGTTCGCAAGGGCTATCACGCCGACGTCGACAGCTACTCGGCGTTCGTCGAAGCCGACCGCGTTACGCGAACCGGATTGGCCGGCTACCTGCGCGAGCGCGGCATCGACACCGTTTACGTCTGCGGGCTTGCGACCGATTTTTGCGTCGCGTGGACAGCGATCGATGCGCGCGCGTCCGGATTTCGCGCTTGGGTGATCGAAGACGCGTGCCGCGCGATCGACACCGAAGGATCGCTCGCAGCGGCGTGGAACGCGATGCGCGATGCCGGCGTCGAGCGCATCGTTTCCGCCGCCATCGACTGACTACGCCGTGACGGCGTCACGCTCGACCGCGCCGAGCGCCTCGAGTAGCAGCTCCGGTCCCGCCGATCTCAACCGGAGTTGATCGGACAGCATGCGCCGCCACGCACGCGCGCCGCGAACTCCCTGGAACAGCCCCAGCACGTGCCGCGTGATCGCGCGTAGCGGCACGCCGCCGCGCATCTGCGCCTCGGCATAGCGAACGAGCGCGTGGACGACATCGGTTCGCGAGCGCGAGATGGGCGGCTCGCCGAACACGCGTGCATCGGCGTTCGCCAGCATCCACGGATCGTGGTACGCGACGCGACCGAGCATGACGCCGTCCACACGCGCGAGCTCGCGATCGATCGTCGTCCAATCGGTGACGCCGCCGTTCAGCACGATCGTCAAGTCCGGGAAATCGCGCTTCAACGCATGCACGAAGTCGTAGCGAAGCGGCGGGACCTCGCGGTTCTCCTTCGGCGACAGGCCTTTCAGCACCGCATTGCGCGCGTGAACCATGAACGTCGTGCACCCTGCTGCCGCAACCGTGCCGACGAAGTCGCGGACGACCGCATAGCGATCGTCGCGATCGAGTCCGATCCGATGCTTGACGGTCACCGGCAGCGCAACCGCATCGCGCATCGCTTGCACGCAATCGGCGACGAGTGCCGGCTCGGCCATCAGGCACGCGCCGAAGCTGCCGGTCTGCACGCGCTCGGATGGGCACCCGCAGTTGAGATTGATCTCGTCGTAGCCCCAGGCCTCGCCGAGCTTCGCCGCATGCGCGAGCTGCGCCGGATCGCTTCCGCCGAGCTGCAGCGCGAGCGGATGCTCGGCCGGGTCGAAGTCGAGATGATGCGGCACGTCGCCGTGCACGAGCGCGGGCGCGGTGATCATCTCGGTGTAAAGCCGCGTGCGCCGCGTGATCAGGCGCAGGAAGAACCGGCAATGCCGGTCGGTCCAGTCCATCATAGGCGCCACGCAAAAGCGGTGCGACAAGTTGTTCATTCGTTCGAGATTTTCGACGCTTGGTCGGTCCAATAAAACATTGGATCGCTTGAGCATTTTACCGCCCCGCGAACACGACCGCACTTGCTCCATTACGGCGTGGTACTCGCAGGTTGGAACGCGAATTCGCCCATGTGAGCTGTCAGTGCACACGGAGCGCACACGCATCGGCCTTCCCGTGCGGCGCACTTACTTCTACGTGCGAAATTCCCCAGCGGCCGGTTTCGACCGAGGCCGTGTGAAAACGTGTTGTACAGCAGTCCTGCGAAATATCGACCTCTCAGAACGCGCTGTATTCGATTATTTTCGTGTGCGGAAGGGTGAGAGGACCCCCGAAAACGAAATGGACTTACGTTTTCACACAGCCTCGACCCGTTGCCGCCGTTGGACCTGCTCAAAAGCGGCCGGTCGCGAAGCCCGGCAAGCGGTGGCTGGCCCCGTCGGCTCAGGGAGGTGGGGAGGATCTCGCACACGGACGATGCGTCGGCGACGAAGGCGATAATAATGCGCATCGCGCCGTCGCAGGTCGTACGCAAGAGCGGGAACGCTTCGTCAATGCGAGCGAGCATCCGTGCCCAGGTGTTGCGAGCGGCACGCCGAGGGCCGGTTCGGCGCCGGATGAGTCAGCGTCGGGAAGGCATTCCGCGTCCGCTGACTTTCGCGACACTCATTCGATCACGCGATTGGCGCGCGTGAGAATCGAGACCGGGATCGCGATGCCGAGCGCCGCTGCCGCCTTCTTGTTCACGACCAATTCGTATTCCGTTGAGGTGTCCACCGACAGCCCGCCGGGCTTGCTGCCCTTCAGCACGCGCGCGAGCTGGTCGGCGGCGCGGGCGAGCTCCCGGGTCATATTGGCCCCGTAAGCAAGGGTCGCGCCCCGCTCGGCCGCCTCGGCTTCCCAGAACAGCGAAGGAATGCGCTGTTCGGCGGCGAACCGGATGATCTGGTCCGCGACATGCTCCGCGCCATAGATCATCCAGGTGTCCCCGCTGTAGATCGCGTCCGGCGTCCCGTAGGCGGACAACCTCGGCGGGGCATTGAAGCCTGAAGCCCAATCCGCTGTAATCTCGACGATCTCGAGCCCCAGGCGCGATGCCGCATCGCGCAGGTGAGGCAGCGTATCGAACTCCCCGCTAGCGAGATAGCGCGCGACCATCACGCGCCGGGCACCCGGGAGCAGCTCGCGCAGCAGTTCCAGGCGCTTGGCGCCGATCTCGAGCTGTGAGAAGTGCACGCCGGTGGCGTTCCCGCCCGGACGGGCGAAATCCTTGATCAAGCCGGTACCGATGGGATCGCCCACCCCGGTGAAGACGATCGGAATCGTGCCGGTGGCCTCGCGCACCCGCGACGCCAGGCGACTCGTGTCGACGAGGATGACATGCGGCTGCGACGCAACAAGCGCCGGAACAATATCGGCATCCTCGACACGACTCCAACCGCCACGCCGCACTTCGACCCGGAGGTTCCGACCCTCCACGAAGCCGTGCCGCTCGAGGCGCTCGACGATCACCCGGCGTTGGCTTGCGACCGCTGCCTCGGTGAACCCGGTGAGCAAGAGGCCGACGCGCCAAGTCTGTCCAGTGTGTGTGGTACGTCCGGTCTGTTGCTCGCACGCCCCGAGCGGCACGGCTGCGCCGAGGGAGAGCATTGCGGCGAGTGCGTCGCGTCGCCTCATGCTACGAGCGCGCGAACTTGCGGCGCGCCTGCGCGCTCACCAGGATGCAGATCCCGATGAACAACGACAGCAGCAACCTGCCGCCGGAGGAAACGAACGGCAGTGGCACGCCCATCACCACCAGCGCAAGGATCGACATGGCCACGGAGGATAGAAATCAAGCGCACGACGCGCGTCCGAGGCAGCGTATCACTGCTTGACTCGACCGGGCCGATGGGATTGCGTGGCCGGGCGTCGCCGCTGGCGTTGCCCGGCTGCGGTTGATTCGCGCGCCTAACGACGGGCCGCTTTGGAAGACGAGGCGCTACGACCGGAGTTGGCCGATGAGCGTCAATCGACTCGGTCCTCACTTTTCCTCTGTGGCCTACGTTCTTGTGTAACCCGCCTCCTTCTGACCGCGGATGGCGAGCACGAACACCGTATCAAGTTCTGCAACGTATCGATAAAGCGCGACATAACCGCGTGTACGGCGCCCGATCACAAGTTCTCTAAGGTCCGCTCGGACCGGCCGACCGATCAGCGGATTGCGTTCCAGCACATCGATCGCCTTTATGATGTCTTCGATACGGGACCGCGCGTCGACTCCCTGATGCGCAAAGAGATGTTCCAAGATGCGATCGAGATCGTCCCCGACCTCTGGTGCGAGCTCGATGCGCGACATGACTAGCGCGCAAGCGTTCGCGGCTTCGGTCGAGCAATCTTGTTGCTGGTAAGCCGACGCTCAAGATACCGACGCATCTGATTCCACGGCACTGCCTTGCCAGAGGCGACGATCTCAGCGTACCGCCGCTCGGCCGTATTCTGGAACTCCCCCCGGCGCTCTTCCTGTTCAGCCTTCTCGGCTATCGCTTCCAGAATGAAACTGTGCGCGGTGGTTCCAGCCCGTGCTGCTGCGCGAGCGATGCGCTCCTTGAGATCCTGCGGTAGACGAATGGTGGTGGTGGACATCGCGAAGCTCCATTTGAAAAAATGCATTGTAGCACACTTGTGCTACGTCGATATATCGACGCCTGGGTGCGTGTCGCGTCAGCTTTCACGCGACGATTATCGTGCACGCGTTTGCCAGCTCCCCGCATTCGAGCGCACTGGCGCGCAACACAGCTATATGCATGCGTGCACACGATTTGCACACGCCGCATCGCAACCAATTGATGTTCAAAATGAATCGTTGCGATCCATCATCGGGGCCGTGCAAAACCGCCACCGTAAGTCATTCATTTCGCTGATCTTTCCTTTGCTCAGTCGATCCAATAGATTGTTGAACCGACTGAGATCTTGCTCACCAGATGCTTAAAAGCTCTCCGCGGAGGCCGGCGATCCCACGCAAACGATTGCCCTGCTATCGGGCTATTTTGCTCTACCGGTGCACACGCAGCGCACATGGATTTGCGACCGCTTGTTGTGGTCCCCAGGGCATTGGTGCTATGATGTGTTGGTGTATAGACACCACCCCATCACCAGGATCCCTGAAATGGCTCGACTAACCATAACCTTGAGCGATGAGCGGCATGTCGCGCTGCGCGAAACGGCAGCCAAGCGGCGGAAAACGATCGGGCAGCTCATCGAGGAAAGTCTCGAGTTCTACGGGATCAAGACGACACGCAGCGCTGAGGAGCTCGTGGCGAAAGCGCGTGCGCGCGCGTCACTCGGCGAAGCCGACGCCCTGCGCCTCGCTGCGGCCGAAACCCGCGCAGCACGGCGCAAGTGAAGTCGATCGCCGCGGTCATCGATACCAACGTCGTTGTCGCGGCTCTACTGACAGGAGACGTCAACTCGCCAACCGCACGCATTCTCGACGGCATGTGCCGAGGCGAGTTCCCGTTTCTGCTTTCCACCGCCCTTCTCACCGAATACCGGGAAGTCCTTCTGCGCAAGAAGGTCCGTTCGCTCCACGGCTTGAGCGAGCACGAGGTGGATTCACTGCTGACCGCGCTCGCAGCCAATGCGATCGTTCGCGAACCCGCCCATCGCGACGGTGCACCAGACGCGAGCGACGCTCACGTCTGGTCACTTGTCGAAAGCGGGAAGAACTGCGTACTGGTTACCGGCGATAAGCTGCTGTTGGAACATCGTCCCGCGAAGTCGCAAGTGGTGACGCCGCGGGAATTCATTGATCATCTTGCAAAATAGCGGTCGGAGGTGCGGTTGCGGGCACCTCCCATCACACAAGCCGTCGTGCCGCGCTGAGTTTGAAGCCATGCATTCACGACATCCAGTGCTCGCCCCATTGCACCGCCTCATGGTGTTTGCTCAGACAGTGAAAGTGCGACGCATGATCGAAGGAGTAGCGCTCGATCCGAAGCAGACGTTCTGGATCATGACGGTGAACCTTCTCGCCGACAGTGCTGCTGTCGAATGGGCCAAAGTGTTCGGATCGTGGGATGAGCAAACTCATTGGACCCAGGTAGTCCCCAAGGATATGCACGATGACGTGCGCGGAGCGCTTCTGGCGCGCCTGGGCTGTACGCACGCGGAATGGGCGGAATATCGAGATTCGATTGTCGATTATCGTAATCAGCTGGTTGCCCATCACGATTTAGGCGCGACCGTAGCGAAGTACCCGCACTATGACAAGGCACTTGAGGCTGCGCACTTCATGTTCGACCGGTTGCGCCGATTCGCGGACCCTGATCACCTCGGTGCAATTCCGACCGACCTGGACCGCTGGTCGGACAGCGTTGCCGTAAATATGAGCGCCATCGTTCGAGCTGCTTTTGCGGCCAGCGCGAAGCTGGGGTCCAACGTTGCTCGTGATCGCGGGTAGCTCCCAAGGCATGTCCGGCAATGGGCTCATCGACTAATGTCGTACTCGACGAGCGACGTCATTGCGGCTGGCGAGCGTATCGCCGAAAGGTTCGAGAGTTTGCTTCTGATGGCCAAATACTCGTCGAATGAACTGCTGCGCACCAGAGCCTGTCTTGCGCTGTCCGTCGCGGAAGGCTATCGCGCGATTCTCGCTTTGCTCTCATCGAAGGGGCAATCCTACCTACCCGTCGTGCTACGGTCGATCTTTGAGGCAGCGGTCGATCTCAAGATTCTTTGCGATGACTCCAATCACCTCGGCCAGATGCAATATGACAACGCGAAGCAGCACCTTCGGGCCTTTAGGGGGTTCCGCGACGACGAAGCGGCGCAGTTTGATGACGGCGCAAAGCAAATGCTTGATGGCGCAATTGAGATCGAGCAAGCGATTTTCGAGCGACTCGATTCTGACGAGCGCTCGAGATTCTCTATCCGGCGCAAGTTCGAGCGGGCAGGCATGCTCGATCTGTACGGGTCGGTCTACGCCTATCTTTGCTCGTTCTCCCACAACAACATCAACACGCTCCGACAGCGCCATGGTGCTAGCGGCAATCTGTCGTTCGCACAAGCGTTCACGCCGCAGGTGGGGATACGTTTTCTAGGTGTGGCGTCAGCTGGGTATGCCAACGCGCTGCTCTTGGCGCCGCATTTCAGCACGCTGACCGAGGAACTCGTTGTCGAGACCGCTACGTGGATGTGGCGCCAACTCGAGGCGTTGGATCCCAGCGAGGTTTCAAGCGTTCGCTGAGTCGGCCGGAGCCGATTGATCCGCAGCCCGTGTGTTCGGCCGCGTCCAGTGGCAGTGCAGGAAGCAGGAGCCAGCGTACTGCCGCGAAGTCAATCGCAGAGAGGGTGTGCACACGAGCTACACACACTAGGTCCTAAGCGATTGATTCGTTGCATCACTCCTACCGATCCATCATCGGCGCGACGCTGAGGCGGTAGCTTTG
>Ga0137374_10001191_pt1 | contig 29128 bp, 22 predicted proteins | sample SagtaG_20_FD_104811 | JGI IMG/M metagenome (GOLD analysis project Ga0137374, IMG submission 104811) | Vadose zone soil microbial communities from Sagehorn Ranch, Mendocino, California, USA - Sage1_R_100_16 metaG | ecosystem: Environmental > Terrestrial > Soil > Vadose zone | place: USA... | reverse complement strand
CTGCTGATCGGCGGCGCGACCACTTCGCGCACCCACACCGCGGTCCGAATTGCCCCGAATTATTCCGGTCCTGTCATATATGTCCCTGACGCCTCGCGCAGTGTGCCGGTGGTTCAGGGGCTGCTTTCGACCGAAAGTCGCGAAGCCTTCGTTGCACAGGTACGCGCCGACTATGAAAAGTTGCGTGCCGTACACCGGGACAAGAAAGGGCCCGGGCCGCTGCATCCGCTGCAGGAAGCCCGCCGACGCGGCTTGAAGATCGCCTGGCACGCCTACCGGCCGCCGGCGCCGCGCAAGCCGGGCATTACCGTGCTGCAACGCTATCCGCTCGCCGAGCTGGTGCGCTACATCGACTGGACGCCGTTCTTCCAGGCATGGGAGCTCTCGGGTCCCTACCCGAAGATCCTGGAGGATCCGGTCGTCGGAGAGTCCGCCCGCAAGCTCTTCGCCGAGGCCCAAGAGACGCTCACGCGCATCGTGACGGAAAACTGGGTCAAGGCAAACGGCGTCTTCGGCCTGTTTCCCGCGGCGCAGGTCAACTGCGACGACATCGAGATCTGTCGCGACGTGAGCGGGCGCGAACCGCTCATGACCTGGCATAACCTGCGGCAGCAGAACCACAAGCCAACCGGGCGGGACAACCTCTGCCTTGCCGATTTCGTTGCCCCTAGGGAAAGCGGCGCCCGCGACTGGATCGGCGCGTTTGCTGTCAGCGCCGGCGGCATCGAGCAGCGCGTCGCAGAGCTGGAGGCGAAGAATGACGATTACGGCGCCATCATGCTGAAGGTACTCGCCGACCGGCTGGCGGAAGCCTTCGCCGAGCACCTGCATGAGCGCGTGCGACGCGAATTCTGGGGCTATGCAGCCGACGAGCAGTTGAGCAGCGCCGAGCTGATTGCCGAGGCCTATCGCGGCATCCGGCCCGCGCCCGGCTACCCGGCATGTCCCGACCACAGGCCGAAGGGGCCGCTATTTCGTCTGCTCGACGCGGAACGCAACGCCGCCATGCGGCTTACGGAGTCATTCGCTATGCTGCCGTCCGCCTCGGTATCCGGGTTTTACCTGTCGCACCCGCAGTCGAGCTATTTCGCAGTAGGCAAAATCGGACGCGACCAGATCGAGGACTACGCGCGCCGCGCTGGGCTGACCACTGCCGAGGCGGAGAAATGGCTCGCGCCGTACCTTGCGTACGAACCGGAGACGACCGCGGCGCCGCTATAATCCGCGGCATGGGTAAAGGCGACAAACGCACTCGGCGCGGCAAGATCTATCGCGGCAGCTACGGCAAGAAACGGCCACAGCGCGCGAAAAAAACCAAGAAGACCGCCTGATCAGCTCTCCTCGCGCCGGCCGACCGGCAGGCCGAGCGCCTTGAGCTTGCGGTACAGGTGCGTGCGCTCGAGTCCCGAGCGCTCCGCGACGCGCGACATGCTGCCGTGCTCCCGTGTCAGCAACTGCTCGAAATACACGCGTTCAAAGGCCTCGCGCGCCTCGCGGTAAGGGCGGTCGAAAGCCACGTCGGGCAGCGCGCCCCGCGTCCCGCGCGCCGCCAGCACGCGCTCGACGTCGTCGAGCTGGATTTCCTCCTCGAGCGTCGTGAGCGCCAGGTCCTTGACCACGCTTTCGAGCTCGGCAAGATTGCCCGCCCAGGCATGGTGGCGCAAGGCGTTCAGTGCCGCGATCGCCAGCCGCCGCGACGGGCAGGCACGCGCTTCGACGAGTTGGGCGAGCATCAGCGAAGCGAGATCGGGCACGTCCTCGGCAAACTCGCGCAGCGCCGGAAGCCTGAGCGTCAGCTCTGCCAGACGCATCCCGAGCTCGGCGTCGAACTCGTGCTTTTCCGAAAGCGTGCGCGCGTCCAAGGAAGAGAATGAAACCACCCGCGCCTTGTGCTTTTCGGCGCGCGCAAGCAGGAACTCAAGGTTGCGCTGCTCGACCCGGTCAAGACGCGTCAGGTCCGGAATGAAGAGGATGCCGCCCGCCGCCCTGGCGAGCAGCTCCGAAAGCGGTTCGGCAAGCAGCTCCGCGCCGGCCAGGAACGGTGCACCCGGCGCGCCGAGGAGCCGTGCGAACAGTTCCGGCCGCATGCCGCGCTCGCCGCGCAACATGAGTGGCGCGGCCGACTGGGCGAGTAGCGCGAGCCGCTTCTTGGCATCGGCAAGCGCCGGCGAGCGTCCGAGGGTCGCGAGGGCAAGCTGCGGAGGCGCAGCCGTTTCCGGATGCCGCAGGGCCCGCTTCACGGTGGCGAGCAGACGCTGCAGGGCGATCGGCTTCTCGAGAAAATCGAGCGCGCCGATGCGCGTCGCCTCGACCGCGGTCTCGATCGTGCCGTGGCCCGACATCATGACCACCGGCATGGTGAGCTGACCGCTTGCCGCCCATTCCTTGAGCAGTGTGATGCCATCGGTGTCCGGCATCCAGATGTCGAGCAGAACCAGGTCGGGCCGTTGCCGCTCGCGCAATCGCCTCGCGCTGCCCGCGTTCTCCGCGAGCATCACCTGGTGGCCTTCGTCGGCCAGGATTTCCGAGAGCAGCTCGCGGATGCCTACTTCGTCGTCAACGACGAGGATCTGGGCCATCTCGTCACGCCACTTTGGATAGTGGCAGGAGAACGCTCACCGAGGCCCCGCGGCTGGGGCGATTCTCGATCGCGACGCTGCCATGGTGTTCGTCGACGATCTTCTTCACGATCGCCAGGCCGAGGCCCGTGCCGCGGGGTTTGGTGGTCACGTACGGCTCGAAAATTCGCGCCATCAGCTCTTCGGGGAATCCGCCGCCATTGTCGGAGACGGCAAGGCGCACGCGGTCGCCGGCGAGCTCGGTGCGCACCTCGATTGCCCCATTGGCGCTGGCGGATCGAGTATGGTCGAGCGAGTCCTGCGCGTTCTGCACCAGATTGTGGATTACCTGGCGTATTTGCGCGCCGTCGGCCCAGACCGGCGGCAGTCCCGGCGCGAGCCGCGTAATAATCGGCGCGATCGAATTCTCGTACAGGCCGAGCACCTCTCCTACCAGTGCATTCAGATCGAGTTGCGCCAGTTCGGGCGCCGGCAGCCGCGCGTATTCCGTGAAATCATCGACCATCGCCTTCAGCGCGGCGACCTGGTTGACGATGGTCTGAGTCGAGCGCCGCAGGGTATCGGCTTCCTCGTGCGGCAGACGGTCAGCAAGCTTCATCTCGAGGCGTTCGGCCGAAAGCTGGATTGGGGTGAGGGGGTTCTTGATCTCGTGCGCCAGGCGCCGCGCCACTTCGGCCCAGGCGGTCGCGCGCTGCGCCTGAATGAGTTGCGTGATGTCGTCGAACACCAGCACGTAGCCGCCCCCTGTCTCCTTGGGCAGCCGGGCGCCACGCGCATGCAGCATCTTGCCGGTGCCCTTGAGCTGAAGCTCGAATTGCCAGTCCTTGTCGCCATGTTCGACGAAATGCTCCCGCATGCCTTCAGCGAACGATGCGAGCTCATCGGCCAGGATCGCCGCCGCGCCGTTGTTCGAGATCGAGAGCTTGAGCTCGTGATCGAATACCAGCACCCCGGCCGACAGGTTGGCAAGTATGCTCTCAAGACGTGCCTTGGCCGCCTCGAGCGCCACGCGGTTCGCTTCCACGACGTGCCGCGCCTCGTCCAGCTGGCGTGTCATCGAGTTGAATGATTCGGTAAGTATCCCGAGCTCGTCGCGGCTGGTGACCGGGGCCTGCCTCGAGAAATTGCCGCGCGCCACGGCTTGCATGGCCTGCGCGAGATGCGCGAGCGGTTCGGCGAGCAGGTTTGACTGCGTCACCGCCACCGACACCGCGACGAACAGCGCCATCAGCAATGACAGCGTGAGCGTCAGGATGTAAATCCGTTTGAGCCCATCGCGCGAAATCGCCAGCTCCTTGTAGTCGCGATAAGCCGCTTCGACCGCTTCCGCGCTCTTGGAAAATGACGGCGGCACGCTTTGTCGCAACTGCAGAAAACGCGCTTCATCGGCGAAGCTCCGGCTGTTGATCGGCACGATCACGCGCAGCGACAGTGGTCGCCCTGCGACCGCATCGACCGAGGTGTAGCCGCGCCCGATGCGCGCCTGGCGTAGCGCTTGGGCCCCCGGCAGCTCCGGGACGAATTTCGTGACATCGGCGCTCGCCCCCGCCACCAGGCGCCCGTTCGCCGCCACGATGACGGCCTCCTCGACTGCCAATTGTTCGCGTGCGCGTTCGAGCTGCACGGCCAGCTGTGCAGACGGTCGATCGGCGAGCTCGATTGCTGCGGCGCGCGCTTTCGACTGTATATCCAGGATCATCTGGTCGATCGCCTGTTGACCAAGGCTAATGCCACCCTCGAGCGCGGCATCCACCTTGACGCTGAACGACGACTCGATGCTGCGGGTGATAAACAGAACCGACACCCCGTACACGATCAGACCGGGCACGAAAGTAAGCAGGGCGAACCGCACGAAAAGCCGGAGTGTTAGCCGCGCGCCGAACACCCGCGCGCGGTGACGCCGTGCGAGCGCGATCAGCTGGTAGACGACGATCGCGAACAGCAGGCCTGCCAGCGCAGTGTTCAGACCGAGCGCCAGCGGATAGTGCCTGGCGAACAAGGTCACATCGGCGCTTGCGGTCGCGAGCAGGAACAGTCCGGCCGCCGCGACTATCCCCCCGATGATGAGCAGCAGCTTCATCGCTCCTCCGGCCGCTTCGGCTCACGGCTTTCCACCGGAGCCGGCAATTGCTGCGGCGAGCGCACCACGAACCGTTTCCACGGCGATTCGAGGTGCAATTCGCGGCCGGTGAGCGCCGAGAGCTGGAACGGCTTGGGCAGAAGCGTGGTATCCAGTCGCATGCGCACTGCCGCCTCATAGTCCGATCTGGAGAAGGCGACCGTGCGGTCGACCACGAGCCAGTTGCGTACGCGCTTGAGCACGTTGAGCGCTTCCTCGAGCGTGGCAAAATTCTGCTGCAGCAGGTTCTGCTGCTGCAGCCCGGTAGAAAGCCGGTAGTGTCGCGACAGCGCATGATAGGACAGCCGCATCTGCATCAGGCTCGAGGCACTGCGCTCGTCGAACCAGTACCAGCGGCGGCGCGTCAGCTCGAACTCGACGCGGAAATACAGCGGCACGCCATTGGCCACCACTTCGGCGAGGCGCGGCGTCAGCTCGAATGCGAAATCGGCGTCCAGCACCAGCCCGTCCTCCACGGCGCGCAAGGCCGCGTCACGCACCTCGATCGTGTCGGCGCGCGCGGGCCCGGCTGCAGTCCCAAGTAACGCAAGGAATCCGGTGAGTAGGGCGATGCGGCGCATCGCGCTGTCTCAGGCTTGCTTCTGGATCAGCGCGTAGTAGAAACCGTCGTGCTCGGCATCCGGCAGCCATTGCGCGGCGGCGCCGTCAGGCAGCGGCAGCCGCAGCGCGTCGGGCGTGCGCATGACGAATGCATCGATCACTGCGTCGTTTTCCTGCGGAAACACAGAGCAGGTGACATACAGCAATTTACCATCCGGGCCGAGCACCTGCCAAAGTGCGTCGAGGATCGAAGCCTGGCGCGCGGCGAAGGCGGGGATGTCCTGCGCGCGGCGCAGCCACTTTAGGTCCGGGCGGCGCCGCGCGATCCCCGACGCCGAGCAGGGGACGTCGGCGAGGATGCGGTCGAAACGCTCGCCGTTCCACCAGCCGGCAAGGTGGGTGCAGTCCGCTGCCATCAGCGTTGCGTGCAGCCGCAGCCGATCGAGATTACGCCCCATACGCCCGCGACGCTCGTCATCGGAGTCGATTGCCGTGACTTCGACGTCGGCTGTTTCGAGGATATGAGAAGTTTTCCCCCCAGGTGCGGCGCAGGCGTCCAGGACGTGCTGGCCCGAGACCAGATCGAGGCAGGGCGCGGCGCGCTGCGCGCCGGCGTCCTGTACCGAAACCTCGCCGGCATCGAATCCGGGCAGGCGCTCAACCGGCACTGGCCGCTCGAGCAGCAGCGCGTGCTCGGCAACGCGCCGCGCTGAGATACCCGATGCCGCGAGCCGTGCCTGGTAATCGGCCGTGCCAACCCGTCGCCGGTTGACGCGCAGGCACATGGGGGGATGCGAATTGCCCGCAAGGAGCACATTCCCCCAGCACTCGGGGTACGCGCTCCGCAAGGTCTCGGCCCACCATCGCGGATGCTGAAATCGTGCCTCAAGGTCGGCGCCGATGCGCGACTCCAAGGATGCTCGCTCGCGTGCGGCGCTACGCAGCAGCGCGTTGACGTAGCCTTTTGCCGTCCATTTTTCGAGCAGCGCGCAGGCACGCACGGCGTGGTCGACCACGGTGTACTCGGCGTACCGACCCGACTCGAGGGCATAGAGCGCGCACCACAGCAAAGCTTCTACCAGGGCATCGGGACGCTCGCGGTGCGAGAGCTCGCGCACGATGGCGTGCACGCGCCCGTAGCGCCGCAGCGTTCCATGCGTGAGATCGATAAGCGCGGCGCGCGGCGTGGCGCTGCCGTCGTCATCGAGCCGGCCGATCTGCCCGGAAAGGCTTGCTCCGGCCGCAACGCGAGCCACCACGGTTGCGGCCTTCGCGAGCGCCTGCGCCAGCGCGCCAGTGGTCATCCCAAGCGCGCGCCCGGCGAAAGCGCATGGCCCCGCAGGAAATGCGCGGCGGCAAGGCGTCTGCCGCCTGCACGCTGCAATTCTGTTATGGCGAGCGCGCCGTCGCGACATGCCACGACCAGTGCGTCACCCGCCGCAAGCACAGTTCCGGGCTCGTCCCGACCGGAAACGATGCCGGCGCGCCATATCTTGATCGGCTCGCCTTGAAACAGGGTCGTCGCTCCGGGTGCGGGACGAAACGCGCGCACCGCGCGCTCGAGCTCGGCCGCCGGAAGTGACCAGTTCAGGATCGTGTCCTTGCGGTCGATCTTGCGCGCATAGGTCGCGCCGGCCTCGGACTGCTCGACCGCGTGCGCGTGGCCAGCGTGAAGCGCGGCGAGCGCGGCGACGATCGCTTGCGCACCGAGCGCAGCGAGCTTGTCGTGCAGGGTTCCGGCATCGTCGTCGGCAGCGATAGGTAGGCGGTGCTGTGCTAGCACCGGGCCTGTGTCGAGCCCGGCGTTCATTCGCATGATGGAAATGCCGGTCTCGCGGTCGCCGGCGAGCAGGGCGCGCTGGATCGGTGCCGCTCCCCGCCAGCGGGGCAGCAGCGAGGCATGAATGTTCCACGCGCCGAACGGCGCCAGCTCGAGCACTTGGGGCGGCAGCAGCAGTCCATAGGCCGCGACGGCGAGCGCCTCCGGCCGCGCAGCCTGCAGGCGGTGCACGACGTCGGGCGACCGGAAATGCTCCGGCTGAAGGATAGCGAGCCCGCGAGCGAGCGCCAGACGCTTCACCGCGCTCGCTACGGGCTGCATGCCGCGGCCGGCAGGTCGATCGGGCCGCGTCAGGACGAGCGCAACGTCATGCCCGGCTTCCAACAGGCGCGCTAGCGCGCGCTCCGCGAATTCGGGGGTGCCTGCGAAAACTAGGCGCAGGAAGTCAAAAGCTCAGGCCGATTTGCGCAGCTGCTTGGCGAGCTTTGCGCGGATGCGCTGCTGTTTGAGCTGCGAGAGGTACTCGACGAACACCTTGCCTTGCAGATGGTCCATCTCGTGCTGGATGCAGACCGCGAGCAGCCCTTGCGCCTCGAGGGTGAAGACGTGGCCGTTCTGGTCGTGGGCACGGACCTTCACCCGTTCGGCGCGCGGCACCAGCTCGTAAATTCCTGGCACCGAGAGGCAGCCCTCCTCGATATCCGACTCGCCGATGGCCTCGACAATTTCCGGGTTCACCAGCACTACAAGCGAATCACGTCGCTCGGAGACGTCGACCACGATGATCTGCTTGTGCACATCGAGCTGTGTCGCAGCGAGCCCTATGCCGGGCGCCGTGTACATGGTTTCAGCCATGTCTGCGACCAGCTTTTTTAAGCCGTCGTCGAACACCGTAACCGGGGAGGCTAGCTTATGCAGCCGGGCGTCAGGGTAGCGAAGGATGCTTAAAATTGCCATTTCGGGTCAGTTTCGCTTGCAAATTGAATAGATTATGTGGACAATCTCAGGCGGCGTATAAGCTATTCGGCGCTTGTGCTACATTGGGTTAGACAAACCGAATTACAAGCCGGTCCAGGAAGCCACGAAAGGGACGGGGTCGCCATGGTCCAGCAGTTGCGTAAGTCTATCACAACGCTCGTTTTCTTCCTCGTCTCGGGGGTTGCCCTGGGACAGGCGCCGAGCGCTCCGCTCACGGTAAAACCGGACGCTCCGGACCGCTACGTTGTGGTTCCCGGCGACACGTTGTGGGGCATATCGCAGCGCTACACGGACTCGCCATGGCGCTGGCCAGAGCTCTGGAACTTGAACAAGGAACAGATCCGTAATCCGCACCTGATCTATCCCGGCTATGTGCTCGTGCTCGATCGGGAGCGCGGCCGCTTGTCGATCGCCGGCACTGAACCGGGACCCGTGCCCGGGCCGGCACCCGAAACTGGAACTGGAAGTGAAGGCGTGCGGCTCGGCCCGAGGATTCGCGCCGAGTCGCTCGCGGCCCAGGGCATACCGAGCATCCCCGCTTCCGTCATCGAACCGTTTTTAACCCGACCGCTCGTGGTCGAGCCCGAGGGTCTGGACAAAGCGCCGACCATCGTCGGTACGCAAGGCGATCGGGTCATCCTGGCTGCGGGAAATACCGCCTATGTGCGCGGCATCGGCACTTCCAAAGAGGAAACTTGGTACGTGTACCGACGTGGTGGCGCGCTGGTCGATCCTGATACCAACCGTACTCTTGCCTACGAGGCGGTTTATCTCGGCACGGCCCAGCTCACGCGCTCGGGCGACCCTGCGACCGTGGTTCTCACCAGTGCGGTCCGGGAGGTCGAAGCTGGCGACAAGCTGGTCGCGGCCGGGCAACCCCAGCCAGTCAATTACGCGCCGCGCGCCCCGGCAACGCAAATCCGTGGCCGCGTAATGTCGATCTACGGCGACCACGGCAGAGTCGGGGAGGCGGGCCCGCAAATGATCATCAGCATCAACCGCGGCCGGGCCGACGGCATAGAGCCTGGCCACGTGCTCGCGCTTTACGCGCTCGGCGGCACGGTACGCGACACCTCGAAGCCGAGGGACGCCCCGGATGCGCTGATCAAGCTTCCCAACGAGCGCGCGGGTCTCGCGTTTGTGTTCCGCGTATTCGACCGGGTAGCGTACGCGCTGGTCATGCACATCACGAGACCCGTCAGCCCTCTGGATGTGGTTCAGACCCCATAATAAGAAGAGCGAGCGGGTGATCCTCGCCCGCGCTGCGCCGCCCGCATGACGCAGGACCCCGGGCTGGCGAGCTGGCTGCAACTCACGCTCACTCCCGGGCTCGGCAACTCCGCCGTCCGCGGCATGTTGCGTCAGTTCGGTTTGCCGCAGTCGATTCTCGCTCGAAAGGACACCGAGCTCAGTGGGTTCGCCGTGCCGGCGGCTCTCGAGGCATTGCGTTCCGAGGCGGTGCAGCGCGCGGTCGCACGTGCGCTTGAATGGACCGAGCAGCCCGGCAATCGGCTCATCACGCTCGCCGATGAAACTTATCCGCGGATGCTGCTCGAGATTCCCGACCCGCCGCCGGTACTCTACGCACGCGGCCGCGCCGATCTTCTGCAGCGACCCTCGCTCGCGATCGTCGGCAGCCGCAACGCCACCGCCCAGGGGGCAGCCAACGCGGAGAGCTTCGCGAGGTCGCTAAGCGACTCCGGACTCACGATCGTGTCGGGGCTTGCTCTCGGTGTCGATGGGGCCGCGCACCGTGGCGGACTCGCTGGGGCATCCTCGACCATCGCGGTGCTCGGCACCGGGATTGACGTCGTGTACCCGAGACGCAACGCCGAGCTCGCCGCCGAAATCGCGGCGCGCGGCTTGCTCGTGTCGGAGTTCGGGCTCGGCACCGAGGCGGTGGCGCACAATTTTCCGAGGCGCAATCGCCTCATCAGCGGGTTGGCGCAGGGCTGCCTGGTCGTCGAGGCGGCGCTCGCCTCAGGCTCGCTCATCACGGCGCGCGCCGCCGCCGATCAGGGCCGGGAGGTGTTCGCGATACCCGGCTCGATCCATTCGCCGCTCTCCAAGGGATGCCACGCCCTCATCAAATCGGGAGCAAAACTTGTCGAGTCCGCCGAAGACGTGCTCGCCGAGCTCGCCGGCTTTCGCGCCAGCGGCTACGCCTCGACCACCCTGCAGCCGAGTTCCGCTCGCGGCGCGAGCGCCGCGCCGCCGAGCGCATTCGGTCTGCTGGAACACATGGGACACGACCCAGTGGACGTGGACTCGCTTTGCGCGCGCGCCGGCATGTCTGCCGAACAAGTATCCTCCGAACTGCTGCGGCTCGAACTCGCGGGTCGCGTGACGGCCCTGCCAGGCGGCCTATTCCAGCGCCTGGAAAAAGGTAGCGGCGGGTAAACCCGATACGGGTCGCCGCGTTATAAAAAGAAAGGGACTTTATGTACGACATCCTGGTCTACCTGTTCGAGAACTGCCAGCAGGCGGAGTTGACCTATGACCGCGAGCGTGTGGCTAAGAAACTTTCTGCCGCCGGCTTCGAGCACTCGGACATCAGCGAGGCGTTGCACTGGCTCGCCGGCGTGCTGCGCGCGCCGCAGAGCGGGCTCGACGCGCTGCCGGATTCTCGTAGGACCTTCCGGGCATTTGCGCCGCGCGAGCTCGCGAAGCTCGATGCCGAATGTCGCGGTTTCCTGCTCACGCTGGAGCATTCTGGCATCCTGACCCCGCAAACCCGCGAGCTGGTAATCGAGCGCTCGCTCGCCGCTTCGGGGCAATACCTCACCTTGGAGCAGCTCAAACTGATCGTGCTGATGGTTCTCTGGAACCGGCAGACCCCAACCAGCCAGCTCGTGGCCGAAGACATCTTCAGCGCGCCGCACACGCGTCTACCGAGCTAACTCTTCCCTCGCGTGCGCGCGCCCGCCCGCGCGCGCATAGCACCGCTTCACGGGTGCTGCGTGGTTGAAGCCGCGCAGCGTTTGCACTTATCATCTGCGGCCTTTCGCGCCGCATGGCAAAAAAACTGATCATCGCCGAGAAACCTTCGGTCGCCGCCGACATCGCGCGCGCGCTCGGCGGTTTCACGCGCAAGGGCGATTACTTCGAAAGCGATCGCCATGTACTCTCTTCGGCGGTCGGTCACTTGCTCGAGCTCGCGGTGCCGCAGGACTACGAGGTAAAGAAGGGCAAGTGGTCCTTCAAGCACCTTCCCGTGATCCCTCCGCATTTCGACCTGTCGCCGATTGAGAGGAGTCAGCAGCGCCTCAACGTGCTGCTACGCCTGATCAAACGCAAGGACGTTACCGGAGTCATCAACGCCTGCGACGCGGGGCGCGAAGGCGAGCTGATCTTCCGTTACCTTCTGCAGCATGCCCGGGCGAAAAAGCCGATCGAGCGCCTCTGGCTGCAATCCATGACACAGCAGTCGATCCGGGATGGCTTCGCAAAACTACGGCCCGACAAGGATCTGCTGCCCCTCGCCGACGCCGCGAAGAGCCGCTCCGAGGCCGACTGGCTGGTCGGCATCAACGGCACGCGGGCCATGACTGCCTTCAATTCCAAGGAAGGCGGCTTCTATCTGACGACGGTAGGCCGCGTGCAGACACCGACGCTCGCGATCCTCGTCGAGCGCGAGGACAAGATCCGCGCCTTTACGCCGCGCAACTACTGGGAAGTGCATGCCCGCTTCGGCGCAAAGAACGGGGAATACGCCGGGCGCTGGCTCAATTCCGGCTTCAAGAAGGATGAGGACGCCGAGCGCAAGCCGGAACGGCTGTGGAATGCTGCGGCCGCGGCGAAGATCGTCGCTGCCTGCCGAGGCAAGAAGGGCATCGCGACCGAGGAATCCAAGCCGACCACGCAGCTCTCGCCGCTGCTGTTCGACCTCACGAGCCTGCAGCGCGAAGCGAACGGGCGCTTCGGCTTTCCGGCGCGCATGACGCTTTCGCTTGCACAAGCGCTGTACGAGAAGCACAAGGTCCTCACTTATCCGCGCACCGACTCGCGGGCCCTGCCCGAGGACTACCTGCCGACGGTGAAGGACGCGCTGAAGGCGCTTGGCGAAACCACCGTGTTCTCCGCGTTCTCGCGCCAGATCCTCAAGCATGGCTGGGTGAAACCGAACAAGCGGATCTTCGATAACACGAAGATCTCGGATCACTTCGCCATCATTCCGACCCTGCAGACGCCGAGGCACTTAAACGAGGCGGAACAGAAGCTCTACGACATGGTGGCGCGCCGTTTTCTCGCGGTGTTCTATCCGGCGGCGGAATATCTGCAAACCACACGCCTCACCAAGGTCGGCGAGCACCACTTCAAGACCGAGGGCAAGGTCCTGCAAAGCGCCGGCTGGCTTGCCGTGTACGGCCGCGCCGTCGGGGAGGATGAAAAGACGCTCCCCGCCATCGAGCAGGGCGAGCAGGTAAGCGTCCTGGAGGTCGCCGAGCAGGCGAACCAGACCAAGCCGCCGCCGCGTTACACCGAGGCGACGCTCCTCTCCGCGATGGAAGGTGCCGGCAAGCTAGTGGAGGACGACGAGCTGCGTGCCGCGATGGAAGCGAAAGGTCTCGGCACGCCGGCGACGCGCGCGGCGATCATCGAGGGATTGATCCGCGAGGAATACGTCCATCGCGAGGCCCGCGAGCTGGTGCCCACGCCGAAAGCGTTCTCGCTGCTTTTTGCGCTGCACATGCTGCACATCGTGGAGCTTGCCTCGCCGGAGCTCACCGGCGAATGGGAGCACAAGCTCAAGCTCATCGAGCAGGGCAAGCTCTCGCGCCTCGAGTTTATGAAGCAGATCTCTGAGCTTGTGCGCAGGGTGGTGACGATCATCAAGACAGGCGAGATTCCCGACGTGGTGTACGCCACCGTCCCAGCGCCCTGCCCCAAGTGCGGCGGCCTGGTGCAGGAGAACTACCGCAAGTTCCAGTGCCAGAAGTGCGACTTCAATCTCTGGAAGGTGACCTCGGGGCGCGAATGGTCGACTGACGAGGTCGCACAGCTCATTACCAAGCGCTCGATCGGTCCGCTCACCGGGTTTCGCAGCCGCATGGGCAAGCCCTTCAGCGCAGTAGTACGGCTAACCGACGAGCTGAAAGCCGAATTCGACTTCGGCCAAGACGCTCGCGACGCCGGGGAGGCGCCGGACTTCAGCGGGCAGGAGCCGCTCGGCGCCTGTCCCAAGTGCAAGGCACGGGTATTCGAGCACGGCGTCACCTACGCCTGCGAAAAATCGCTCGGCGCGGGCCGGACCTGTGACTTCCGCTCCGGCAGGGTGATTTTGCAACAGCCGGTCGAGCGCGAGCAGATGCGCAAACTCCTTGCGACCGGCCGCACCGACCTTCTCAGCGGCTTCGTGTCGAAGAAAGGACGGCGTTTCAAGGCATATCTCGTAAAAACGCCGGACGGCAAAATCGGCTTCGAGTTCCAGCCGCGCGCCGTGAAGGAAAAGCCCAACGAAGACAAGACGGCCAAGCGCAAGCGGCGCGCCGCCTGATCAGATATCCAGGTTTCTGACCCCGAGCGCGTTCAACTCGATGAAGGCGCGCCGCGGCTCGACCTCGTCGCCCATCAGCTTGGTGAAGATCTCGTCGGCGGCGATTCCGTCCTCGATCTGAACGCGAAGCAGTCGGCGCGACGCCGGATCCATGGTGGTCTCCCAGAGCTGCCCGGGATTCATTTCGCCGAGTCCCTTGTAGCGTTGCAGGCTCATCGACTTTTGCACTTCGCCGAGCAGCCACTGCATCGCTTCGGCAAATTCGCGCACCGGCTGCTTCTTATCGCCGCGCTGCATGTACGCGCCCTCGCCAATCAGCCCGCGCAGCAGCGCTGCCGTCTGCCGGATCTGCGTGTAATCGCCCGAGTGCACGAATTCGGTGTCGATGGTGCTCATGCGCACGTTGCCGTGTCGGGTGCGCTCGATGCGCACCTGGTAGCGCTCCGTCTTGGCATCAAAATGCGGCGCCACCGCGATGCCGTTGCCGCCGATCGCGGCCTCGAGCGCCTCGGCGGAGGCTTCGGCCGTATCGCGCCGTGACAGGTCGACCTGCACCCCGCGCACCATCGCCTGCAGGACCTCGCGATCGATGAGCCGCGAAACGCGCTCGATCACCGCCTCGGAGACCAGGTAAGACTTGGCGAGTTGCCCGAGCGCCTCGCCGGCGATCGGCTCGCGCCCGAGCGCCGGGTGCAAGGCGGCGTCGATCAGCGCCTGCCTGAGCATGAACTCGTTCAGCTCGTGTTCGTCCTTGAGATAGCGTTCCTCCTTGCCAAGCTTCGCTTTATACAGCGGCGGTTGCGCGATGTAGATATAGCCGCGCTCCACCAGTTCCGGCATCTGCCGGTAGAAGAACGTGAGCAGCAGGGTGCGGATGTGCGACCCGTCGACATCCGCGTCGGTCATGATGATGATGCGGTGGTAGCGCAGCTTCTCGGCGTTGTACTCCTCCTTCCCGATGCCGCAGCCCAGCGCGGTGATCAGCGTCGCGATCTCCGTCGAAGACAGCAGCTTGTCGAAGCGCGCGCGCTCGACATTCAGGATCTTGCCTTTCAGGGGCAGGATCGCCTGGAAACGCCTGTCGCGCCCCTGCTTGGCGGAGCCTCCCGCCGAGTCGCCCTCGACCAGATAGAGCTCGCATTTAGCGGGATCGCGTTCCTGGCAGTCGGCGAGCTTGCCAGGCAGACCCATCGAGTCGAGCACGCCCTTGCGGCGCGTCATTTCGCGCGCCTTGCGGGCTGCCTCCCGGGCGCGCGCCGCATCGACGATCTTCGAAGTGAGCAACCGAGCGTCCGCGGGACGTTCGGCGAGGAATCCGCGCAGCCGCTCGGCGACGATCTCCTCGACCACCGGGCGAACCTCGGAGGACACGAGCTTCTCCTTGGTCTGGGAGGAGAACTTCGGCTCGGGGACCTTCACTGAAAGCACGCACGCGAGTCCCTCGCGCATGTCGTCGCCCGTGGTTTCGACTTTCGCCTTCTTGGCGAGCTCGGTCTCTTCGATGTACTTGTTGAGCACGCGGGTCATTGCCGCGCGCAATCCGGTCATATGCGTGCCGCCGTCCTTTTGCGGGATATTGTTGGTGAAGCACAGCACGCTCTCCTGGTATGAATCGTTCCACTGCATCGCGACCTCGACCGTGATGCCATCCTTGACGCCGAGGCCGACGAATACGTTCGGGTGCAGGACATTCTTGGCTCGGTTCATGTACTCCACGAACCCCTTGACGCCGCCGGAGAACGCGAAGTTCTCCTCCTTGCCGGCGCGCTGGTCGATCAGCACGATCCTGACGCCGTTGTTGAGAAAGGAGAGCTCGCGCAGCCGCCGCGCCAGGATGTCGTAGTGGTAGTCGACGTTGCCGAAGATCTCCTTCGATGCAAGGAAGTGCACCTCGGTACCACGCCGCTCGCTGGCGCCGGTGATCTTGAGTGGCTCGACCGGGACTCCCTTGCGGAACTCCATGTGATGCACCCGGCCATCGCGCCAGATGGTGAGCCGAAGCCACTCCGAAAGCGCATTCACGACTGACACACCGACGCCATGCAAGCCGCCGGACACCTTGTAGCTGTTGGAGTCGAACTTGCCTCCGGCGTGCAGTTCGGTCATTACGATCTCGGCCGCCGAGCGCTTGAGCTCGTCGTCCTCCTTGATACCGGTGGGAATGCCGCGGCCGTTATCGAGCACCGAGATCGAGTTGTCCGTATGCACGGTAACCGTGATTTCGTCGCAGAACCCGGCGAGCGCCTCATCCACCGAGTTGTCAACTACCTCGAACACCATGTGATGCAGCCCGGTGCCATCGGCGGTATCGCCGATGTACATGCCGGGACGCTTGCGCACCGCATCGAGTCCCTTCAGGACTTTGATCGCATCCGAGCCGTAGCCGTTTGCGTCGGGAAGCTGTCGCTCGGGTTCGCCCACCCTAGATCCTCATCGGCATGACAACGTAACGGAAGTCCTTCTCGGAGGCATAGCTGATCAGCGCGCTCGACGAGGCATCGCCGAAGGCGCACTCGACTTCATTCCCCGCGACATTATTCAGCACGTCGAGCAGGTAGTTGACATTGAATCCGATGTCGAGCGCATCGCCGGCATACTTGACCTCGATCTCCTCGTGCGCCTCTTCCAGCTCGGCATTGGAGGAGACGATCTTTAGGCTGCCGTCGGTCAGTACCCATCGCACGCCGCGAAATTTCTCGTTCGACAGGATGGCCGCGCGCATCAGCGCTTGGCGCAGCGGTTCGCGCTCGGCCATTAGCCGATTCTTGTGCTGCGCAGGGATGACGCGCGTGTAGTCAGGAAACTTGCCGTCGATCAGCTTGGAGACGAGCTCCACCGCTCCGAAGCTGAACGTCGCCTGGGTCGAGGAGATCTCGATTTTGACCTCGTCGTCGGTATCGCCGAGGAGCTTCGCCAGTTCGAGGACCGTTTTTCGCGGCACGATGACCTCCTGGCGGGGTAATCCGGTACCGAGCGCGATCGACGCATAGGCAAGACGGTGCCCGTCGGTCGCCACCAGTTTCAACTGCCCATCCTCGACCACCATCAGCAAGCCATTCAGGTAATAGCGGATGTCCTGTTGCGCCATCGCGTACTGCACCAGTCCAAGCAGTCGTCGCAGCGCTTTCTGGCCGAGCGCAAATCGCGCCACCTCGCCGGCAGGCTTGGCCAGGCGCGGGAAGTCCTCAGCAGGCAGGGTCTGCAGCATGAAGCGGCTCTTGCCAGCTCTGACCAGCAGGCGTTTGTCCTGCTGCTGCAGCGTGATTTCAGCGGCCTCGGGAAGCGCTCTCAGGATATCGAGCAGCTTGCGTGCGCCAACGGTCACCGAGCGTGCCTCCGCCGAGCCATGCAGCGAGCTGCGCGCGCTGATCTGGATCTCGATGTCCGTAGCCAGGAAGGACAAATTCTCGGCCACGCGCTCGATCAGGACGTTAGAGAGGATCGGCAGCGTATGGCGTCGCTCGATGATGCCGCTCACTGCCGCAAGCGGAGTTAGAATGTCGTCGCGCTTTGCTTTTACCATTGTTATTAGTCCTTAATACTTTCTTAGTAATAGCTAGTAAGGTTGCCTGTCGCGCGGGATAAGTCAGAAAACCGTTGTTCCGCCTCGAATTGCCTCGATTGCCCGGGCGGGGAAAACTGTGGAGCAAACATGTACTCGTGTGGGCAGTTTGCAGCGCGCCGGCAGTTCCGCTTCTTATGCACAACCTGTCCGGAAGCGGTGCACAGCTTGTTCATTCTCACTCAGCCCTTCAGGACCTGCTCGAGCACGAGATAGTCGCGATTGAGCGTGGTGTCGTGCTTGCGCAGACTAGCGATGGTGCGGCACGCATGCAGTACGGTCGTATGGTCACGGTTGCCGAAAGCCTCGCCGATCTCCGGCAGGCTCATCTGGGTGAGGTCCTTGGCGAGCGCCATGGCAACCTGGCGCGGCCGCGCCAGGTTGCGGCTGCGCTTCTTGGAGTGCATGTCGGATACCTTGAGCTTGAAGTACTCGGCGACGGTTTTCTGGATTCCTTCAACGCTGATCTGACGGCTGTTGAGATTGAGGATGTCGCGCAATGCTTCCTTTGCGAGGTCGAGCGAGAGCTCGCGTTCCGTGAAGCGCGCGAAGGCGAGGACTTTCTTCAGTGCGCCCTCGAGCTCGCGCACGTTCGAGCGGATATGCTTGGCAATGAAAAATGCGATGTCCTCGGAAAGGCCGACGGCGTCCGCCTCGGCCTTTTTCAGCACGATTGCGACCCGCATCTCGAGCTCGGGGGGCTCGATCGCCACGGTAAGCCCCCAGCCGAAGCGCGAGATGAGACGCTCCTCCATGCCAGCGATTTCCTTCGGATAGGTGTCGCAGGTGATCACGATCTGCTTGTGTGCCTCGACCAGCGCATTGAAGGCGTAGAAAAACTCCTCCTGCGTGCGGCCCTTGTTGGAGAAAAACTGGATGTCGTCGATAAGCAGCAGATCGAGCGAGTGGTAGTAGCGCTTGAACTCGTCGAACGATTTCTGCTGGTAAGCGCGCACTACGTCCGTCACGTACTGTTCGGCATGAATGTAGCGGATGCGCGCCTGCGGCCTCTGGTCGGCCACTTGATTGCCGATTGCCTGAACGAGGTGCGTCTTGCCAAGGCCTACCCCGCCGTAGACGAACAGCGGGTTGTAGGAGATGCCCGGATTCTCGGCGACCTGGATAGCCGCAGCCCTCGCGAGCTGATTGGCCTTGCCGGTGACGAAGCTGTCGAATGAGTACGAGCGGTTCAGGCGCGCCCGTTCGAGCAGCGAAGGCGCCTCGCTGGCGGGGCGTTGCACCGGCTGCGGGGAGCGTGCCGCGCTGTCGGTCACGCGAGCGAGCACCAGCCGCAATCCCAGCTCGCGCCCGCTTGTCTCTGCTACGAGCCGCTCAATGCGGGTGGCGAAACGCTCGCGCACGAGCTCCAGCACGAACCGGTTCGGCGCAGCGAGCACCAGCGTATCGCTGAGTGCATCCGTCTCGGGCGCCAAGGGGCGAATCCAAGTATTGAATTGTTGCGCGGGGAGTTCCTGCTCGAGCCGGCGCAGGCAGGTATCCCAGAGGTTTTGCATCTTTTGATTGGCCTAGACGAAGCTGAATTTTACCCGCTTCGCGATGGGTTATCCACAGTAGCGAGTCCGTGCAACGCGCGCGGCGCGGCGATTTGACAATGCGTTGTCGCGCGCGCTCTAATACCGCCCTTTTTCGGACCGGGGTAGCGATGAAGCGGACTTATCAGCCGTCCAAAACGCGGCGCGCGCGACGCCATGGATTTCTCGTTCGCAGCCGCACGCCGGGTGGACGCGCGGTGCTGCGCAATCGGCGCGCGCGCGGCCGGCGCCGCCTCGGGTTGTAGTCGTTGCTGCCGCGGGCGAAAAGCGCCTCGGGCTGAGTGCCGCGCGGCGGCTGCGGCGCAGAGCCGAATTCGAGCGGCTGCTGCGACAGGGTACGCGGCGAAGCGTTGCGGGCTACACATTTTTCATCGAGCGACGCGACGCGGGCGGGCCAAGGCTTGGCATGCTCGTGTCCCGCGAGCACGCCGCAGCCGCAATCGAGCGCAACCGCCTCAAACGCTGCATCCGTGAGGCATTCCGGCTGGAGCAGGAGCGCCTCGGCCCGATCGACGTGCTGGTGCGGCCACCCTACGGAGTGAAGGCTTCCGCGGACATGACCCGGCGCCTGCGCGAGCTCTTCGTCGGGCTGAACGCATGATCGGGAATCTCATGGGAATCGTGCTGCGCGGCTATCAATGGTGTATCAGGCCGCTGCTGCCGCCTTCATGCCGCTTCCATCCGAGCTGCTCGGACTACGCGCATGAAGCGCTCGTGCGTCATGGCGCGTGGCGCGGCAGCCGGCTCGTTGCGCGGCGCCTGTGTCGTTGCGGCCCTTGGCATCCTGGCGGTTACGACCCGGTGCCCTGAACCATGGATACGCAACGGCTCATCCTGCTTTTCATCTTCGGCTTCTCGCTGCTCATGCTTTGGGAGGCTTGGGAGCGCGAACACCGGCCCAAGCCCCCGCCCACGGCGCCCGTCGCGCAGCAAGGCGTGCCGGCGCCCGCCAAACCCGCCGTACCCGGCGCGCCGAAGCCCCCTGCAGCGAGCGTACCGGCAGCCGCGTCGGCGGTGAAGGGCGAGATCGTGCGCGTGACCACCGACCTTCTGATTGCGGAGATCGACACGCTCGGCGCCACGCTGAAGCGGGTGGAATTTACCCGGCACAAGGACTCGAAGGACCCGGCGAAGGATTTCGTTCTTCTCGGTCCCGAGCATCTGTATGAAGCGCAAAGCGGCATCACCGGGGATGCAGGGCCGAACCATCGCACCGCTTGGCGGCCGCAACCCGGCGAGCGCGCGCTTTCGCCCGGTATCGACAGCGTGGCGGTGCGGCTGACCGCCCATGGCAGGGACGGTCTCGAGGTCGACAAGATCTACACCTTCAAGCGCGACAGTTATCTGATCGATGTCAGGCTCGAGATCCGCAATCCAGGCGCGGCGCCGGCGGCGGCGTACGCGTATTTCCAGCTGACGCATGACGGCAAGCCCAGCGCCGACGCCAATACGCTCGCGCAATCGTTCGGCGCCCAAAGTTATGCCGGCTTCGCGGTGTTTACCGACGAACACAAGTACGAGAAGGTCCATCCCGGCGACCTGGACAAGGGCAAGGCGGATCACGCGAAGCAGGCGAACAATGGCTGGCTCGCTTTCGTCCAGCACTATTTCGTCTCGGCGTGGCTGCCCGCGGCAGGCGTGGCGCGCGATTACGTGGTGGAGAAACGCCCGGATGGCACCTATGCGGGGCGCGTGCTGGTTCCCGTCAACGTCGCTGCGGGGGCGAGTGCCACGGTCGCGGTCCAGCTTTATACCGGCCCCCAGGAAAAGCGTCGCCTCGAGGCGGCCGCCCCCGGCCTGGATCTCGTAGTGGACTACGGCTGGCTCGCCATCATCGCCTGGCCGCTATTCTGGTTATTGGAAAAATTCTACGGCCTGGCGGGAAACTGGGGCGTCGCCATCATCTTGCTCACGGTGCTCATCAAGATCCTGTTTTTCCCGCTCTCGGCGGCGAGCTACAAATCGATGGCAAAGATGAAGCTGGTCACGCCGCGTCTCACCAAGATCCGGGAAATGTATACCCACGACCGGCAGAAGATGAATCAGGCGATGATGGAGCTCTACAAGACCGAGAAGATCAATCCGCTCGGCGGCTGCTTCCCGATCCTGGTTCAGATACCCGTGTTCATCGCGCTGTACTGGGTGCTGCTCGCGGCCATCGAGCTGCGGCACGCGCCTTTCATCCTCTGGATCCGGGACCTGTCGGCGCTCGATCCGTATTACGTGCTGCCGGTGCTGATGACCATCACGATGGTGCTGCAGACGCGCATGAACCCCACGCCGCCCGATCCGGTGCAGGCGAAGGTGATGCAATTCATGCCTTTTGTGTTCAGTATCTTTTTCTTTTTCTTCCCGGCCGGGCTGGTGCTCTACTGGCTGGTCAACAACATCCTATCCATTCTCCAGCAGTGGCAGATCCAGCGCTTGTTCGATCGCGACAAGCCTGCCCATGCCAAGCGATGACGTAGTACGCGACACGATCGCGGCGATCGCGACCCCGAGCGGCCGTGCAGGCATAGGCGTGGTGCGCCTCTCCGGCGCCAAGGTGCCGCAGATCGCGGCCCTGCTGCTGGGCAAGCTGCCTGAACCTCGCCGCGCCACGTACGCTGTTTTCAGGGACACGCGAGGCGAGCGCATCGACGAAGGGATCGCGCTTTTTTTCCCCGCCCCGGGTTCTTACACGGGCGAGGCGGTACTCGAGCTGCAAGGTCACGGCGGACCGGTGGTGATGCTGGCACTGCTCGGCGCCTGTCTCGACGCTGGCGCCCGGCTCGCCGAGCCCGGCGAATTCACCCGACGCGCTTTTCTAGAGGGCAAGCTCGATCTGGCGCAAGCGGAGGCGGTGGCGGATCTGATCGACGCCGCGAGCCGCGAAGCGGCTCGTTCGGCACTGCGTTCCCTCGCAGGGGAATTCTCCGCGGCGATTGACGCGCTCGGCGCCGAGCTCACCGAGCTGCGCGCCCTGACCGAAGCGATGCTGGATTTTCCCGAGGAAGAAGTCGACTCGCTGCACCGCGAGGATGCCGCGACGCGGCTTGCGCGCGTCAGCGCCGCACTCGACACGGTAATCGCGAAGAGCCGGCAAGGGAGCCTGCTGCGCACGGGCATCCATGTGGTGCTTGCCGGCCGGCCGAACGTCGGCAAGTCGAGCCTGCTCAATCGGCTCGCCGGCGAGGAGCGCGCCATCGTCACGGCGGTTCCGGGCACAACGCGCGATGCATTGCGTGAACCGGTCCAGATAGAGGGTGTGCCTCTCATCGTGGTCGATACGGCAGGGTTACGGCAGTCGGTAGACGAGGTTGAGCGCCTAGGCATCGAGCGCACGCAACGCGAGCTGCGAGGCGCTGACCTGGTGCTGGCAGTTTTCGAAGCCGGTAGAGAGGTCGCTCGGCTTGAGGAACTCGCCGTCGGCGCAGCGCGCATCGACGTCTATAACAAGATCGATCTCGCGCCGGGGTTCATCGCGCCTGCCGGTGCCGTGGCGGTCTCCGCCAAGACCGGAGAAGGCCTCGATCGGCTGCGTAAGGCGATTCTCGAGGCGGCCGGCTGGCGCTCGACCGGCGAATCGGTATTCCTCGCCCGCGAGCGCCATCTTCGCGCGCTCGAAACTGCGCGCCGACATCTCGCCGCCGCGCGCGACGTCCGGCAGTGGGAGTTCTTCGCCGAGGAGTTGAGGCTCGCGCAAGTCGCGCTCGGCAGCATCACGGGAGAATTCACCGCCGATGACCTGCTCGGGGAGATCTTCGCGCGCTTTTGCGTCGGCAAATGAAGCCGGCGGGCGACAGCGGGCTCAACCCCGCGAGCAAGAGCGGGTTCGAATCCGGATAACCCATTGTACTTACATGTTTTTATCTGTTCGGCTCACCCCTCGGGAGACCTGCTTTCTCGAGCTTGGGTGCTAAAATTCGATGCGACACAGTCCCTATCCGACCGGCCCAGTCCCGCTGGGCCGTTTGCCTTTTTGGAGTGAGACCAATGAATGCTCCAGCACCGGCTCATGCCGACCAATCCAACGCGCCGAGTTGGGTTCGCCATCAAGCGCTGCGGCGTTGGGTGGCGGAGGTGGCCCGGCTTGCCAAGCCGGAACGCATCGTCTGGTGCGACGGTTCGCAGAGCGAGTATGACCGGTTGTGCGATGAGTTGGTGGAGGCGGGAACCTTCACGCGCCTGAACGCGAAGCTGCGCCCTGACTGCTACCTCGCGCGCTCGCACGCGAGCGACGTCGCCCGCATGGAAGACCGCACTTTCATCTGCAGCCGGTCGAAGGACGACGCCGGGCCGACGAACAACTGGGTCGAGCCGCGCGAAATGCGCGCCACGCTCGAGCGCCTATTCGACGGTTGCATGCGCGGGCGCGCGATGTACGTAATTCCATTTTCGATGGGGCCCATCGGCTCGCACATCGCGCACATTGGCGTCGAGATCTCCGACTCGGCGTACGTCGCGGTGAGCATGCGGATCATGACGCGCATGGGACGCGCAGTCGTCGAGTGGCTCGGCGAAACCGGCAAGTTCGTGCCTTGCGTCCATTCGGTCGGCGCGCCGCTCGCGGTCAAGCCCGGCGCGCGCATCAAGGACGCAGCCTGGCCGTGCAACGAGAAGGAAAAATGGATCGTGCATTTTCCCGAAACGCGCGAGATCTGGTCGTACGGCTCGGGCTACGGCGGCAATGCGCTGCTTGGAAAGAAATGCCTGGCGCTGCGCATCGCCTCGGTGATGGCGCGCGACGAGGGCTGGCTCGCGGAGCACATGCTGATTCTGGGCATCGAGTCGCCTGCGGGAGAGAAGAGCTATGTTGCCGCCGCGTTCCCTTCTGCGTGCGGCAAAACCAATCTCGCGATGCTGATTCCGCCCTCCGCGTTCAAGGGCTGGAAGGTGACCACGATCGGCGAGGACATCGCCTGGATCAAGCCGGGGCGCGACGGTCGCTTCCATGCGATCAATCCGGAATACGGCCTGTTCGGCGTAGCGCCCGGAACCTCCGAGCACACCAACCTGAATGCGATGCGCATGTTGCGCGAGAACGTCATCTTCACGAATGTCGCGATGACGCCCGAGGGCGATGTCTGGTGGGAAGGCATGACCGACGAGCCGCCGGCGCGCCTCATTGACTGGCAAGGCAGACCCTGGACGCCTGCGGACGGCAAGCGGGGCAGGCTCGCTGCGCATCCCAACGCGCGCTTCACCGTTGCGGCGGCGCAATGCCCGTCGATGGATTCGAAATGGGAGGATCCAGAAGGGGTGCCGATCTCTGCGTTCGTCTTCGGCGGCCGACGCTCGTCGACGGTACCGTTGGTGGTGGAAGCGCCGAGCTGGGAAGAAGGCGTTTACATGGCGGCAACGCTCGGTTCCGAGACTACCGCGGCAACCACCGGCAAGGTCGGCGTGGTGAGGCGCGACCCGATGGCGATGCTGGCATTCTGCGGCTACAACATGGGCGACTATTTCGCCCATTGGCTGAAGATGGGCCGCACCGTGCAGCCGCCGCCGCGGATTTTCCGCGTCAACTGGTTCCGGCGCGACGCGCAGGGCAAGTTCATCTGGCCCGGGTTTGGCGAGAACATGCGCGTGCTGCAGTGGATCGTCGAGCGCTGTCAGAGCCGCTCGCGCGGCGCCGACACGCCGCTTGGCACGATGCCGCGTTTCGAGGACCTGAACTGGAGCGGTCTGGAGACGCTCTCGCCTGCGCAGTACGCCGAGCTGACGCGCATCGACGCGGCGTCATGGAAGGACGAGCTTGTCTCGCACGATGAATTCTTCGGCAAGCTCGGCGCGCACCTGCCGGCGGCGCTGGAGGCGCGACGCGGGCGCATGCGCGAGCGGCTCGCAGCCTGAGGCGCCGCTAGAGCCCTTCCCCCAGCGTAGGGTTACGAAAGGCGGCGATTCCCCCACGGCGCCTGGTGATGCTGCGCTGCAGCAACAAGTCTTTGTTCCACGTGAAACAAGGGTGAAACTGGTTTCACGTGGAACCGTCGCGTAAAATTCGCAGCCCGATGTCTTTCCCGAGCGAATTCGACGTCATTGTCATTGGCGGTGGCCATGCCGGCACCGAGGCCGCGCTCGCTTCGGCCCGCCTGGGCTGCCGCACCCTGCTTTTGACCCACAGCATCGAGACCTTGGGGCAGATGTCCTGCAATCCATCCATTGGCGGCATCGGCAAGGGCCATTTGGTCAAAGAGATCGACGCCTTGGGTGGAGCCATGGCGATCACCACTGACGAGGCCGGGATCCAGTTCCGCACGCTCAATTCATCCAAAGGACCGGCGGTGCGTGCCACCCGCGCGCAGGCCGATCGCGTGCTTTACAAGCAGGCGATTCGCGGGCGGCTAGAGCAGCAGTCGAACCTGAGTCTGTTCCAGCAGGCGGTTGACGACATAGAGGTGGTGGGCGATCGCGTGAGTGCGGTCGTGACGCAGCTTGGCCTGCGCTTTCGAGGCCGGGCCGTAGTGCTGACGGCAGGTACCTTTCTCGCGGGGCGCGTTCATGTCGGCCTCGAGAACTACCAAGCCGGTCGCGCCGGCGATCCGGCATCGATCACGCTCGCCGCGCGGCTGCGGGAGATGCGATTGCCGGTCGGCCGGCTGAAAACCGGGACCCCGCCGCGACTCGACGGGCGTAGCATCGATTATTCGCAGCTCGAGATGCAGCCCGGCGACGCGCCTGAGCCGGTGTTTTCATTTTTGGGGCGGCGGGACATGCACCCGCGCCAATTGCCGTGCTGGATTGCGCACACCAACGAGCGCACCCACGACATCATTCGGGGCGCGTTCGATCGCTCCCCGATGTACACCGGCGTCATTCAAGGGGTCGGCCCGCGCTACTGTCCTTCGATCGAGGACAAGGTGCAGCGGTTCGCTGCGAAGTCGAGCCACCAGATCTTTCTCGAGCCTGAGGGGCTGTCGACCACCGAGGTCTACCCGAATGGTATTTCGACCAGTCTGCCATTCGACGTCCAGGTCGAGTTAGTGCACTCGATTCGCGGGCTGGAACGCGCGCACTTGGTGCGGCCAGGGTATGCCATCGAGTACGACTACTTCGATCCGCGGAATCTCCGCGCTTCGCTGGAGACGAAGACGGTACGGGGACTGTTCTTTGCGGGTCAGATCAATGGTACGACCGGATACGAAGAAGCTGCGGCGCAGGGGCTGCTTGCCGGTATCAACGCTGCGCTCCAGGCGCGGGGCCGGGAGCCATGGTGGCCCCGGCGCGACCAAGCATACCTGGGCGTCCTCGTTGATGACTTGATCACTCGGGGCGTCTCGGAACCCTATCGGATGTTTACCAGCCGGGCGGAATATCGGCTGATGCTGCGCGAGGACAACGCAGATCTGCGCCTCACGGAAATTGGCCATGGGCTGGGACTCATCGATGCCGGGCGTTGGCAGGCCTTTTCGCGCAAGCGCGATGCCATCATCCGTGAACAAGGGCGCCTCAGCTGTACGTTTGTGAGCGCTGGCTTTCATAAAAAAGCCTCACAACTGGAACTCCTGCGTCGTCCAGAGATAAATTATGCGGGCCTGGTTGGCGAATTGCAGGTCGACCCGGAAGTCGCTGCGCAGGTGGAGATCCAAGCCAAATACCAAGGTTACATCGAGCGTCAGCGTGCCGAAGTCGCCCGGCAACGCGACCATGAAGCGCTGCGCCTGCCGCCCGATCTGGATTACCGGGAGTTGCGCGGGCTGTCGAGCGAAGTGCAGCAGAAGCTCAATCGTCATCGTCCGGAAACGATCGGACAGGCATCGCGCATCTCGGGGGTGACGCCGGCGGCAATTTCACTGCTCCTGGTGTACCTGAAGCGGGGATTCCAGCCGCCACAGAAAAAGACGGCATGACACCGCGCGCCGCGCTCGATCACGGGCTCGGCGAACTGGCGCTGACGCTGACCCCGGGCGCGCGCGAGCAGCTCCTCGAGTACATAGAGTTGCTCGCGAAATGGAATCGAACTTACAACCTGACTGCGATTCGCGACCCGCTCGCCATGGTGAGCCATCATCTGCTCGATTCGCTCGTGGTGCTGCCTCATCTGCCGATGCCTGCAGCGCAGCCCAGTCTGGCGGACGCGGGCTCCGGGGCCGGGTTACCGGGCATTCCGCTCGCCGTGGCGCGGCCCGAATGGCGCGTGGCGCTGGCAGAGTCAAGCCAGAAGAAGGCCGCATTCCTGCGCCAGGCGGCAATCAAGCTCGGCTTGGGTAACGTCGAAGTGCATGAAGGTCGCGTCGAGCACTGGCGCCCCGCAAGACGATTCGCGGTGGTTATTTCACGCGCGTTTGCCGAGCTCGCGGCGTTTGTGGCGGCCTGCCGGCATCTGGTGGAACCGGGGGGCGTGCTCGCGGCGATGAAAGGCGTGTTCCCGCGTGAAGAACTGACACATGTCCCAGCGGGGTGCGATTGCAGCGAGGTGATCGCCCTAGACACTCCGCTGCTCGGGGCCGAGCGCCACCTCGTGTTGTGCCGCACGGATCGCTGAACGTGACACGGGTGTTTGCGGTGGTCAACCAGAAAGGCGGCGTCGGCAAGACCACAACCAGCGTCAACCTCGCGGCCGCACTCGCTCAGGCTACGCGGCGTGTGCTGCTCGTCGATCTCGATCCTCAGGGAAACGCGACGATGGGCAGCGGTATCGATAAGCGTACGGCGGCGCGCACCGTCTATCACGTGCTGCTCGGCCTGGGCGAGATTTCCGCGATCCGGACGCGCGCCGAGCGCGGCGGCTATGATCTGGTGCCTGCGAATCGCGAGCTCGCTGGCGCCGAAGTGGAGCTCGTCGCGCTGCATGCCCGCGAAACACGGCTCAAGGTGGCGCTCGAACGCATTGCGTCCGATTACGACTTCATCCTCATTGACTGCCCGCCGTCACTGAGCCTGCTGACCGTGAACGCGCTCACAGCTGCGCAACGCGTGCTGATTCCGATGCAGTGCGAGTATTACGCCCTGGAAGGGCTCTCAGACCTGGTGGGCACCATCAAGCGCGTACGCTCGCACCTCAACCCGCAGCTCGAGATCGCCGGGCTGCTGCGCACCATGTACGACCCGCGCAATACGCTCTCGCAGCAGGTTTCGCAGCAGCTTGAGGCGCACTTTGGCGACAAGGTGTACCGCACCTTGGTGCCGCGCAACGTGCGGCTCGCTGAAGCCCCGAGCTACGGTGTGCCCGCGGTGCTATGGGACGCGGCCTCCAAGGGGGCGCAAGCCTATCTCGCCCTTGCCAATGAAATCCTTTCCCAAGGACAGCCCGCATGAAAGCCAAGGGACTCGGCCGCGGACTCGACGCGCTCCTCGGCGGCGATGAAACGCCGCGCGATGCGCTCCTCACCCTCCCGGTGGCTAGCATCCAGCCTGGCCGCTATCAACCCCGCACCAAGATGGACCAGCAAGCGCTCGCCGAGCTCGCCGCTTCGATTCGATCGCAAGGGTTGATGCAGCCGCTGCTCGTACGCCCTGTGGACCGGGAGCGCTACGAGCTGATCGCCGGCGAACGACGCTGGCGGGCGGCGCAAATGGCTGGGATCGCTGAGGTTCCGGTGCTGGTACGCGAGGTGCCGGACGAAGCCGCGCTCGCCATGTCGCTGATCGAAAACATCCAGCGCGAAAATCTCAACCCGATGGAAGAAGCCGCCGGCGTGCAGCGGTTGGTGGAGGAATTCAAGATGACACACGAGCAGGCCGCGGACGCGGTCGGGCGCTCGCGCAGCGCTACGACCAATCTGCTCCGGCTGCTGAAACTGGCAAAGCCAGTACAGGCGCTCGTGATGGAAGGCGCGCTCGAGATGGGCCATGCACGCGCGATCCTTGCGCTTGAGCCCGCGCGCCAGCTGGAAGCGGGCAACCGCGTCGCCGCAAAGGGCTTGTCCGTGCGTGAGACCGAAGCCCTGGTGCACAACATGCTGCGCGGTCCTGCAGCGCGCCGCAAAAAACGCGCTGACCGCGACCTCGCGCGCCTCGAGGAAGAGGTCGCCGAGCGGCTGGGAACGACAGTCGAAATCCGACCCTCGCGCAAGGGCAGGGGCAAGGTGGTCGTGCACTACACGAGCCTCGATCATCTCGAGCAGTTATTGCGCAAGCTGCGTTAGCCTGCGATGGTTTTTGTTGCGCTGCAGCGCGTTGACCGTTAGAGCCGCCAGCCGCTATACTCGGCGCGCTTCGCTCGGTGGAAGACAACGAATACCATACTTCACCGCCTGAGCAAGCCGATACGCGCCGTAGTGCGCTGGCAGCTTGCCGCAACCGCCGTATTGACGCTCGCGGCCGGCGTGCTCGAGGGCATTCACGGTGCAGCTTCGGCGGTCGCCGGCGGCCTGATCAGTATTCTCGCCGGGCTGGCGTCCGCGTTCGTGGCTTCGAGAGGCGACGCGAAGTCGGCAGGGGGGATACTCGCCGGTGCGTTGAGGGCCGAAGCGGTCAAGATCGGCCTCGCTGTGCTCCTGCTGTGGCTCGTGCTGACGAATTACGGTGAGGCCGTAGTGGGCGTTTTTATCGCCGTATTCATCGTGACGATGCTG
>Ga0137374_10001181_pt1 | contig 29268 bp, 19 predicted proteins | sample SagtaG_20_FD_104811 | JGI IMG/M metagenome (GOLD analysis project Ga0137374, IMG submission 104811) | Vadose zone soil microbial communities from Sagehorn Ranch, Mendocino, California, USA - Sage1_R_100_16 metaG | ecosystem: Environmental > Terrestrial > Soil > Vadose zone | place: USA... | reverse complement strand
CGGTCGGCGATGCGGGTGAGCGCCTCGACGTTCTTGTCGATCACCAGGATGGCCTGCCCTTCCGCCTTGAGCCGGGCGAGGCAGCGCCAGATCTCGGCGCGGACCAGGGGCGCGAGCCCTTCGGTCGCTTCGTCGAGGATGAGCAGGCGCGGGTTCGTCATCAGGGCGCGGCCGATGGCGAGCATCTGCTGCTCGCCGCCCGAGAGCTGGTCGCCCATGCTCGCCTGCCGCTCCGCCAGCCGCGGAAACAGCGCGTAGACCTTGGGCAACGTCCACGACGCGTTGATGTGGCTGCGGTGGGTCGCGACCAGATTCTCGCGCGCCGTGAGGTTGGGAAAAATCTGCCGTCCCTCCGGCACCAATCCGATGCCGAGCTGGGCGATCCGATAGGACGGCAGGTCGCGAATCTCCCGGCCGTCGAAGCGGATCGAGCCCGCCATCGTCGCGCTCAGCCCCATGATCGAGCGCACCGTCGTGGTCTTGCCCATGCCGTTACGGCCCATCAGCGTCACCATCTCGCCCGCCGCGACCTTGAGCGTCATGCCGAACAGCACCTGCGAGCGCCCGTAGCAGGTCTCGACGTTCTCGACCTCGAGCAGGCGCGCCTCAGCCATGCGCCACCACCTGCTGTTCGCCGAGGTAGGCCTCGCGCACCTCGGGGTTGGCGCGAATGACCTCCGGCTTTCCCGATGCGATGACGCGGCCGTAGACCAGCACCGTGATGCGGTCGGCCAGAGCGAACACCGCCTCCATGTCGTGCTCGATCAGGAGGATGGTGAGCTCGCGCTTGAGCTCGCGCAGCATCCGCACCATGCGGGCGGATTCGTCCGGGCCCATCCCGGCCATCGGCTCGTCGAGCAGCAGCATGCGCGGTCCGGTGGCGAGCGCCATCGCGATCTCGAGCTGGCGATGCTCGCCGTGGCTGAGATTGGCGACGAGGATATCGGCGCGTTCGGCAAGGCCGACGCGCTGAAGCGCCGCGCGCGCCGGCTCGGTGAGCTGCGGGTCGCGCCGCGCGTTGCGCCAGAAGCGGAACGAATGGCCGGCATGCGCCTGCACGGCGAGCGCGACGTTGTCGAGCGCGGTGAAGTCGAGGAACAGCGAGGTGATCTGGAACGATCGCGCCAGCCCGAGCTGGCTGCGGCGGTGGACCGGCAGGGCGGTGATGTCCGCCCCGTCGAAGCGGATGCGGCCGGCATCGGGCGCAGTCTCGCCGGTGAGCTCGCCGATCAGCGTGGTCTTGCCGGCGCCGTTCGGACCGATGATCGCGTGCAGCTCGCCAGGCGGCATGTCGAGCGATATTTGGTCGGACGCGACGACGCCGCCGAAGCGTTTGGTCAAATCCTCGATCTGCAGCAGCGGCTCAGTCACGGCCGACCTTTTGCAAGCTCGCTCCCGGAGCGCGAGAAAGCGGACGGATCGAGCAGACCGTCGATGCCGCGGCGCGCGAACAGCACCACGAGCAGCAGCAAGGGCCCGAGAATGATCTGCCAGTATTCGGTAATGCCGGAGAGCTCTTCCTCGAGCACGAGCAGCGCCACGGCGCCGATCAGCGGACCGAACGACGACGCCATGCCGCCGAGGACGACCATCACGATGAGGTCGCCCGAGCGCGTCCAGTACATCATGGCCGGACTGACGAAGTCGGTGTGATTGGCGAGCAGCGCGCCGGCCAGCCCGCACATCGTGCCGGCGATGACGAAGCAGGTCAGGCGGTAGCGAAACGTGGGAAAGCCGATGGACTGCATGCGCCGCTCGTTCGAGCGCGCGCCCTGGATCACCATGCCGAAGCGCGAATTCACCAGCCGCCAAACAAAATAGATCGCCGCCATCAGCAGCGCCAGGCAGACGTAATAGAACGTGGTCTTGTGGGAGAGATCGAGGAGCCCGAACTGGCTGCGGCGATAGATCGTCAGACCGTCGTCGCCGCCGTAGCGCGCGAGGCCGGCGCCGAGGTAATAGACCATTTGCGCGAAGGCGAGCGTGATCATGATGAAGTAGACGCCGCGCGTGCGCAGACAGAGCAGGCCGACGATCAGCGCGACCAGGGCGGAAACGAGGAGCGCGACCGGCCATTGCACGAACCCGGACGTGACGCCCTCGCTCGCAAGAATGCCGATGGCGTAGCCGCCGATGCCGAGATAGGCGGCGTGGCCGAAGCTCACCATGCCGCCATAGCCGAGGATGAGGTTGAGGCTGGTCGCCGCCATGGCGAGGATCAGAATGCGGGTGAACAACGTGAGCAAGAAATAATTGCCGGTGACGCCGGTATAGACCGGAAGCAGAACGAGGAACGTCAGCAGGCCGGCAATGAGGACATTGCGGGCGTTGCGCGCGGCGATCATTTGCTCGACACCGGAAATAGACCCTCCGGCCGCAACACCAGCACCGCCGCCATCAACAGGTAGATCAGCATCGAGGACAGGGCCGGCGCCGCCGTCGCGGCGGCTTCCTTGGTCACGATCAGCCGCAGCAGATCGGGAAAAAACGCCCGTCCGATCGTGTCGACCATGCCGACGAACAGCGACGCGACGAAAGCGCCGCGGATCGATCCGATGCCGCCAATGACGATCACGACGAAGGCGACGATGAGGATGTTCTCGCCCATGCCGATCTGCACCGTGAGAATCGGCGCCTGCATCAGGCCGGCAAAACCCGCGAGCGCGGCGCCGAGGCCGAAGACGAAGGTGTAGAGGAGCTTGATGTTGATGCCGAGCGCTCCCACCATTTCGCGGTTGGACGCCCCGGCGCGGATCAGCATGCCGAGGCGCGTGCGCATCACTACGATGTAGAGGAGCAGCGCCACCATCAGCGTCGCCACGATGATGACGAGGCGGTAGAGCGGATAATAGACCCCCGGCAGCACCTCGACGGCGGTCAGCAGGACGCCCGGCAGCGGAAGCGTGAGTCCCGCCGGACCCCAGATGAGCCGCACCAGCTCATTGAAGAACAGGATCAGTCCGAAGGTGCCGAGGACGTGATCGAGATGATCGCGGCCGTAGAGCCGGCGCATGGCGATGACCTCGACCGCCATTCCGACGACCAACGTCGCGAGCAGCGCCAGAACGGCGCCGAGCACGAAGCTGTCGGTCAGCGCCGCGAAGGTCGCGGCGAAATAGGCGCCGATCATGTAAAGCGAGCCGTGCGCCAGATTGACCAGGTCCATGATGCCGAAAATCAGCGTCAGCCCGGCGGCCAGAAGAAACAACAGCATGCCCAATTGCACGCCGTTCAGGCATTGCTCGACAAAATACAGCATGGGATTCGGATAGCGGACGACGGACGGCGGACGACGGATTCGGTCTTCGCATGCGGTCGTCCGTCGCCCGTCCTCCGTGCGCCCGCGTTACTTCATCGGGCACTTGTCGTGGAACCGGTCCTGGTCGTTCTCGACGATGGTGGCGACGGTCTTGAGCACGAAGTTGCCCTCGCTGTCCTTCACCACGTCCTGCAGGTAGAAATTCTGGATCGGCACGTGGTTGGTGCCGTACTTGAAATTGCCGCGCACGGACTTGAAGTTGGCCTTCTCCATTTCCTTGCGCATGTCCTCCTTCTTGCTCGTGTCGCCCTTCACCGCGACCACCGCGCTGTTGACGAGGCTCGCGGCGTCATAGCTCTGCGCGCCGTAGAAGGAAGGACGCGCGCCGTTGTACTTCTTGATGTAGTCGGCGACGTACCTCTTGTTGGTCTCGTTCGGCAGGTCGTTGACCCATTCCTGGGCGCCGGGCACCCCGAGCGCGAGATCCTTCTGCCGCGGCAGCGACAACTCGTCGATGGTGAACGCGGTGTACAGCGGGATCTGGCCTTTGAGCCCGGCCTGCGCGTATTGCGTCAGAAACTGCACGCCGGCCGCGCCCGGATAGAATACGAAGATGGCGTCCGGCTTGGCCGCGCGCGCCTTCGACAATTCCGCCGAGAAGTCGAGCTGGTCCGGCCACTTGGTCAATTCCTGGCCGACCACCTGGCCTTTGAAGGTGGAGGCCACCCCGGCGAGCATGTCCTTGCCCGCCGCGTAGTTCGGGCCGATCAGGAAGACGGTCTTCACCCCCTTCTGATTCATGTAGAGGCCCATGGCCTGCGGCGTCTGGTCGTTCTGCCATGACGTCGAGAAAACATAAGGCGAGCACAGCTCGCCGGCGAGTTGCGACGGCCCGGCATTGGCGGTGATCAGGAAGGTCTTGGCATCAACGGCCGATTTCAGCGAGGCGAGCAGCACGTTCGACCAGATATAGCCGACGATGAAATCGACCTTGTCGGATTCGATCAGCTTGTCGGTCTTCTGCTTGCCGGTTTCCGGTTTCTGCTGGTCGTCCTCGTAGATCACCTCGACCGGCAGGCCGGCCATCTTGCGGCCGAGATGGTCGAGCGAGAGCTCGAAGGAATTTCGCATGTCGTTGCCGATCACGGCGGTCGGGCCGCTGAACGTGCTGATGAAGCCGATCTTGACGGCTTTTTGCTGGGCCGAAATCGGGCTCGCCGACAGCACGAGCACCCCGCCGAGGACGGCCGCGCCGGTCGCAAGCGTCGCCAAATGTCGACGCAAAAGTGCCGAGTAACCAGTCATTCTTTCCTCCCTATGCCCGCGAACCCGGTTCTCCCTGTTCGTCCTGCCGGCGGGACCCGAGGGCCCGCACGGCCCGCCCGCCCCTGCATGGCCAAAGCCTTGTCACGGATGGGTATCTTACCCATGGCCGGCGGGCAAGCGCGGCACAAAGTCTCCGCGCGAGCCGGCACAAGCTCCCTGCGCGATGGAAATGGAGCGTCCGCATTAACCCAATTTAGAAGGTGCCCCCTTAACGTCTGGCGGACCCGACCAAGGCCAAAGTCAGCCCCGGCCGGGCGTTTCGATGTTGAGGAGATGAGGGTGGAAGCCGACCACGTCCGCATTCAAGACCAGAATTCGGTGGTGCCCCCGGAGCTGCTCGGTCACGTCCTTTCGGTTAGCGGTTCCCAGGCCAGCGTCGGGATTCTCGCGATCAGCCAGGCGGACGCAGCCGAGACGCGGGTGACGGTCGGGCAGTTCCTCGTGATCCGGAGCGGCAATTCGCTCCTCATCGGCGTGATCACCAACGTTTCGCTGACCACGATCCAGATTGCCCGGGAGCAGGGCTATTACGCGACCGCCGAGCTGGACCTGATGGGCGAGATCAAGAAAAAAACGGCCGGGTCGACCTACTTCCAGCGCGGCGTCACCGCCTATCCGGCGATCGGGGACGCCGCCTCGCTGATCACCAACGGCGAGTTACGGCTCGTTTACGATATTTCCGGTTCCGACACGATCAATATCGGGCACCTGCTGCAGGACAACGCCATCGGCGCATACATCAATATCGACGACATGCTGAGCAAGCACTTCGCGGTGCTCGGCACCACCGGCGTCGGCAAGTCGAGCGGGGTCGCGGTGATCCTGCAACAGATCCTGAAGGCACGGCCGGATCTGCGCATCTTCCTGCTCGACGGCCACAACGAGTATGGCCGGTGCTTCGGCGACCGGGCGCAGGTGCTCACCCCCCGCAATCTCAAGCTGCCGTTCTGGCTGTTCAATTTCGAGGAAGTCGTCGACGTCATTTTCGGCGCCCGCCCGGGCGTCGAGGAAGAGGTGGAGATCCTGTCCGAAGTCATCCCGCTCGCCAAGGGCACCTACACCCAATACCGGGGCACGGCCGACCGGATGACGCTGAAGAAGACCGATCCCAAGACCACCGGATACACCATCGATACGCCGGTCCCGTACCGGCTGGCGGACCTCGTCGCGCTCATCGACGAGCGGATGGGGAAGCTGGAAAACCGCTCGTCGCGGATGAAGTTCAACCGGCTCATCACGCGCATCGAGACGGTGCGCAGCGACCCGCGCTACGCCTTCATGTTCGAGAACGCCAATGTCGGCGGCGATACCATGGCCGAGGTGTTGAGCCAGCTGTTCCGGCTGCCGACCAACGGCAAGCCAATGACGATCATGCAGCTCGCCGGCTTTCCCGCCGACGTGGTCGATTCGGTCGTCTCGGTGCTGTGCCGCATGGCCTTCGATTTCGGCCTGTGGAGCGACGGCGCCATCCCGCTCCTGTTCGTGTGCGAAGAGGCGCACCGCTACGCTTCCGCCGACCGCTCGATCGGCTTCGGCCCGACCCGCAAGGCGATTTCCCGCATCGCCAAGGAAGGGCGGAAATACGGCGTCTTCCTCGCGCTCATCACCCAGCGGCCGGCCGAGCTCGACGCGACGATCATTTCTCAGTGCAGCACGCTGTTCGCGATGCGCATGGCGAACGACCGCGACCAGGCCCTGGTGCGATCGGCCGTCTCCGATGCGGCCGCCAATCTCCTCGCCTTCGTGCCCTCGCTCGGCACCCGCGAGGTGCTCGCCTTCGGCGAGGGCGTTGCGCTGCCGACGCGGCTGAAATTCAAGGAGGTGCCGGAGCACCTCTTGCCGAAGAGCGAGGCGGTGAGCAACGCGCGCATCCACATCGAGGGCGCCAACGACGGCTTCCTCGACTCGGTGATCGAGCGGTGGCGCGGCGCCACCATGAGTCACCGGTCAAAGCCCGACGACGGGACCCAGGACCTCGATTCCTTGGCGCGACAGGAGTTCGCGCCGCTCCAGCCGTCGGTCGGCCTCGATCCGGAGCGGTTCAGGATCCTGAAGAAGCCCGCCGACAATCCCGCGGACGTCTTCGCCGGCGCCCTGCCGGGACAGCCGAGCCGCCGGCCGCCGAAGTAGCGCGGTTCGCACCATCTCCACGATGGTCTTGCCGGAAATGCGCGCCGTCGCGCATCGCGACGAAGGCGTCGCGGGCGCTTTCGGAACACGCGGCCCGGATTGACGGCGGGGCTTAAAAAACCGCTGGCCGGCCAAATCTCCGCGCCATCATCACGCGGTCCGGTGCGAAACCCCGGGCCCCAGCCAGCCCCGCCCAACCAAGGGAGGCCGAAAGGCCCCAATCTTGCTATGATACCCGCCTCCAGTGCGGGTTGACCGCCCGCCGGGGTTGGGAGCGGGAGATGGCGAACGTCAATGTATTGAAATGTCTTGCATTTTTGCTGCTTCCCGGCCTCGGCCTGGGCGGGGGCGCTAACGCGCGCGATTTCCGCGCGGCCGATACCCAGGCGGAGGACTACCCGACCGTCCAGGCCCTTGTGTTCATGGATCGGCTCGTCAATGAAAGGACTCAAGGGCGGCACCGCATCCGCGTGTTCCATTCGCGCCAGCTGGGTGAGGAGAAGGAGACGATCGAGCAGACGCGGGTCGGCGCGATCGATCTCAACCGCACCAACGTCGCGCCCATCGGCAGCTTCGTGCCCGAAGCCAACGTTCTGGCGCTGCCGTTCCTGTTCCGGTCGATAGACCACCTGTACAAGGTGCTCGACGGCCCGATCGGCGCTGAGGTATTGGCGAGCTTCGAGTCCTATGGCTTCGTGGGGCTCACGTTCTACGATTCCGGTGCGCGCTCGATCTACAACAACGTCCGCCCGGTGCGGTCGCTCGCCGACATGAAGGGCTTGCGCTTACGCGTGCAGCAATCCGACCTCATGATGGACATGATCAAGGCGCTGGGCGCCGAGCCCATCGCCCTGCCCTACGGCCAGGTCATGACCGGGCTCGCCACCAAGCTCATCGACGGCGCCGAGAACAACTGGCCGTCATACGTCACCACCAACCACTACATGGCGGCGCGCTACTATACGGTGACGGAGCACACCATGAGCCCCGAGGTGCTGCTGATGTCGCGGCGGGCGTGGGACAGTCTTTCCGCCGAGGACCGGGAAATTTTCCGCGAAGCCGCGTGGGAGTCGGGTAGGTTCATGCGCCAGCAGTGGAAGGCATGGGAAGAACGCTCCCGCGACCAGGCGCAAAAGGCCGGCGCCGTCGTCATCACCGACTTCGACCGAAAGCCCTTCATGGACGCGATGTCCGAAATCTATGATAAGTCGCTCAGCGATCCGAAGCTGAGGCAGCTCGTCGATCGGATTCGCAAAGTCGAGTGAGTGTACCGTGGTGGTGGCGCTGGAGCAGAGACCAACGACGATGTCCGAGGCGGCGGCCGAGCGCAGCGGCGCGTTCGGCCTCGAAGTGCCGCTTCGCAGGCTGCCGATCCGCTGGCGGATATTGCTGATCGCCACGCTGAACACGGCGGTCGCCCTGATCCTCGCCGCCTTGATCTGGGACGGCGCGCAGAGCCTGAGCAAGGCGTGGACCGAAGTGCGCCACGTCCGCGAGTCCGACCGGCTGCTGGCCCTGCTGGAAAGCGAGGCGGGCCGGCTGCAGAACCTGATCCATCGCTATTTCAACCAGCCCAACCCCGAGGTGTTCGCCGAGATCACGCTGTTGCGCGAGGCGCTGCTGACCACGCTGAGAAACCGCGCCTCGGTCGATCCCATGCTGGCGGGCTCGGTCGAGGGACTGGTCGAGGCGACCGAGAAGTTTCTCGCCGGCTTCGGCGATCTGCGCGCGACGCAATCGCGCATCGCGCGGACCTACGAGAACGAGGTGCTCAAGCCCGCCCGCGACATGGCCGGACTTTACGCGATCATCGACGGCGCATCCGGTTCGCACGATGCCTTGATCTGGCCGTCGCTCAGCAAGTCCCGCGAGGCCTTTTCCGCGACCGTGGTGGCCTCGAACGCCTATTACCTGTCGCTCGCGTCCACGGCGGCGGAGGACGCCGACAAGAATCTCGAGACGATCGAGCGCACCGTCCCGGTGATGATCGACCTCGCCGACAACGATCTGCAGCGTTCCGCCCTCGCCAAGCTGCGCGAGCAGTCGCAGACCCTCCGCCAGGGGCTCAACAATCTCACGGCAAATTTCACCACCCAGGCGCGCCTGCTGCGGGACGCGATCGACGGCAACCAGGGCGCCATGGCGGCCGCCATCGACCAGCTGTCCGCGCAGATGCGCACCCGGGAACGGCAGGCGCAGGAGCGGTTCGACCGCACCCTTGGCGGCGTGTACAAGAAGGTGGCGATCATCGCGCTGGTATTCCTGACCCTGGTCGTCGTCGTCGGGGTGGCGATCACCCGCAGCATCAGTTCCCCCTTGCGCGAGCTCATGGCAGCGATGCACGCGATCGTGGCCGGAAACTACGAGAGCCGGCTGCGCGGCCTCAAAGCGCGCGACGAGATCGGCGACATGGCGCGCGCCATCGAAGTGTTCCGCGAGAACGCCATCGCCAAGCGGCGGGCCGAGGAGGACCTGCGCGCCTCCAAGGAGCGGGCGGAGCAGGCGCTCACGGAATTGCGCAACACCCAGGAGAGCCTGATCGAGGCGGAGAAGCTCGCGGCGCTCGGCGGCCTCGTCGCCGGCGTGGCGCACGAGGTGAACAACCCGGTCGGCATCAGCATGACGGTGGCCTCCAGCCTCGCGCGCCGCTGCGAGGGCTTCACCGCCGAGCTGGAGCAGGGACAGATGCGCCGGTCGCGGTTGGTCGAGTTCATCAACAGCAACCGCGAGGCCGCCAACCAGCTGGTCGCCAATCTTCAGCGGGCGGGCGAGCTGATCCAGTCGTTCAAGCAGGTGGCGGTCGACCGCAGCCACGCGGAGCGGCGCCTGTTCGACCTTCGCCACTCGACGGAACAGATTCTCGCGAGCCTGCGGCCCGGGTTGAAGAAATCGCACATCGAGCTGATCACCGAGATCCCCGTGGGCATCGCGATGGACAGCTATCCCGGCCACTATGGCCAGGTGCTGACGAATCTGTTTCTCAATGCGGTGAAACATGGTTTCGACGGGGTGCCCGAGGGGACGATCCACATCGAGGCGCGTCCGGTCGGGGTCGGCCAGGTCGAAATCAACTTCTACGACGACGGCAAGGGCATGACCGACGAGGTGCAGCGGCGCGCCTTCGACCCCTTCTTCACCACCCGCCGCAGCGAGGGCGGCACCGGGCTCGGGCTGCATATCGTGTATAACCTGGTGACCCGTCGTCTTGGAGGCAGAATCATGCTCTCGTCGGCTCCCTGGCGCGGCACGACCTTTCGGATAACGCTTCCCCTTTCCGCCCCGCGCCAGGAAGAGGAACCGGCGCAGGGCGCCGCCTGATCGGATCGACCCCATGTCCAACGACAACGACATTTTGACGCTGATCGAGGACGAAGAGTCCGCCGTCGGCCCGCAGTACGGCGCGCCCTGGAAGGTGGCCGTGATCGACGACGATCCGGCGGTCCATGACGGCACGCGCTACGCGCTCTACGATTACGTGCTGAACGGCCAGAAGCTCGACATCCTGTCCGCCTATTCGGCCGACGAGGGTCGCAACCTTCTGCGCAATCACGCCGACATCGCCGTGGTCTTGCTCGACGTGGTGATGGAGACCGATTCGGCCGGGTTGCAGCTCGTCGGCTTCATCCGAAACGAGCTCAAGAACGAGACCGTGCGCATCATCCTGCGCACCGGCCAGCCCGGCCAGGCGCCGGAACGGCGGGTCATCGTCGACTACGACATCAACGACTACAAGGCCAAGACCGAGCTCACCGCCGACCGGCTGTTCACCGCCATGACGGCGGCGCTGCGCAGCTATCAGCAGATCCAGCGCATGGTGGAGACGCGGCGGGGGCTGGAGATCATCATCGACGCGGCGGCGAAGCTGTTCGACTTCAAGTCGATGCAGCGGCTGGCCGAGGGCGTGCTCACCCAGATCGCCTCCCTGCTCAACGTGGATTGCGCCGGAATCCTGGTGGTGCGCGACGAGGGCAACAACGGCGAAAGCTTCTCGGTCCTCGCCGGTTCCGGCTGCTACAGCCAGTTCACCGGGCTGCGCGCGGTCGACACCCTCAAAGCCGAGCTGCGACAGGTCGTGCGCGAGGCTTTCGTTCGGCGCCACAACGAATTCCTGCCGGAGCGGTCCGTCCTCTACATGCAGACCGGAAGCGGACGCGAGATCGTCGTGCTGCTGGAGGCCGCCAAGGACCTTTCCGACACCGATCGCACGCTGGTCGAGGTGTTCTGCAGCAAGCTCTCGGTCGCCTTCGACAACGTGATCCTGTACGAGCAGCTGCAGGAGGCGAACGCGCGCTTGGAACAGCGGGTCGCCGAGCGCACGCGCGAGCTGACCGTGGCCAACCGGCGGCTGTCGTCGCAATGGGAGCGGCTGCGCCGTGCCAATGCCTTCAAGAGCGAGATTCTGGGCAAGGTCGCGCACGACCTGAAGAACCCGCTCGGCGTGATCACCGGCCGCACCGAAATGATGGCGGATTTCCTGCAGGCCACGCCGATCTCGGCCGACAAGGTGCATTCCCAGATCAAGCATATCCGGGACTCCGCCGAGCGCCTCATCGGCATGGTGGACAGCCTGCTCACCGACGCCATGGCCGATGCGCTCAATATCAGCATCCGCCACGAGCCGATCGACGTTCCGGCCCTGGTCACCGAGGTGGTCGAGGCGAGCCGTCCGCTCCTCGACAAGAAGCGGCAGGGTATAGAGGTGGACGCGCCGGAGAGCCTGACCGTGAGCGGCGACCCCGATCGCCTGCGGGAAGCGATCGACAACCTCGTGAGCAACGCGATCAAGTACTCGCCGATCGGCGGGCGGATTGCGATGTCCGTCCACGCGCAGGGAGACGACGCGATGATCCGGGTGTCCGACAACGGCCCCGGTCTGTCGCCCGAGGACATGTCGCGCCTGTTCGGCCGGTTCCAGCGCTTGTCGGCAAAACCTACCGCCGGCGAAAGCTCCACCGGCCTCGGCCTCTCCATCGTCAAGCGCATCGTGGAGCTGCACGGCGGGCAGATCACGGTCGAAAGCGGAGGCCCGGGCAGCGGAACCACGTTCACGCTCGCATTGCCCTTGAAGTCAGAGCGCGCCGCATGACCCAGAATCCGCACATCGTCGTGGTGGACGACGAGGCCTCGACCCGCGAGATGGTCGGCGAATATCTCGGAGCGCACGGCTTCCAGGTGAGCCAGTGCGACGGCGGGGCAGCGTTACGCGAGGTGCTCAAGAAAGCCTCGCCCGACCTGATCGTCCTCGATCTCAACATGCCCGAGGAAGACGGTCTGTCGATCGTGCGCGACCTCAAGCAGACCTCGCGCGTACCGGTCATCATGTTGACGGCGACGGCGAGCGCGATCGACCGCGTCGTCGGCCTCGAGCTGGGCGCCGACGATTATCTGGCAAAGCCGTGCGAGCTGCGCGAGCTGGTGGCACGCATCCGCTCGGTGCTCCGCCGCAGCCAGGCCGCGCCGGCGGGCGCGCCGGCAGCGGCAGCGGACGGCAAGCAGGCCTCGCGCACGGTGCGCTTCGGAACCAAGTGGCTCGACCTCGACGCCCATATCCTGCGCGACGACGACGGCAACGAGCATCCGCTGACTACGTCCGAATTCACCTTGTTGAAGGCCTTCGCGGACAACCCGAAACGGGTGCTCTCGCGCGAACGGCTGCTCGACCTCGCCAACGCCCGCGATCCCGAGGCGTTTGACCGCGCGATCGACGTGCGGATCACGCGCATCCGGCGCAAGATCGAGCCCGATCCCGACCATCCGTCGATCATCCGCACCGTGCGCGGCGCCGGTTACGTCTTCTCCCCCGACGGCAAAGAGCGCTAGACGTACTGCGTCATTAGGTCTCCGACCCCACCCGGCCTCCCCCGGCCCGAGGCCGGGGTCTGGCCACCCTCCCCCTTCGGGTTCCCTTCAGGGGAGGGATAAAGAGCAGCATGCGCGCAGCAGCGAGGAACCCCCGCGCAGCGGAGGCTGTGAGCGCGATCCTGAAACTGATTCCTATCCCCTTGCTCTCCATCCCTCCCCCGCAGGGCCCCGCAGGGGGAGGGTGGCCGCCTGAAGCGGAGCGAAGCGAAGCGAAGGCGGCCGGGTGGGGGTTGCGTCACGCGCATTCGGGGCAGCCGGCCGGCGAAGCCTGACAGCGCGCGCTGCCGCAATTGTTGCGTCGCCCCCGCGCGACGAAACAAGTGCCCGCCTTATTTTCCCGAATGTTTCCTCGCTGCGCGCGCCGCGAAACAAAGCGGCCGCGCGCGAAACCATTTTCCTTCCCCCGCGCAAAAGTACGGAAAGGTCGGCGCGTTACCGTCGTCTCAAGCTAAGAGCGCTCCAATCAGGAGCCGAGGGAGAGGGTCAATGATCGCCACCACCAAGAGGATAGTTGCGCTTTCCGCCCTGTTGTCGGCCGGAATCGTCGCGGCCGTCGGCATGGTCGGCACCCGCGCCGACAATCAATCAGCCACAGCTCCGGTCACCCAGCGCTTTCCGGTGACCAGCGAGATGTTCGCGCCGGTGTCCATGGCCTACTTCACGGCGCACAAGTTCGCCGGCCAGCAGCCGGTCGCCGACGGTTCCAAGGGCGACAAGCTGATGGCGGTCAGCGAGACCTGCGCCCAGAAGGATTGGGCATACGTTTCCCAGGACTGCCTGGTCCCCGCGGAAGGCAAAACCGTCCGCAAGGTGAGCCGGGTCATCACCATCGAGCGCCGGGTGGGTGAAAACACCTCCGAGCTGGTGCGTGTGCCCGTGGCCGATCTGGCCCAGCGCTGAGCCTTTCCCCCTTCCCACCCACTGACGCATTCAACATCCGGAGTCCCTGCCATGCGCCGCCATGTCACAACCGCGCTCGTCGCCACCGTGTTCGCCTGCGCCGCCGCAACCGCAGCCTCGGCCAATCCCCTCGCCGCCCTGTTCGGCGGCCTGTTCGGCGGCGGTCGGACCGCGCAGCCGGTCAACGCCCCCTATTATCAGCCCTATCAGTCCAACGGGATGTACACCCGCATCCCGCGCGAGATGGTCTACTACAGCGGCCCCCACGCGCCGGGCACCATCGTCATCTCGACCTCCGAGCGCCGGCTCTACCTGGTCCTGCCGGGCAACCGGGCGATGAAGTACGGCATCGGCGTCGGCCGCGATGGCTTCGCCTGGTCCGGAACCCACACGATCTCCCGCAAGCAGGAATGGCCCGATTGGATCCCGCCGGAAGAGATGATCAGGCGCCGTCCCGATCTGCCGCGCTACATGGCCGGCGGTCCCGAGAACCCGCTCGGCGCGCGCGCGATGTATCTCGGCGCTTCGCTCTATCGCATCCACGGCTCGAACGAGCCGGAGACGATCGGCCAGGCGGTGTCGTCGGGCTGCATCCGCATGCTGAATGAGGACGTGGTCGACCTCTATGATCGCGTCAAGGTCGGAACGCGGGTCGTCGTCCTGCGGTAATTCTCCCGCCCTTCATTGACCCCAAAGCTGTCTGGCAGCGCCGGAAGTCCTTCCGGCGCTGCCGCGACGATTCTTAGGGAAGAGGCGGAATGCTCGCTTTGATTTTCGACACCGTGTAGCGCTGGACCTGGGCGGTCCATTGCGAGTCGACCGACTGCGCCAGCCCGAACAGCCGGATATCGAGCGCAAGGTTTGTCGCAAAAAGCGACTGGCCATCCTTGCTGAAGACCGGGCTGGCCGGGAACAATAGGCCGTTGGGCACCCCGGCTGCCGTGACGCCGTTGAAGTCGCCCAGCTTGGCGATGGCCTTACCGGTCGGATCAACGACGACGATCTCGTCCGCCTGATTGGCCGCCACCCAGATGTTGTCGTCCTTGTCGAGGATGAGGCCATCCGCGCCGTTGATGCTGTTGACGAAGACCGCTGGCGTACCCGGTGTCCCGCCGGTCACCGGGATCTTTATGAGTTGGTCGGTGGACGTGTTCGCCACGAACAAGGCGCGGCCGGATTTGTTGAAGCCGAGGCCATTCGCGCCGAACGGAGGTACGCCGTTTGGCGCAAGCAGCGGATCCGTCACCCAGGCTGTCGCAGCTCCGCCCCCGGCACCGGTTTTCCAGATGATGCCCTGGAAGGAATCCGAGACATAGACGTTTCCGATGCCGTCAAACGTCAATGCGTTCAGACCCGCGCTACCGGTGACGGTCATGAACACCGACGACGCACCCGTTTGCGGGTCGACGGCAAGTACCTTCGCGGCGCCGAAGTCGATGACCAACAGCGTGTGCGTCTTCGGATGAAAATCAAGCCCGAGCAGATGGGATGTGGAGCCTGATATCGTCAGGGTCCGCAAGAGATTGCCGCCGCCATTGAACACATATACTTTGCCGGAGCCACTCACCGGCCCCGCAGCGTTGAAGCCGAACGTCGCCACGTAGACGTTGCCGTCGGGTCCGACGGTGATGCCTTCCGGCCCGGTCGCCCCGTCCGGCAAGACCGCGAAGGTTTCGACGTTACCGCGGTCCCAGGCGCTTGCCGGCGTGGCGTTCCACGTTAGGCTGAGGATGCCGACGCAGGCCAGAGCAAACATGTTCAGTCGTTGCGTGAAATTCTTCATGGCATTTCCCCCACGCATCCGTGCCCTGGCGACAGGAGCGCCGCCCCGCACGGAACTTGTCGCATCATTCGCACGAAGGAGAGAAGGTTAGACGCTCTTGCCGCCGGGCAACAAGTGAATTGAGCGTGAGCGGCTCACATTCCGATTCCAGCATCAATGGCAGTGCAGCCGGCGAGACACGAATCCGGTGGCACGCAAGGCGGGACAATCAAAGCGTGCCGACCCGCGGGGCCGACCACCGCCCCCGTTTGCGCAGCTGCAGCACAGTCTGCGTGTCCCGGGCGCAGCGCAGCACGGAGCGAGCGCAGCGAGCGAAGTGGTGCGCTGCAGACCCGGGACCCCGGTTAAGGCCTCGCAGCAAGAACCGGGCTCCCGCATCTGCGGTGCACCGCACCGTCGCGGTTCGGCACGTGTCGAGCAAGCGGTTTGCGGCGCGCTGCACCGCGCGCGGGACACAGCGCGGGGACTCACCCCGCCTGCGGTCACACTTCCAGCGTGCCGGCCTTGGCGGCGGCATATCGCTCGGCGACCTTGTTCCAGTTCACCACGTTCCACCACGCCTTGAGGTAGTCGGGGCGGCGGTTCTGGTAGTGGAGGTAATAGGCGTGCTCCCACACGTCGTTGCCCATGAGCACGCGCTTGCCCTCCATGATCGGCGTATCCTGGTTCGGCTTCGTTTCCAGCGCGAGCTTGCCGTCGCGGCCCACGGTGACGAACACCCAGCCCGAGCCGAAGACGCGCCCGCCCGCCGCGTTGAAATCGTTCTGGAACTTTTCCAGGCCGCCGAGGTCGCGATCGATCGCCGCCGCCACGTCGCCGGACGGCTTGCCGCCGCCGGGGCCCATGATCGGCCAGAACATCGTGTGGTTGGCGTGACCGCCGAGATTGTTGCGCACTAAGGTCCGGATCGACTCGGGCAGTTCGCCGAGCTTGGCGAGAACCTCGGTGATCGGCTTTTGCGCGATCTCCGGATGATCCTTGGCGATGTTGTTGAGGTTGGTGACATAGGCCTGGTGGTGGCGCTCGGGATGGATTTCCATCGTCCTGGCGTCGATGTGCGGCTCGAGCGCGTTGGTCGGATACGGCAGCGGATCCCGCTTGAACGGGCCGGCAGGCGGGGGCGGCGCCGGAGCCTGGGCCACGACGATGCGCGGCGCGAGCGCCGCGGCGGCGATGCCGGCGGTCGCGGCGATGAGACGACGGCGGGTGATGGATTGCATCGGTCTTCCTCCTGAGGCGTTGCGGGCGATGTCTTTTCTGCGACTATAACACCGCTGCAGCGAAAATGGTCCCGGAATAGAATGGCTTCGAGCGCCGCCTGCGGCGAAGAGGGATCCCCCGGACATTGTCCAATTTCATCAACATGATTAGGATGGGCCTGGGGCGGAAGCTGAAGGTCTGCCATGAGCCGGCAAGCACATGGCCGGCTCATGCTTGCCCGTCCGCTGCAGCCAAAGCGGGTGGTGCATTCGGGTCTGCATGGGCGGGAATAAGCTGATCATGAATTCGCGCCTGCTTTTTCTGCTTTGCCTGATCGTCGGTACCGTATCGGCCGTCCTCGGCAGCTCTGCCCAGCAAAGGAGCGATCCGCCCGGATTGCGCTTTGCGCTGCTGATCGGAAATGCGAGTTATCCCGATGCGACCGCGCCGCTCGCCCAGCCGCCGAAGAACGTCCGGGCTCTGGCGGACGAATTGCGGCGCAGCGGCTTCGACGTGGACGTGAAGGAGAACCTCGGCAAGGAGGAGATGCAGCGCGCCGTCGACGCCTTCAAGCAGAAGATCAAGCCGGGTTCGGCGGCGCTGTTCTTTTTCAGCGGCTACGGCCTCCAGATCGGCCGTCAGAGCTTCATGATTCCGATCAACGCGCAAGTTTGGACCGAGGGCGACATCAGGCGCGACGGGATCAACGTCGAATCCGTCCTGGTCGACCTCAACTCCAGAGGCGCCCGCGTCAAGCTCCTGATCATGGACGCGTCGCGCCGGAACCCGTACGAGCGCCGGTTCCGCGGGGCTCCCGCCGGACTCGCCGCCATCGACGCGCCCGAGGGCACGTTGATCATCTCGGCCGCCGCTCCCGGCAAGGTGATCGAGGCGGACGAGGAAAACAGCATTTTCGTCGGCGAGCTGGTGAAGGAAATGCGCGCCCCCGGACTGACCGCCGAGGAGATGTTCAGCCGCACGCGCGTCGGCGTTTCGCGCCTTTCCAACGGGGATCAGGTGCCGTGGGTGTCCTCCTCGCTGGTGGACGAGTTCTATTTCATTCAATCGGGGGGACGCGCGGCCGCGACGCCGCCCCCGGCCGAGCCGCGTCCGCCGCCGCGTCCGTCGCAGCCCCAGCCGCCGCCCGTTCAGCCGCAACGCGACGCGACGGCGCCGGCCGGCCGGACCGAGCCGAGCCGCACCGGCACGCGGCCCGGCGACGTTTTCCGCGACTGCGGGGAATGTCCGGAAATGGTGGTCGTGCCCGCCGGCACGTTCGACATGGGATCCAACGACTTCGACTTCGAGAAGCCCGTGCACGGCGTGACCATCGCCAAGCCCTTCGCGATCGGCCGCCGCGAAGTCACGTTCGAGGAGTGGGATCATTGCGCCGCGGCAGGCGGTTGCAAGTACCGCCCCGACGACCGCGGGCAGGGCCGCGGCGAACGGCCGGTGACCGACGTCAGCTGGATCGACGCGAAGGCCTATGTCGGCTGGCTCGCGCAGAAGACTGGACAGAAGTATCGCCTTCCCAGCGAAGCCGAGTGGGAATACGCCGCGCGCGGGGGAACGAAGACCTCGTTCTGGTGGGGCAGGGACGCAGGCGCCCGCTCCGCGAACTGCCGGGACTGCGGCGGCAACGTGGGCCAGCAAACGATGGCGGCCGGAAGTTTCGCCGCCAATCCGTTCGGCCTGTTCGACACCGCCGGAAATGCGGCCGAGTGGGTCGAGGATTGCTGGAACGACTCCTACCGCGGCGCGCCCAAGGACGCATCGCCATGGACGACGGGCCAGTGCCGGCAGCGCGTGCTGCGCGGCGGCTCGTTCGACAGCCAGGCGCGCTACGTGCGCTCCGCATCGCGCTTCCGCTACGACTCGGACGTCCGCTATTACGCCAACGGATTCCGCGTCGCCCGCGAGCTGCCATAGCCTGCGGCAATCGTTTGGACTCTATACGAACCGCATCGAGCACTGACTCGGTCCCGTCACCCTGAGGTGCTCGCGAAGCGAGCCACCGCAAGTCGGCTGTTGCCGACTTGCGCGCTCTGGTACCGATCTCGGGTAAACCCGAGATCGGTGGGCGACGGCCCGGGCGGGGCCGCCATCCTTCGAGGGCCGCTGCACGGCCGCCTCAGGATGACGGTCAACATCAAGCACGGCGGCCGCGCGCTAGACAGCATGGTTGGCCGATGCTACGAAAATCATCGTCGAATTTCCGAGGGGTTTCCTTGCCCGATCCGTCGGATCAACCGCGGCGTGCGAGGTCGTTCGCATGAAATCTTCCAGCGCAATCACGTTCGCCGCCGCGGCAGCAGCATTGGCGATCGGCTTCGCTGTCGCGGCGGTGGAACCGGTCCGTTCCGCCACGGCCGAAAAGCCGGGCGCGGGCGCCGTGGTGATCGTCAGCAAGGCGACCAAGGCCTGCTTCTCCGCGTCCGTTCAGGTCACCGGGTTTCTCGTGCCGCGCCGAGAGGCCATGGTGAACCTCGATATGGAAGGCTTTCGCGTTTCCGAGATCCTGGTGAACGAGGGCGATCAGGTCAATTCGGGACAGAACCTCGTGCGGCTGGTGCGCGCCACCGAAGCCGGGCCTGCGGCGGGTGGCGCACAATCTCCCGGCGCCGCCGCGGGGCCCTCGACGCTCACCCTGCGCGCGCCCGCCGCCGGCACGATCACGCGCAGCACGGCGGCCATCGGAGCGACCTTCTCGCCGCGCGCCGAACCGCTGTTTCGCATCGCCATCGACGGCGAGATCGAGCTCGAAGCGGAGGTTCCGAGCATCCACGTGCCCAAGCTGGCATCCGGCCAGACGGCGCGGGTCGAGATCGAAAGCGGCCGCGAGCTGACCGGCTACGTGCGCGTCGTCCCCGCCGAGATCAATCCCATGTCGCAGCTCGGGCGCGTGCGCGTGGGCGTCGAGCGCGACCCGTCGGTGCGGCTCGGGAAATTCGGCCGCGCCACCATCGACGCCAGCCGCAGCTGCGGCGTTTCCGTGCCGAAGGCCGCCGTTCTCTATCGCACCGAAGGCACCAGCGTGCAGGTGGTGCGCGACCGCGTCATCGAGACGCGGCGCGTCCGCGTCGGCTTCCATTCCGACGTCAACGTCGAAATCCGTGAGGGGATACGCGAAGGCGATCTGATCGTCGCCAATGCCGGCACCTCGCTGCGCGACGGCGACCAGGTCACGGCGAAGTTTCTCGACGAAGTCGGCTCGGGAGAGCGCTGATGGCGGTCAACATCTCGGCATGGTCGATCCGGCAGCCGCTTCCTGCGATCGTCATGGCGATGGTGATCATGCTGTTGGGGTACATGAGCTTCGGCAAGCTGCCGATCACCAAGCTGCCCAACGTCGATATCCCGATCATCTCGGTCACGATCACGCAGTTCGGCGCGGCTCCTGCCGAGCTCGAAACGCAGGTCACGAAAACCGTCGAGGACGCCGTGTCCGGGGTGGCGGGCGTACGGCACATCCTGTCCTCGATCACCGACGGGGTCTCCAGCACGATCATCCAGTTCCAGCTGGAAACCGATACCGACCGCGCGCTCAATGACATCAAGGACGCGGTCACCCGCGTACGCTCCAACCTGCCGAGCGGCATCAACGAGCCGCTCATCCAGCGCATCGACGTGGTCGGGCTGCCGATCCTCACCTATGCGGCGATCTCGCCCGGCAAGACGCCGGAGCAGCTCTCCTACTTCGTCGACGACGTGGTCAAGCGTCAGCTGCAAGGCCTGCGCGGGGTCGGCGGCGTCGAGCGCATCGGCGGCGTCGAGCGCGAGATCCGCGTCGGGCTCGATCCCGACCGGCTGCAGGCGGTCGGCCTGACCGCCCTCGATGTGAGCCGGCGGCTGCGCGGCACCAACGTGGACCTCGCCGGCGGCCGGACCGAGATCGGCGGCCGCGACCAATCGATTCGCACCCTGGCCGGCGCCACCACGCTGGCCGGTCTCTCCGCCACGCGCATTGCCCTGTCCACGGGCGGCGAGGTCCGGCTCGATGATCTCGGGACCGTGACCGACACGATTGCCGAGCCCCGGACGTTCGCCCGCTTCGACGGCGAGCCCGTGGTGGGCTTCAGCATCCTGCGCGCGAAGGGCGCGAGCGACGTGCGGGTCGCGGAGGGCGTCGCCAGCCGGGTCGATGCCATCAAGGCCCAGTACCCGGACGTCGAGCTCAAGCTGATCGATACCTCCGTCACCTATACGCAGGGGAACTACGAGTCGGCCATGCACACCCTTTACGAGGGTGCGGCGCTGGCGGTGATCGTCGTGTTCCTGTTTCTGCGCGATTTTCGCGCGACCGTGATCGCGGCGATCACGTTGCCGCTTTCGATCTTGCCGGCGTTCTGGGCGATGGAGGTCCTCGGCTTCTCGCTCAACCTCGTGAGCCTGCTCGCGATCACGCTTTCGACCGGCATTCTCGTCGACGACGCCATCGTCGAGATCGAGAACATCGTGCGGCATATCCGGATGGGGAAATCCCCCTACCAGGCCGCGCTGGAGGCGGCCGACGAGATCGGCCTCGCGGTCATCGCCATCAGCCTGACCATCGTCGCGGTGTTCGCGCCGGCGAGCTTCATGAGCTCGATTGCCGGCCAGTTCTTCAAGCAGTTCGGCATCACGGTGTCGGTCCAGGTGATGTTCTCGCTCCTATGCGCGCGTCTCGTCACGCCCATGCTGGCGGCCTATTTCCTCAAGCCGCACGCGCACGAGGAGAAGGCGCCCGGGCGCGTCATGAATCTTTACACCCGGCTCGTGAGCTGGTCGGTGCGGCACCGTTTCCTGACGGTCATCATCGGTCTGGCGCTGTTCGCCGTGTCGATCTGGAGCCTCAAGCTGCTGCCGTCGGGTTTTATGCCCGTGCAGGACACCGCGCGCTCGATTCTGGCGATCGAGCTCGCCTCCGGATCGCAGCTCTCGGAGACGGACACCGTCACCGAAGGTATCGTCAATCGTTTGAAGAAGCGGCCCGAGGTCAAGAGCGTGTTCGTCGACGGCGGGCGCATCCCCCCGACCACGATGGAAGTCCGCAAGGCCACGCTGACCGTCAACTTGGTGTCGAAGGAGGACCGAAAAGTCTCGCAGCGTCAGATCGAGCTCGATATCAGCAAGGAGCTCGGTGACATTCCGGACATTCGCTACTGGTTTCTCGACCCGGACGGCAAGCGTGCCGTGACCTTCGTCGTCACCGGCGCCGACAGCGTGACGGTCGGCAACGTGGCGGCCGAGCTTGCCACGCAAATGCGGCGGATTCCGCAGATCACCAACGTGGTGTCGTCGGCCTCGCTCGACCGTCCCGAGCTTCGCATTCACCCGCGCCGGGACTTGGCGGTCCGCCTGGGGATTTCGACCGAGAGCCTGTCCGAAACAATCCGCGTGGCGACCATCGGCGACGTCGGTCCGGCACTGGCAAAGTACAATGCCGGAGACCGCCTCATCCCGGTCCGCGTCCTGCTCGAGGAGAGCGCCCGCGCCGACCGGCAGGTGCTCGAACAGCTGAGGGTGCCGACTCCGCGCGGCGGCGGCGTGCCGCTGATCGCCATCAGCGAGATCGAGTTGGGTCAGGGGCCGATCAGCATCACCCGCTTCGACCGCGAGCGCCAGGCGCGGGTCGAGTCGGATCTCGTCGGCAACTCCGTGCTGAGCGAAGCGAGCGACGCCATCAAGAAGCTTCCCGTCATGAAGAGCCTGCCGCCCGGCATCAGCGTCACGGAGGCCGGCGACGCGGAGCTTCAGCAGGAGCTGTTCGAAGGCTTCGGCTCCGCCATGCGCGACGGCCTGATGATGGTGTTCGCCGTGCTCGTCGTCCTGTTCGGAAGCTTCCTGCAGCCCATCACCATCCTGTTCTCGCTGCCGCTGTCGATCGGCGGCGCGATCGGCGCGCTGGTGCTGACCAGCAGGCCGATCAGCGCCCCGGTCGTGATCGGCCTCCTGATGCTCATGGGCATCGTCACCAAGAACGCGATCATGCTGGTCGACTTCGCGATCGAGTCGATGCACCGGGGCGTCGACCGCACGAGCGCGATCGTCGACGCCGGGCAGAAACGGGCGCGGCCCATCATCATGACGACGATCGCCATGGTGGCCGGCATGGCGCCCAGCGCGCTCGCGATCGGCGCCGGCGGCGAGTTCCGCTCGCCGATGGCGATCGCCGTCATCGGCGGCCTGGTCGTATCGACCTTCCTGTCGCTGCTGTTCGTACCGGCCGTGTTCTGCCTGATGGACGACGTCGCCGTGCTGACCTGGCGCATCTTCGGCCGCTTCGTCGGCAAAAGCGACGAGGAGGTGAAGCACTTGCCGCCTCCGCACGCACCGCCGTCGCACGCGCAGGCGGCCGAGTAAGGCGGGATCAACGTCGGTCTCGACGTGCCGCCGACGCTGCTGGCGATCGCCGACGAAGTGATCGAATGAAGGCGCAAATGGAATGGCGATATTTCATCGCGCTTGTCGCCGCCGTGGCGGTTGCCATGCTCGTTGCTTCGCCGGCCTTCGCGCAGTCGCATGATCCCAGCGTCGGCTCCGGCAATATTCGTCCGTCGATCTCTTCGCCCACGCAACAATCGCCGGCAGCTCGGCGGGGGTCGATATTTGCCAGGGTACATTGCGCGCAATGTCACGCTGTCGACAAAGTCAGTGCGAGCCCGCTTAGAACAGCTCGCCCGCTTCGAACGTTGCAAATCAGCTATCCTGTTTCAGACCTGCAGCGGCCCTTGACGGAGGGGATCCATCGGATGCCGCCGATTCGGCTGACGCCCAGCCAACTCGCGGATGTCATGGCGTATCTCAAAACGCTTGAGCCCTGACGTCATGGGCCGCCCGTCGATGGACGGCGCGACCAAGCCCGCACCATGGCAGATCGGCAACACGTCCCGAAATTCGTCGCACCAACCCCTATCCGCTACTTGGCGAGGGCGACCCAAGGGCTCATGCTTGATGGAAGCTGCGTTGAGGCGAATCGGAGTATGCCATGTTCAAAGCAGACGATTGCCGGGCTCGCGCGCAGCAATTTTGGCAGCTGGCCGCCCAGGCAAAGTCACCGGAAGACCGCAAACGGTTCCTTCGGATGAGGCAGTGGTGCCTGGCGATGGATGAGTTTCTTCGCGTCCGGAGTCATCAAGCCCGCCGCGCGGTAGCGCCGCGCTCGGCTTTTTCCGGTGTCTGACAGCGGCGCGATGGCCGCTCAGCTGTGAGAACTCCGGGCTGGAGCATTTTTCCGTTTACGTTGATTCGTCATGCGCGGGCGAGCCGCCGCAGCGGCGAGGGTTGTCCCGCGCATCCCGCTTAGGACGAGACCCACCAGGAAAATCAGCAACGCCTGAAGGCAGAGCACGGTGCCGAGAAGCCCGAAGCGCGCTTCGCCGGCCAGCGACTCGCCCCACTTGCTGCGCAGAAGGGTGGGCGCGCGGCGGATCGCGCTGATCGGGCCCACGCCTTCCGCCGCCAGCACCGGCACACGAAGGCGCCGCGACCAATCTCATGCTGATCCGTTTCGTGGCTGCCAACGACTCCCCCTGAAATAGGGCTTCACCTTATTCCGGCATGGCGCTGGATCGCAGACTGTCGGGGCGCACTGGTGAAGGTTCGGCAAGCGGGTGCTTTGCCCGCAAGATTACGGTACTCTCGCGCCGGCCCAAGGGGGGTAGCCGGTGATGAAGATTCTTGTGGTCGACGATCACGTTTTGATTCGTCAAGCAATGCTGGGAGTGCTGAAGAAGCTCAGGCGCGATGCCGTCGTGCTCGATGCGTCGAACAGCAAACAGGCGATGCAGATCATTGCAAACCATCCCGACCTTAGCCTTATCCTCCTCGACCTGACTCTGCCCGATCGCGACGGCTTCTCGGTACTCGCGGAATTACGCCAACGCTATCCGGCGGTCTCGATCGTGGTTCTATCGGCGGTGCAAGACCCTGCCAATGTCATGAAGGCGCTCGATCTTGGCGCGCTCGGTTACATCCCAAAATCCGCCCAGAGCGACGTCATCCTCAATGCCCTTCGCTTGGTAATTTCGGGAGGCATCTACGTCCCCCCGGAAATTCTCGCGCGCGGAGAGGTGTCGATTTCTGCACCGCGGCAGCCCGGCGGCGATCCATCCGGGGTTTCGCCGGCGAATGTTGGGCTGACCGGTCGTCAGCTGGACGTGCTCGCGCTCATGATGCAGGGCAATAACAACAAGACGATCTGCCGGGTGCTCAATTTGGCCGAACCCACGGTGAAAAATCATGTTACCGCAATTCTCAAGGCACTGAAGGTCAGCAACCGTACCGAGGCGGTGATTGCCGCCAATAACCTGGGCTGGAAGCTTCCCACGACCCCCAAGCCATGAAGCCCCCTGTCCCGGATACGGTGCAGCGCGCCGCGCGCTTAGCCCTTGCCTCCTTGGCGCGGTGCTACGCTGCGCCCGGGACACGAGTCATTTCATTGCGGGACATGATTCGTGAGCGCGGCGCGCAGCGCCATCGGACTTACCGGCTTGTGCAGCAGCGGGTAGCCGTTCGCTTTGGCCTCTTGCAGCGGTTCAGGATCGGTGTCGCCGCTCATCAGGAAGGCAGGTATCGGAGCCGACAGCGCACGGCGCAACTGCGTGATCGCCTCGATGCCGGTTTTCCCGTCGCACAAATGATAGTCCGAAATGATCACGTCGGGCGGTTGACCGTATTCGGCGAGGCCGGCAAGCGCGGCGCCGTCGGTCCTCCCGGTGACGACACGACAGCCCCAGCTTCGGAACAGTCCGCCCATTCCCTCGAGCACGAGCGGATCATTGTCGATCACGACGACGAGTTTGCCGTTGGATACATCGAACCGGGCAAGGACCGGAGCGGGCGGTTTGATGGCCTCGGCACGAGCGTCAACCATCGGCACGGCGACGGAGAAGCAAGAGCCCTTGCCCAGGGTGGAGTTGAGTTCGATCGCGTGGTCAAGGAGCCGGCACAGACGATCGACGATTGCCAAGCCGAGCCCAAGACCGCCGCGCCGGTCATGATCTCCTTCACCGAGGCGGTAGAACTCGCCGAAAATGTGTTGGCGCCGGTCCGCCGGAACCCCGGCTCCGGTGTCCCAAACCTCGATCCGCAACCGGCCGCCGCGCCTGCGGCAGCCGACAACCAAGCCTCCCTTGCTGGTGTAGCGGACCGCGTTGGAGACCAGATTGAACACGATCCGCTCGAGCAGGATGAAGTCGCTGCGCACCCAGGCGCCGCTGGCAACAACCCGCAAGGACAGTTCCTTTTCGCGCGCCGCCCCCGCGAAAGTGGTTTCGACCTGCCTAAGCAGCCGCGCGATCGGAAATTCGGCGAGGTTGGGAGTGAGCACGCCGGCGTCCAGCTTGGACACGTCGAGCAGCGCGTTGAACAGCTCATTCATCGCGGACAAGGCTGAGTCGATGCCGGCCATGATCCGCCTCCGCTCATCGGCGCGCGTGCGCCCGTGCAATTGCGCGACGAACAGACCTAACGCATGCAGGGGCTGTCGAAGGTCGTGACTCGCCGTCGCCAGGAAACGGGACTTGGCCTGGTTGGCGATTTCAAGCTGACGCGTGCGCTCCTCGACCTTGCGCTCGAGCGTGTCATACGAGTCCTTAAGATGGGCCGCCATGCTGTTGAATTGATCCCCGAGCGCCTCCAATTCGTCCCCGGTCTTGATCGAGATGCGTTGGGTCAGGTCGCCGCTGCCGATCCGTGCCGCGCCCTCGCTGAGTGTCCGTATCGGCACGATCATTCTGCGGGTCAGCAACAGGCCGGCGAAAAATGCGAGCGCGAGCGCCGCGAGGAGCAGGAGCCCGGAGCGGATCACCGTGTCGTAAAGCGGCGCATAGGCCTCGCCGATCGGCATTTCGGCAAATACCAGCCAACCGAGCGGGACGACCGGCGCATAGGCGCTCAACACCGCCCGGCCCTTCAGATCGACCGCTACGCTGGAATGGTCCGATGGCTCGGACGACTGCAACGCGCGGGCGGCCTTGACCTGGGCAAGGCCGGACAAATCCGTGTTGCGCAACACGAGGCTGATATCCGGATGGGCGATGAGACGGCCTTGCGCATCGAGGACGTAAGCCTGGCCGCGCTTGCCCACCTTGATTTGCGATACCACGTCCCAAATGAATTTCAGGTTCACCTGGCCGACGATCACGCCATGATCGGGTCGGACGCCGGCGACGGCGAGCGTCATGTACGGCTCGGATTCGCGAAGGAAGTAGACCGGCCCGTAATAGACCTTATTGGCCATGGCCTCGATGAAAATGGGATCGCGCGAAAAGTCGGACATGCTGCCGATCACGTCCATCGCCTGCCGTGACATGCGGTATCGCTCGCGCCCCCGGCCATCCAACTGGGCGATCTCGGTCACCGCCGGCGCCTGCCGCAACAGTAGCATGGCATCGACGCGCCGTTCGTCGTCCGCATTCGCCTGCGATGGCAGCTGCGTTGCCCAGGCCATCTGACCTTCGATTTCCTTGACGAATTGGCCGATCTTCTCCGCGGCCGATTTCGCCTGCTCGCTTTGAATGCGAACCAGCAAGGTTCTTAGCTCCTGATAGGAGAACCAGGCATCCAGAAGGCCATTGGGAACTACCGCCAAGCCGACGACAATGAGAAACAGGGCGACGTATTTGCGGAACAGCCGCCCGCGGGCCACGGCGGGGGCAACCGCGTCTCTCGCAACTGCCGGACCATTTGCCACAGGTTTCATTCGATCGACCTGGCGGAGACGAACAGCATCGCCGCTTATGCCCGATCCGCAGCACCTCATTGCGGAATGGGTGATGCACCGATCTTTGCTGATTGGAGAATAACATGCCAACCTGGGTGGGGCGAGTGCACGAACGCGAGCTCAAACAACCGCAAAGATGATTTCATTTTCTAATGGTGCGGCGGTTCCCGTTCCACCGTTGCGACAGACGCTGGCCAAGGCCGTCGTACCTCAGTGGTGAGCCGGCGCGGCAATGTGCGACAGGTGCTTCGCTCCTACTGCGCCTCTAGTATTGCTAGGGGCGGAAGCGATCCCGTTCGCATAAATCGGCGACCCAGTTGTTTAAGATTCCGTATGGCGTCACCCGAACGGAGAGCGGGATGACAATGGGCATCGGACGGCGCCGATTCATCGCCCTTCTGGGCGGCGCGACCGTCATGGCGCCCCTGGCGTCGCGCGCCCAGCCGCCCGGCCGCATTCGCACCATCGGGTTTATGATGGGGCTGGCCAACGAGGCGGAATCACAGGCCCGCATCAGGGCCTTCGAGCAGGCGCTCGGGAAGGAGGGATGGATCGTCGGCCAAGACGTTCAGATCGCGTATCGTTTTGGCGGTGGCGATGCCAATCGCATGCGGACCTTTGCCCAAGAGCTGGTCGCGCTTCAACCCGACGTGATCGTCGGCCACAGCACCCCGGTCATCGCGCAGCTGGTGCAGGCCACCCGGGCGATTCCGATCGTGTTCGTCGTGGTCGGTGATCCGGTCGGCAGCGGTTTCGTCGCCAGCATCCCCCGGCCGGGCGGCAACGCCACGGGATTCACCACTCTCGTTGCTACGATCACCGGCAAGCTACTGACGCTGCTCAAGCAGATTGCGCCCAACCTCACGCGTGTTGCACTCCTGTTCAGCCCCGATGCAAGCATAAACAGCGGATTGCTCTTCCTGCGTCCGTTTGAGGCGGCGGCGCCGGCTTTCGCTGTCGAAGCGATCGCCGTGCCAGTGCGCGCGCCGGCCGATATCGAACGCCACATGGTCGAGTTGGCGCGCGCGCCGAACGTCGGCGTCATCGTGATGCCGGACAACTTCCTGACCGTTCATCGCCACGCCATCCTTTCGGTCGCGGCGCGATTGCGCATTCCGACGGTCTATCCCTATCGGTATTTTGTCGAGGCTGGCGGCCTGATGTCCTACGGCGTGGACGTCACCGATTTGTTCCGCCGAGGGGCGGAATACGTCAGCCGCATCCTGCGGGGCGAGAAACCCGCCGAGCTTCCCGTTCAGGCGCCCACGAAGTTCGAGCTGGCGATCAACCTCAAGACCGCCAAGACGCTCGGTCTGACGGTGCCGCGAATCCTGCTCGCGAGCGCGGACGCGTTGATCGAGTAAGCGGAGCGATCGGCCGAGGGTTGCAAATAGGCGCAGCCTCAGCGCCGCTCCGTCCCATTTCCTGCAACCACGAGCGAACCTGAGGGGGCGCGCCGCCGGAAACGATTGCTTGCGCGTTTGATGGCGTCCAGCAGCAAGGGAACCGAAGCCTTACCGTTTATCGCCGCGACGCCGAAGAGGATGGCGAGGAGGCCGATCGCCAAGGTCCACGTCAAGGGTTCTCCCATGAGCGTGCACCCGATCAGCACACCCACGCCCGGCTTGAGATAGCCGGCGCTCGCCGTGCCCATGCTGCCGATCGTGCGGATCAAGCGAAAATAGATCACGAAACCGAACGCCGTCGCCACCACGGCGTTGGCGCCCAAGGCGGTCAGCGACGCGGCCGAAGGCGCGCTATGCCACGGCGCTTCCGTGAGCACGCAGAGCGGAACCAGCACGACCGCCGCGCACGTCAGCATGCCGGCTGCCGCGACCTCGGGGGCTACGTCGGCGAAGCGGCGGCCGTAGATGACGCTGACCGCGGATGAGAAGGTCGCCAAAAGAATGGCCGCTTGTCCGGCTGTTTCCCGGCCGAGTCCCAGGAGAGCGCTCGCGCCGGCTATCACCACGACTCCGCCGAGCCCGATCGTCACCCCCGATAACCGTCCGAACGTTATCGGCTCATGATGCGTCCACGTCAGGCTGATGAGGCACACGAACAACGGCGTGGTCGAATTGAGGATTGCCGCGAGCGCGCTGT
>Ga0137374_10001170_pt1 | contig 29371 bp, 32 predicted proteins | sample SagtaG_20_FD_104811 | JGI IMG/M metagenome (GOLD analysis project Ga0137374, IMG submission 104811) | Vadose zone soil microbial communities from Sagehorn Ranch, Mendocino, California, USA - Sage1_R_100_16 metaG | ecosystem: Environmental > Terrestrial > Soil > Vadose zone | place: USA... | reverse complement strand
GGTCGTGATGGCGTTCGCGCGGCGCTTTCCGCGCCACTGGTGGCTGCCGGTGACACCGATCTTCCTCGCGCTGACGACGGTCCTCCTCTTCGTCTCCCCGTACCTCCTGGCCTTCGGCGTCGACCCGCCGCCCGACCCCCAGATGCGCAGCGACATCCGCCTGCTCGAGCGCCGCGAGGGCGTCGACGTCCCGGTGGATGTCGAGACGGTGAGCGATCTCACCTCGCAGGCAAACGCGTTCGCGGTCGGGCTAGGGCCGACGACGCGGGTCGTCATCTGGGACACCCTGCTCGACGGCCGCTTCGACCCGGGAGAGGTGAGGGTGGTGATCGCGCACGAGTTCGGGCACGTCGCGCGCCACCACCTCTGGAAAGGGCTCGGCTGGACGGTCCTCTTCGCGTTCCCACTCGCGTTCGCGCTCGCCCAGATCACGCGAAGGCGAGGAGGGCTCGGCGACCCTGCTGTCTTACCCTACGGCGCCCTCGTCCTCGTGCTCCTGCAAATGGCCCTTTCGCCGGCGGTGAACGTGGTCTCGCGCCGCTACGAGGCCGAGGCCGACTGGCTGGCGCTGAAGGCGACCGGCGATCCCGCATCGGCCCGGGGCCTGTTCGAGGAGTTCTCCAGGACGAGTCTCGCGCAGCCGAATCCGCCGACCTGGTCGTACGTGATGCTTGAGAACCATCCCACGCTCATGCAGCGCATTGCCATGGCCGAGGCCTGGAAGAGGGAAAACGAGTCCTAAGACTCAGAATCGCCGCCAGAGGGGGTCTCCGGGAGATTCCGGATTCCCTCACGGCTCGTCCACTTCGAGTAGGCGTCGTTCATCGCCTCGAGCAGCTCGTGCATGAAGCGGGTGGACATGTTCACTCGGGCCACGACGACACCGGGAACGTCGCCCTCCTCGACCTCGTGGTCGATGCGCGCGAACGTCAGCGTGAACTCGTAGTCCGAGAAGCTGATGTTCGCGAAGTTCGAGTAGACGCCCGCCATCACGTCGGGGTCGATGTGGATGTTCAGCTGTCGCTGCTGGGAGTCCTCGTCCACGCTCCTACGATATACCCGTGACGGACGCCTTCTCCACGCGACGCCTCGCATTTGCGCTCGCCGGTGCGATCGCCGTCTTCGCGGGCGGGACCTTCGGCTTCCACTACTGGACCGACGAGCCGTGGCTCCAGGCCTTCTATCGGGCGGTGGTCACGACATCGCTCACCGGGCTCGACACGGTGCCGGCCAACGACAGGTCGCGGGTGCTCTCGATCCTGCTCGTCCTGGCCGGGCTGACTATCTTTGCCTATGTCGCGACGATCCTCGTGGAGGGGATCGCGCGGGGCGTCTTCACGGGCGCGCTGGCCGAGCAAAGGAGGGTACGGGCGATTAAGCGGCTCCACGACCACTACGTCATCTGCGGCTACGGCCGTGTGGGCCGCAGCGTGGCGGCAGAGTTCCGCGAGGCGGGAGCGCGCTACGTCGTCCTCGACTTCAATCCCGACGCGATCGCCGCGGCGCGAGCGCACGGCGTCCTCTACATCGAGGGCAACGGAACGCACGACGAGGACCTCGAGGCAGCCGGCCTCGCCCGGGCCCGCGGCCTCGTCGCGTCGTCCGACTCGGACGTCGACAACCTCTACATAACGCTCTCCGCGCGGACGGCCCGGCCCGACCTGCTCATCGTCGCGCGAGCCTCCCAGGAGGATGTCGCCGAGAAGCTCCGCCGGGCAGGGGCAAACCGTGTGGTTCAGCCGTACTCGACCGCGGGCAAGGAGATGGCGACGCTCGTGCTCCAGCCGCAAGTGGCGGCCTTCCTGGATGCGGCCTCGGCGACGGGCGGCTCGGATCTCCGCTTCGAGGAGATCGAGGTGACGCCGACCTGCGACCAGGCCGGCAAGACGATCCGCGAAATTCGAGTGCGCCACGAGACGGGGGCGGTGATCATCGCTCTCCGCAAGCACGACGGCACCTTCGATACGACGCCGTCTCCGGACGTTCGGCTGGAGGCGGGCGACGTCATGATCGCGGTCGGAAGCCCAGACGAGCTGCGCCTGCTCGAGGAGCTCTTCGCCCCGCGCGAAGCCCTTGCTCCCTAGACGCTCAAGTGGTGCCTAGTACTATTCTCGAGAGGCTCGCCGACGAGCTTGGCCGCGCCGCCGGGGCGCCGATCGAGCTCGAGCGCCCGTCGAGCGCCGAGCACGGCGACTACGCGACGAACGCAGCTCTCCGGCTGGCGCCCGAGCGCAAGCGCTCACCCCGCGAGATCGCGGACGAGCTCGCCGCACAGGCGGAGGCCCTCGACGTGGTGGAGCGGGCGGAGGTCGCGGGCCCGGGCTTCGTCAACCTCTGGCTGGGACCGGCCTGGTTCGGCGAGGCGCTCGCGGAGATCCTGGCGGCGGGGGACGACTACGGCTCGGGCTCGGCGGCGGTGGCGGAGCGGATCCAGGTCGAGATGGTCTCGGCGAACCCGACGGGCCCGATCACGGTCGCCTCGGCGCGAAACGCGGCATACGGCGACTCGGCCGCCCGCCTGCTCGAGTTCGCCGGGCACGAGGTCGAGCGGGAGTACTACGTCAACGACGCGGGCCGTCAGGCCGAGCTCTTCCGTGCATCGGTCAACGCTGTGCGGCGAGGAGAGGAGCCGCCCGAGGACGGATATCACGGCGACTACGTCGCCGACCTCGCTCGGGTCGACGGCGATCCCGTACCCGTGATGCTCGACCGCATCCGCGAGTCGCTCGAGCGCTTTCGTGTCCACTTCGACTCGTGGACGCGAGAGGCCGACCTGGCCGACGAGATCCCCGCCGCGATCGAGCGGATCGACACCTACGAGGCGGAGGGGACGCTCTGGGCGCGCACGAGCGCTCACGGAGACGACAAGGATCGCCCGCTTGCCCGCTCCGCCGACGGCAGCTATCTCTATTTCGCGTTGGACGTCGCGTACGTCCGGAACAAGTTCGAGCGCGGCTTCGACCGCGCGATCTACGTGCTCGGCGCCGATCACCACGGCTATGTTCCACGGTTGAAGGCGGCTGCGGAGATGCTCGGCTACGGCCCTGACCGCCTCGAGGTGCTCCTCTATCAGCTCGTCCACCTGACGAGAGGAGGCGAGCTCGCGAAGATCTCGAAGCGCCGGGGCGACGTCGTGTTCCTGGACGAGCTGATCGACGAGATCGGAGTCGACGCCGCCCGCTGGTACCTCGTCAACCGAGGCCCCGACCAGGCGATCGAGATCGACGTCGACCTCGCCGCAGAGAAGACGCAGAAGAACCCGGTCTACTACGTCCAGTATGCGCACGCGCGGATCGCGGGCATCCTGCGCAACGCCGGCGACGCCGAGATCGGCACGGAACCGCCCCCGGATCTCTCACGCGAGGAGCGCGACCTGATCAAGCGGCTGGTGGAGTTTCCCGAGGTCTTCGCCGAGGCCGCCGAACGACGCACGCCGCAGGGCCTGCCGAACTACGCGATTCGCGTCGCCGACGATTTCCACCGCTTCTATCACGAGCATCGCGTCCTCGGAAGCGAGGCGCAGGCCTTCCGACTCGGCCTTGTTCGGGCGACGCAGATAGTCATTGCTCGCACCCTCGATCTCGTCGGCGTCGAAGCTCCGGAACGCATGTGAGGTGGAACGTCGCCGCCGCGGCGCTCTCTGCGTCGTGGGGCTTCATCTCGATCATCGTCGCCGGCGTCGACCTCTCGGCCGAGGCTCTCGTCTTCTACCGGCTGACGCTCGCCGCGGTGACCGTCGCCGTCGCGGCTTGGGCCCTCGGCCGCATCGATCTGCTGCAAGTCCGCGCCGGGCGCGGCCGCGTGGCCCTGCTCGGGCTCGTCCTCGGCGTCCACTGGCTCCTGTACTTCGAGACGATCAAGCTCTCGTCGGTCGCAGTCGCAGTCCTAACCGTCTACACGGCTCCGGTCTTCCTCGCTCTGCTCGCGCCGCTCGCGCTGCCCGAGGGACGTAGCCGCGTCGCCCTGGCCGCGCTGGTGCCGGCGGGCGCAGGTCTCACGTTCATCGCGCTGGCGGGCGAGGGGGGAACCCATCCCAGGCCTCTCGCGATCACGGCCGGGATCGCCGCCGCCGTCACGTACGCGACCGCGGTCATCCTCGCCAAGCAGCTCACCGTGCGGCTCGCAGTCCCGGCGATCCAGCTCTGGACGTACCTCGTGGCCGCGGCCGTCACGATTCCGTTCCTAGCGGTCGGCTCTCATCTGGCGCCGACCTGGGAGGAGGCGGGATACGTCCTCCTCCTCGGGATCGTCTTCACGGCTCTCTCGGGGCTCGTCTACGTCTGGCTGCTGAGGAAGGTGACTGCGCAGGCGATCGGGGTCCTTGCCTACCTCGAGCCTGTCTTCGCGGCGCTGCTCGCATGGGCGATCCTCGGCCAGCGGCTCGGGTGGGCGATCGTGGCGGGAGGCGCGCTGATCATCGTCGCGGGCCTGCTCGTCGTCTTCTACGAGCCGGCCGAGGCGGCTACCGTTGCGGGGCCCACAGCCGCGCAATGATTGACCCGGAGTAGGATGGCCGTGTGACCGAGGGCGCCGAAAGCCCGCTGTCCACGCTCCCCGGCTCGGCTCCCGACCGCAACCTCGCGCTCGAGCTGGTTCGGGTGACCGAGTCGGCCGCGATGGCCGCGGCCCGCTGGATCGGCCGAGGCGACAAGATCTCCGCCGACCAGGCGGCCGTCGACGGGATGCGCGTGATGCTCCATACGGTCTCGATGTCCGGCGTCGTGGTCATCGGCGAGGGGGAGAAGGACGAGGCGCCGATGCTCTACAACGGCGAGGAGGTGGGGTCCGGCTCGGGCCCGGAGGTCGATGTCGCGGTCGACCCGCTCGAGGGGACGCGCCTCACCGCGCACGGGCAGCCGAACGCGATCGCGACGATCGCAGTTGCTGAGCGCGGGACGATGTTCTTCCCCGGCGCGGCCGTCTACATGGACAAGATCGCCTGTGGCCCGGAGGCGGCCGGCGCCGTCGACATCGGGGCTCCGCCGGCCGAGAACGTCAAGCGCGTGGCGAAGGCGAAGGGCGTGCAGCCGAGCGAGGTCTCCGTTGTCGTCCTCGACCGCGATCGGCACGAGAGCTTGATCGCCGAGCTGCGCGAGGTCGAGGCGAAGGTGCTGCTCATCACCGACGGCGACGTCGCGCCCGCAATCGCGGCGGCACAGCCCGGCACGGGCGTCGACCTCCTGATGGGAATCGGCGGTACGCCCGAAGGCGTCCTCTCCGCGGCCGCGCTCAAGTGCGTGGGCGGAGCGCTCCAGGGCAAGCTGTGGCCCCGGAACGACGAGGAGCGTAGGGCGCTACTCGACGCGGGCTACGACCTCGGCCAGGTGCTCACGACGGACGACCTCGTCGGAGGCGAGGACGTCTTCTTCGCCGCCACCGGCGTCACGACGGGCGCGCTGCTGCGCGGCGTGCGCTACACGAAGGACGGGGCGCTCACCGACTCGATAGTCATGCGCTCCCGCTCGGGCACGGTGCGCCGGATCGAGGCGCAGCACGCATTCGAGAAGCTCGAAGCGCTCTCCGGCGGCCGCTACACGCGCTAAGCATTCGCGCGCGCGTCCTCGATCGACGGAAAGGAGACAGCATGGCGACGATCACCAAGGCGCTCTGGGTGCCGCTCGAGGCGAAGCCCGGCAAGGAGGCGGACGTGGCGAGATTCCTCGAGAGCGGCCGCTCGCTCGTCGAGGACGAGCCTGACACGACGGCGTGGTTCGCGGTCCGGCTCGGCGACTCGCAGTTCGCCATCTTCGACGTCTTCCCAGACGACTCGGGCCGCCAGGCACACCTGTCGGGTCGTGTAGCCGAGGCGTTGATGGCCCAGGCGGACGAGCTGCTCGCCCGACCTCCGGACATCCAGCAGGCTGATGTAATCGCGTCCAAGGTGCCGGCGTAGAGCTCGCCGGCAGCTGGTGAACCGCGTCAGAAGTCGGTGTGCGGGGCCGATCGACCCGCCCTCGAACGGCTGATCGTTCATCCCTCCGTAATGACTGGCCTTCTATCGTGACTTAGCTTCCATGCGACGCTTCTTCCTCTTCGCCGTGGCAGTACTCGTAGCTGTGGTTCTCGCACCGGGGGCGATGTCCCGCCACGCAAGCCGTGCGCCCGTGATCCGCTACCAGGACGACAAGTTCGGCGCGATTCTCGCCACGCCGAAGAAGCAGGCGCTCTACTACTGGAACCGCGAGAAGCGCGCCGGCGGCAAGGTCCGCTGCACCGGTCAGTGCGCGAAGGCCTGGCCGCCGCTCGTCGTTCGGAGCCGCGCTGCCGTGCCCGCGCACGTCCGCGGCATCCGCGGGACGCTGGGCGTTGTCCGGCGACCCGACCGGCGCCTCCAGGTGACCTTCAACCGGCTGCCGGTCTACACGTACGCGCACGAAGGCCCGACTCAGGTCCTCTGCAACAACGTCAACGGCTGGTTCGTCGTCCGGCTGAAGTGAACGTGACGAGGAGCCGGTCGATCTTGCCGTCGCGCAGCCGGAAGATCATCGAGCCGGCCCGCGTCTTCGGTTCCGCCCGCCAGGCGTAGTCGGCGACGACGAGCTCGTCGTTCGACTCCCGGGTCCGCAGGATCTCGATCTCGTCATCGGGCGGCTGCTCGGCGTAGGCCTGAGCGATGGCGTCCTTGCCCCGAAAGGGCCCGACCGGTGCGCCCTCGAAGGCGAGCTCCGCGTTGTCCGCGAACTGCTCGAGCATGGGCTCGAAGTCGCCCGACCGCACGCCCTGGTTGAAGCGCTCGATGTGAATCCGAAGGAGGTTCTCGCTAGGCGACTTCGGCCGTCTCCCATTCGGGCGCGTACGAGCCCGACCGCGCCGCGCCGTTGAACTTCGCGCGCCGGTAGAACGCCTTCTGCGCGTCGTCGACGTTGGCCTCTTCGCCGCGCCAAGCCTTGAGGGCAGGCGCCTGGAGCGCGCGGCCGTACGAGAAGGAGAGTTCCCACGGGTGCGGCCCGCGTTTGTTCATCTCGTTCAGGCGGGCGGTCGCGTCCTCGTCGCTCTGGCCCCCGGAGAGGAAGACGATGCCGGGAACCGCCGACGGCACGGTGTTGCTCAGGCAGCGGATCGTCTGCTCGGCGACCTCGTCCAGGTCGGCCTGGTCCGAGGCGTCGTAGCCGGAGAGGACCATGTTCGTCTTGAGGAGCAGCCCCTCGCGCTCGACGCGCTGGTCGTAGAGCTCGGTGAAGACGGCCTGGAGCGTCCGCGAGGTGACGCGGTAGCTCTCCTCGATCGAGTGGTCGCCGTCCATCAGCACTTCGGGCTCGACGATCGGGACGAGGCCGGCCTCCTGCGAGAGAGCCGCGTAGCGCGCGAGCGCATGCGCGTTCGTCCAGATGCAGTACTCGCTCGGGATCCCCTTGCCGATCGTGATCACTGCGCGCCACTTCGTGAAGCGCGCGCCCAGCTCGCGGTACTCCTCGAGTCGGTCGCGGAGGCCGTCGAGGCCCTCGGTCACCTTCTCTTCGGGCGCCCCCGCGAGGTCCTTCGCCCCCTTGTCGACCTTGATCCCGGGAATGATGCCCCGGTCGGCGAGGAGCTTCGCGAACGGCGTCCCGTCGGCCGACGACTGGCGAAGAGTCTCGTCGTAGAGGATGACGCCGCTGATGAACTCCTCGATCCCCTCAGTGGTGAAGAGGAGCTCTCGGTACCCGCGCCGGTTGTCCTCGGTCGACTCGACGCTGATCGAGTCGAAGCGCTTCTTGATCGTCGGCGAGCTCTCGTCCGCGGCGAGGATTCCCTTGCCCTCGGCGACGAGCTCTCGAGCCGTCGTTTCCAGGTCGGTTGCCGTAGCTGCCATGTCGGTTCCTCCTGTCGTTCCTGTCGCCGAGATTATCCCCTTAACTCGGCTATCCTGACTCGGCTACGCGGACGTAGCTCAGTTGGTAGAGCATCAGCTTCCCAAGCTGAGGGTCGCGGGTTCGATCCCCGTCGTCCGCTTCGAGAAAGCCCCGCAAGCGCGGGGCTGTCGTTGTCTAGAGAGGCGGGCGTCAAGCCGCGCTGCTAAGGGACTGCTAAGGAATCCGCGCCGGATCGAAGCGATTGGCCGCCTCGCTGATCCGCGTATCCAGCAGGTGCGAGTAGCGCTTGAGCGTGATCAGCGGACTTGCGTGCCCCGCGACGGCTTGGACGAGCTTGACGTCGGCGCCGGCCGCGACGAGTCGCGACACGCACGTGTGCCGCAGGTCGTGGAAGCGGTACCCGAGTTGCGCGAGGCCTGCGTGCTCGACCGCGGGCCGCCAGACGCGCCGGTTGAAGTTCGACTCGTGCAGGGGCGTGCCCCGGACCGTCGCGAAGACGAGTTCGTCTGGCGCGTAGCGGCCGCGCTCCAAGGCCCGGGCTGCGAGCTGACGAAGCGCGTCGTCGACCGAGGCGAAAAGGGGCACCGAGCGCACTCCCGCCTCGCTCTTCGGCCGCTTGAGCTCACGCCGGGAGTAGGCGCGCTCGACGCGAATGACGCGCCGGTCGCGATCCACGTCGCGCCAGCGAAGCCCCCGGAGTTCCCCGAGCCGTAGACCAGTGCCGAGCGCCACGTCGAAGAAACAGACGGAAAAGAGATCCGGTTCGTTTCGGAGTGGATCGTTCGGTGCGAGGCTGACAAGTGACGCGCGGATCGCATCCGTGTGCTCGCGTGGGATCTCCTTTCCGGTGAAGTCCTGCGCCGGTGGCAGGTCGGCCCCCGCCGCGGGATTGGCGAGAAGCTTCCCCTGCCGCACCGCGTCGGCGAGCATCCTGCGCAGCGGCGTCACGATGTTGCGCACCGTGCCCGGCGCTTTGCCTTCCGCTTCGAGCGCAGCGATGAGCGCGTCGACGTCTTCTACTCGGAGCGAGGCGAGCGTTCGCGCGCCCAGACGTGGCCCGACGTGACTGAGCAGCGCTCGGCGGTACTCCGCGAACGTCGACGGTGAGAGCCGCGTCCGCCCTCCTCCGCCGACGCGGGCGGGATCGCGGTGCGCGAGCCAGCGTTCGGCGTAGGCGGCGAGCGTCTCGCTGCTCGGCTCGCGCCAAGTGCCGGTGTCAACCTCGCGCTTGCGCGCGGTCAGGGCGCGCTCGGCTTCGCGGCGGCTTGGGCCGATCGTCTCCCACTTCTGCTTGCCGTCGACGTAGTAGACGATCGCGTAGTTGCCGCTCGAGCGCTTGACGATCGATCCTCGGGCCATGACGTTCCTCCTATCTCGTGACGGTGGCGCCGGCGCGAAGCCAGCCGAGAGCGGCCTCGCGCTCAAAGAAGAGCATGCCGCCGAGCTTCACGCAGCCCGGGACCTCGCGGCGGCGCGTTCGCTCATAGAGCCAGCGCTTCCAGGTCTGCGGCCGCTTCGCCGGCGGCAGCTCGGCGACGAGCTCGTCGAGGGTCAGCAGCCTTGCAGTACTCGCGGGCTCAAACACGCGGGTCGGCGGGATCCGATGCGAGAGCTCTTCGGCGAGCCGTGGCGCGAGCGCGTCGGCGAGCACGCTGACCGGCTCGGGCTCTCCGGCCGGCTCGGAGGCCGGCTCGCGGATCACGTTCAGGGCCTGCAGCCAGTCGTCCAGCGTCAGTTGGCCGGGAGCGGGAGTGTGGTCGGGACGAGCGCGTGCCATGAGAACTCTCCTACGGTCGTGGCACGATGAAGCTTGGAAGCATATCAGCCACAGATGACGGAATACCTTCGAAGGGTTAGACTCGCCCAAAATGCGGAGCGCCGATCTGCTCCGGGAGGCGCGGCTGCGCGCCGGCTTGACCCAGTACGAGCTGGCGGAGCGGAGCGGCCGCGATCGCTCGGTCATCGCCCGCTGGGAGCAGGGCACCGTCGCGCCCAACCTCGAGACGCTCGTCGAGCTCGTGCGCGCCTGCGGCTTCGACCTGCCGCTCGAGCTCCTCCCCTACGATCCTTCGAGGCAGGAGCGGCTGCGCAAGAACGCGCTCCGCTCGCCCGAGCGCCGCGTCCTGCGCTACCTACAGGCGCAGGGCAGGATCGGCCGCACGCCGTGAGCGCGAAGCCGCAGCCGTTCGACCCCTACGCGATCCTGACCGCCCTCGAGCGCCGGCGCGTCACCTACGTCCTGATCGGCGGTTTCGCGCGCATCATCCAGGGCACCGAGGAGCTCACCCATGGGCTCGACCTCGTGCCCTCGCTTCGGGCCGAGAACCTGCGCCGGCTCGGGCTCGCGCTCGACGATCTGAACGCGCGCCACCCGGACGACAGGCCGCTCGTCCTCGAAAGGGACGTCGCGCGCCAGCCAGTGCTCGAGCTCCGCACCGGCGGCGGCGAGCTAACGGTCGTCCCTGAGCCGGTGGGCACACGCGGCGGGTACGACGACCTCCGCCGCGCGGCGACACGCGAGCCAATCGGCAGGGGCCTCCGCCCAAGGGTCGCTTCGATCGGCGACCTGGCCCGCATGCTCGCCGCCCTCGGCCGCGAACAAGATCTAGCGCCGCTCCAGCAGCTCCGCATGCTCGCCGAGCTCGAGCGCAGCCTCATCCGCCAGGTCGAACGCTGACGACCGGCAGCCCGCCCGACGAGCCCGGACGTACAGCAACTGCTCACCCCGATAGCCGGGGAGACACAGATGCACCCTGGTGCGAATCAGCATCGGAAGCGGAACTCCCCGGCGAAGCATTCGGGCCGCCCAAGGATCGAAACAGAATGATGTCTACTTGGCCGGGCGCGTCACTCGACTCGGGCAGCGGGGCCCAGTCAAAGTCCCCGACCGGCTCGCGTGGCTCCGAGACGCGCCGTCTCCCGGAACCATCCCTGTTGACCACCCAGAGTGCCGATGCCTCGCGGTCGTTTGGCCTCAGAGAGACGAGGAGGTATGCGACTTTCCTCCCGTCCGGCGACCACGCGAGACCGTGCGCTTCGTTCACGTCCGTAGGGACGATGATCTTCCGTTGCCCGCCTGTAAGCGGCATCGTCTCGATCCCTCTCGCGCTGACGAACACCAGGTGGGCTCCGTCAGGGGAGACGGAGAAATAGCTGAAATCCTGGTTGCTGCCTGCATCGTTCCTACCTGCAGCTATCACAGCGTCGTCCCCACCCTCGACAGCGATCCGTCGCAGTCGAGCCTTGCCAGTCCCATTAGGGTCGCTCTCGGCGACGAGGATGCTCCGGCCGTCGGGAGTCCAGACTGGAGCGCCAAACTCGGGTGTGCCTGGGCTGTTCTCGGCGATCAGTCGCAGGCCGGTGCCGTCCCGGTGAATCGTGTACAGGGTGGACTTGCTGACGGACTGCTCCACGCCAGCCCCGGTCAACCCGTAGCGCACGAAGGCAATCATCGTCCCGTCCGGAGACCAGGCTGCGGACTCGCTTGCTGCGACCCTTTGCACACGCACCGGGTCGAGACTCACCACCGACCCGGAGACCAGGAGAGCAGTCCCGTCGGGCGACCACTGCGCACTGCCACCGCGGGCGATCCGACGCTCCCTCTTCCCGTCGACACCGATGACGTACACCTCGCCATCGCGAGCGAAGGCGATGCGCGTCCCGTCGGGTGACCAGTTGGGGTCGTACTCGTGAGACGGAGCCGTGAGCAGCCGCTTCCCGGAGCCGTCCGGCCGGCTGACGGTGAGCTGGTAATGCTCGTCCGCGTAAGCGAGCCACTGGCCGTCAGCCGCCCAGGACATGCCCAGCGAGACGTTCAGGTTGAGCCGGTGCGTGAACCTCCCGCCCGACTCGAGCAGCCCCCTGCCCACATCTCCGAGGCGCGTCGCCCGGTCCCGGTCGAGCGGATACCGATAAGTGCCGTCCTCACGATCCTCCGAGCTCCAAGACTCTGCGAGCAGCGATTTGCCGTCGAACGACCAGGCGACGGCGTCGAGCCCGCCCGCGACGAGCCTCGGGTGCGGCGGTCCGTTCGCCCACATGATCCACGCCTCTCCGTCGCCGCCCGCCGACCGGCCGAACAGAGCGATCCGCTTGCCGTCCGGCGCCCACACCGGTACCTGGTCGTAGCCCTCGTCGCCGAGCGGGTTGAGCGTTCGCGGCGGCTCCTCGCCGTTCGCGGCGACGACGTAGATCCCTCGACCCTCCACCCCGACAGCGAGCTCGCGCCCGTCCGGAGACCAAGCCGGCGCGGCCTGCCCCACCTCGTCGACGCCAATGCCTAGCCGGATCGTCCGCTCGGGGACGCCGTCGGCGGTGACCAGGTCGATCTCGCCCACGAGCTTGAGGATGGCGACCTCGCTCCCGTCCGGCGACCAGCTCGCGTCGAAGCCATCGCCGATCTTCCGCGCCTGGCTGCCGTCTGGACCCATCGTCCAGATCTCGCCGCCGAAGTCCGTGTCAGTAGCGAAGAGGATCGCGTCACCGCTCGGCGACCACTCGGCGTTCCGGGCCGCCGGAGGCGGCGCCCGCGTCAGCCTGAAGCGGTGGCCGCCCTCAGCGTCGACGATGTGGATACCGGCGTAGGCGCTGCCGCTTCCCGCCTCGACGGAGTACACGAGCCTCTCCGTCAACCTTTCGCCGGGCTTGGCGCCGCAGGCGAGGGCGACCGCGGCGACGAGAGCGGCCGCGACCGCGAGTGTCATCGAGCGGACGGCCGTGTTCGTTCGTCGACACATCCACCGGTGTTGTACCCCTTGAGGGCGAAACCGTACCTGGGCCGGAGGCGCCTCGGCGGCCGCCCATCTTTGGTGCTGCCCCAAAACGACTTCTCGGCGTGCTGACCCGCAAGTGCCGCTTTCCCTGCTAACGGTCTGCTAATGGAAGGGGCGCAAACGCGCTTCCGAGGACCTCCGCTCGACGCGTCCACGAAGTGCCTCAATCCCGCATCAGGACGGGGATTGAGCGAAACAGCCGGAACGAGACAGAGATTGCCGGAAGCGCCTGTGTCAGCTTCCCAAGCTGAGGGTCGCGGGTTCGATCCCCGTCGTCCGCTCTCCCCTCTACGTCGGCCAGGCTTCGGCGAGCTTGCGGCGCGTCTCCACGAGGTGTTCGGGAAGCACCTTCACGTCGGCGAGCACGGGCATGAAGTTCGTGTCGCCGGCCCAGCGTGGAACGAGATGGAGGTGGACGTGATCGGTCACCCCCGCACCGGCGATGCGGCCGAGGTTCCAGCCGAGGTTGTAGCCCTGCGGCGCGTAGACCTCGGCGAGTGCGCCCATCGCCTGCCCGGCGAGCCGGTGCACCTCGAGCGCCTCGTCGTCCTCGAGCTCGGCGAAGTCGCCGGCATGGCGCAGCGGAGCGATCATCAGATGCCCGGACGCGTACGGGAACTTGTTCAGCAGGACGAACGCGTGTGCGCCGCAGTGGACGACGAGCCCATCCTCGTCGGAGGCGCCCTGCGCCAGGCAGAAGAGGCACCCCTCCTGCTCGTCCGCCGAGCCGACGTACTCGAGCCGCCACGGCGCCCAGAGCGGTCGCGTCACGGCCTACGGCCGCCTTAGATCCAGCGCTTGTAGCGGAAGAAGCCGACCATCCCGGCGAGCGCGACGACCATCGCAACGAGAATGACCCAGAACGCCGTGTGCGTGCCCTCTCCGGGGTAGAGGACGTTCATCCCGAAGATGCCGGTGATGAGCGTCAGCGGGAGCATCGTCACGCTGATCAGCGTCAGCAGCCGCAGGACGTCGTTCTGCCGGTGCGAGATCGCCGACTCGTTCGTCGCCTCGAGCGCCTCGACGACCTCCTTGTAGTTGTCGAGCAGGTCCCAGATCCGCTCGGACGCATCGACGATGTCGTCGAAGTAGAGCTCGAGCGCCTCAGGGAGGAAGCGCTCGGCGCGGCGCTCGAGGAGGCGCAGCGTGGGGCGCTGCGGCTTGATGATCTTCCGGTAGGAGATGATCTCCTGCTTCGCCTTGGAGATGTCGCGGACGATCTCCTCGAAGCGTTCCTCGTCGATGTCGTCCTCGATCGAGTCGAGCTTGTGCCCGATCTTGTCGAGGATCGGGAAGCAGTAGTCGAAGAGGTCGTCGAGGACGTGGTAGAGCAGGTAACCCGAGCCCTTGGCGAAGAGGTTCTCGCGCAGCTCGGCGTCGTCCGAGCAGCGCCTGAACAAGCGCGAGACCGGCAGGAGCTCGACGTTCGGGAGCGTGACCAGGTAGCCGTTCCCGAGAAAGACGTCGAGCTCGGCAGCGTTCAGCCGCTGGACCGCCTTGTCGTAGAACGGGAAGTGGAGGACGGCAAAGAGGTAGTCCGGGTACTCGTCGACCTTCGGACGCTGGCGCTTCGAGAGCACGTCCTCGACGTCGAGGGGATGCCAGCCGAAGCGCTCGGCGAGCTCGGTCGCCGCCTCGTGATCGGGCGCGTCGAGGTGGATCCAGGTGAGGCCGTTGGCAGGGAGCTCAGCCGGCTCGCGCCGCGCGAGGGCCACCGGCTCCTCGGCGCGGCTGCGCAGGCGGCGGGGGCGCTTGATGCGGGGCAGGCTTGGCATCGGTACTGAGCGGGTCGTCCATTGCCGAGAGTGTCACGGAGAGGATTCTACCCGGGCACCGCGCTTCCTATTCAGCGCCGATCGGCGCCGCCGCGGCGAGCGCGGGGACACCGGCCTCCTCGCGCGGGATGCGCTGGAGGTCCTTCGGGATGTAGCGCTCGATGGCGAGGGCTCCGGCGGCGGCGACCAGGCACACGCCCGAGGCAAGTGGCCAGAGCGCGAACGGCGAGGCGGCGAGGATGAAGCCGCCGATTGCAGGCCCTACTGTCCCCGCCAGGCCCCAGGAGAGGCTGTGCACGGCGAAGTACCGTCCGCGCAGGTTGGGCGGACCGATGTCCGAGACGAGGGCCTGGTGCGCGGGGCCGTGGAAGCACTCGCCGATGCCGAGGATCGCTGCGGCGACCGCGATCACGATGAAGGCCGAGGTCGCCGTCAGCCAGTAGCCGCCGGCGTCGACGATCAGCCAGGCGCCGGCCCAGAGCAGCGGCATGAGCGCGAGCGCCCGCATGCGGCGCCGCCCCTCGATCCACCGCGAGAGCGGCAGCTGGGCGAGAACGATGAGCGCGGTGTTGACGAAAAAAATCGCGCCGATCTGTCGCTCGCTCAGATGCGAGTGGTCGCGCGCGAAGGCGGGGAGGAGGTTGAAGAGCGAGTAGCCGGCGGCGACGAAGAGGAAGTTGAGCGTCCAGAGGCCGAGGAACGTCTTGTGCCGGAGGACGGCGCCGTAGGAGGCGGGCGCCTCGCCTTGCTCGTGCGGCGCGACCCCGGGGTCGTGGACGAACGCGAGCACACCGACGTAGGCGAGGAAGGTAAGCGCGTCGAGGACGAAGAGCACGGTGAACGTCGTCGGGTCGTCGATCCGCGCGATCGAGCCGGCCGCGAGCCCGCCGAGCCCGATGCCGAGGTTCATCGTCACTCGCTGCTGCGCGAACGCGGCGTGACGGCGCGCGGCCGGCGTGAGCCGGGAGATGAGCGTCGACTGGCTCGGCCAGAACCCGGCGCTCCCCGCGCCTTCGAGGGCAACGAGCGCAAAGGCCTCCCACGGCTCGCGCACGAGTGGCAGCAACCCGTAGCCGACGGCCTGGAGGACGAGCCCGACGGCAAGCGAACGGCGCGCGCCGAAGCGGTCGATGAGCGGTCCGGCGAAGATGCCGGCGGCGAGCTGGCCGGCTGAGGAGACGGCGACGACGAGGCCCGACGTCCCGAGCGAGAAGCCGCGGACGTTGTGCAGGTAGATGACGAGGAACGGCAGCGCCAGCCCGTTGCCGAACGAGTTGGCGACCCCGCCGCCCTGCAGCAGCCAGACCGGGAGCGGCAGCTGCGGGTTGAGGCTGCGGAGGTACGCGGCGCCGGGCATCGGCGGGGACGAAGCTACCTGCCGGACTCAGTGAGGCGGGGGCAGCCGTCATTCCCAAGCACTACACGTCAGGAGTCACCGAAGGTCCGGGGGGTAGATCTTGGCAAATGCGCAGATGGCTGAGGTCGTCTAGCGCAGCCGAACAGCGCGGCCCATTGTCGTGCGTCGATGTCGCGCGCATGCGCTCCGGGAGCGAATCCGAGAGCCGGTGCCAAGCGCTTCACCTGTAGAGCAGTGAGATACACGCGCAGCGATCTCCGGACCGGAATCTGGGCGCGAAAGGCGTCCGACAGGAACCGCCAGTACGCCTCGTGCTCGTCGACGGGGACGAGTGGCTGCGGCCGACGTGCGATTCGAAGAACCGCGGCATCGACGCTGGGCGGCGGCGAGAAGGCAGTTCGGGCCAAACGACCCGCGACCGAGACTTCGTACCAGGCTCGCCAGTACGTGCTTCTGAGTGTTGCGGGCCAGACGGCAGCGTGCTTGGCTGCGAAGTCCCACTGGACGATGAGATCTGCTCGCTGCAGACCGCCGCGCGGATCGCGAAGGAGCTGACGCAAGATCTCCCCCGAGTTGGCGAATGGGAGGTTGGCAATGGCGGCGAAGGCATCGCGTGGGAAGCTCCACCGGAGCACGTCGACCTGGACCACGTCGACGTTCTCCGTCGAGGAGAATCCTCGGCGTAGCCGTGAAGCGAGAGCGGGATCGGCCTCGAGCGCGATGACGCGCGCGCCTGTTCCGGCAACGGCGCGTGTCAGCACCCCGGTGCCGGCGCCGATCTCGACGACAAGGTGGCCGCGCCCGACGCCGGCCTCGCGGACAAATTCGGAAGCGAGTCGGCTGCTACGAAGAAAGTGCTGGCCGGGCGCGCCCCTCGCGGGTCGTCGCCGAGCGGCCACGGAAGACCACCATCGTCATCGCTCCGGGAATTCTATGCGCCTTGTGAGCCGCGCGCAGTGACGCCGAGGGCAATCCTGCGACTCAAATGCGCCTGGCAGGAATCGAACCCTCCTGCAAATCAGGCGTTTTCTACCCTCGAGGACAGCACGGAGGACAGCACCATCTGCTCACGCGCGGTCGCGTTCGAGCAGCTTTCCGTACTTGAGCTCGGCCTCGTCGGTAAGAACGTGCGTGTACGTGTTCGCGGTCACGGCGAGGTTGCGCTGTCCGACGAGCTCACCTATGCGGGCCCAGCGGACGCCGCGCAAGTGCTCAAGCGAGATGCGCCAATGGCGCAGGTCATGCGGTGAGAACGCCGGCACGCCCGCGCTCATGCACGCACGCGCCATCGCGGTCCGGAAGCGATCGCCGCCGAAACCCTGGAACCCTCGCCGCCCGGGCGTACGGTCTTCACGGGGCACTGGCACGAGCTCCAGCACACCCTCAAAGATTGCCGGGGGCACCTGGACCCAGCGCCTGCGGCCGGTCTTGCAGACGGCTTGCGAGACGCGCCAGCGCTCGCGAGGCTCGTCGACATCGCCCCAGGCGAGCCGCTCGAGCTCGCCCAGGCGCATCCCAGTCGCGTCGACGGCGAGCACATGCTCGGCGGCCGGTGGGGCGATCTCCGGGCGCCGCTCGTACGGGAGCCGGATGCGAACGCGGTCGCGCGCGGGGTTGGGCGCTACGCCAGCATGGTCGAGCACCATCGCGACCGCGTTCACGACCTTGCGGATCGACTCGCGCTTCGCGCCCTCTGAGTCGAGCAGAACGACGAGGTCGGCGACGTCCTGTGCCGTGATCGAGTCGAGCCGGCGCTTGCCGAGCACGGGCAGCCTTGCGGAGCGCCGTGCGGTGCTGCAACCGCGTCCCCTCGGCGACGTCGACGCGAGACTCTTGTCAGCGCTGCGAGGCCTCGGCGAGCGTCGGGGCGAGTACCGGCTCGCGGAGCAGCGCCAGGTCGGGAGTGCGGAGCGCGGCGAGCTCGCCCGCGATCCAGTCGCGCCGAATCTTCGCTTCGCGCATCGTCTTGAACGACCCGCGGCCTGATCCGTTGGCAATCAGATCGACAGACGCTCGCGACTGAGCGGCTCGCGATCCGGCTGCGCGACGGACCAGGCTGCCAGCCGGATGCCGCCGATTGCTGCGCCAAGCGCATCGGCAAGCAGATCGGTCGCGGTATCCGCTTCCCCGTGGACGAGCGACGTGCCGAGCCCTGCATCGAGACTCCATTCCGTGATTTCCCAGAGCGCCCCCATCGAGAGTCCGAGCGCGAGCGTGATCAGAGCGATCGCGCGCGGCAGATCTCTCGGCGCCATGTCCCCGGTGCCCGGGACGACTCCGAGCCGCGCCAGCACGATGTAGGCGGTCGGGGCGATCAGGAACTGCGTCATCAGGTGGACGAATGTGTCGTAATTGATTACCCGGCCGTAGAGGTCGAGGGCGTTGCCCCAGGACAGCAAAGCCGCGGCGAGAACGACCGAGAGGTCGTACCTCCGTGGCAGCTTCAGCGGCCGGACGGCAAAGACGATCGCAGCGCCGGCCGCGAGATTTAGCGCTCCACGCTGGCCCGCGGCCGCGAGCACGAGGGTGCCGACGACGAACGTGGCACGACCGACGTCGACGAGGCCGTCGCCGACTTCGGCCGACCTGATCGAGGACGAAGTCATCGCCAGAATCGTCGCAGAGTCCAGCTAGTCACGGTGTGCCCCCTTTCGAAGGCGGTCTGTCTAGCCGCGGCGTGCGTTCGCTGTTACACCGGCGCGAGAGCGAGTGTCGAAGCCATTGCTAAGACGACGCGCTTGATCCGGCCGCCGTCGGTCGAGAGGACACGCGCGCGCAGGGCACCGAGTCGAATCGCGTCACCCGGACGAGCGAGCCGCCCGAGCGTGTCTTGGATCGCGCCCCCGATCGTGGCGGCGCTCACCTCTGCGCCATCAAGTCTGATGCCGTACTGCTCGAGGTCGAGCAGAGAGGTGTCGCCACGGCAGACGACGCGCCCGTCGGCAAGGAGCCTGATGCCGCTTGCGACGTCGTCCTCGTCCCAGATCTCGCCCACGACCTCCTCGAGGATGTCCTCGACCGTGACCACGCCTTCGAGCCGGCCGTACTCGTCGACGACGGCGCAGATCGAGGCTCGCTGTTCCTGCATCCGCGTGAGCAAGACGTCGAGCGGCAGCGTCGGCGGCACGATCAGCATCTGATGGCTGAGCGTCTCGACGGGCCGGGCGTCCTCGTTGTCGAGCAGCGCTTCGGTTAGTTCGCGGCCGTAGACGACGCTGAGCAGCTCGCCCGATGGATCGAGCAGGGGGAAGCGGCTGTGGCCGCTGTCGCGGGTCTGCTCCAGTGCTTCCCGCACGCTGTCGCCCGCGCGGAGTGCAGTGACGCGCGTTCGAGGCGTCATCACGTCGCCGGCTCGCCGCTCGTCGAGCGTGAAGACGCCCTGCAGGATCTGCGCCTCCGCCCGGTCGATCTGCCCTTCCTCGGTGAGGCCGCCGATCAGTTGCCGCAGTTCCTCGAGCGAGGCCTGCTGTGCGTGGCTGGAGGCCGGTGTTCCACCGAACAGTCGAACGATGGCGTTCGAGGCCTGGTTGAGGACGACCACCAGCGGGCGCAGCGAGCGATGAAAGATCTCGAGCGGTGGCGCGCAGAACATAGCCACCGCCCCGGCCGAGCCGATCGCGAAGCTCTTGGGCGCCTGCTCACCGACGGTGATGTGGAGCGCGGTCATCGCCAGGATCGCGAGCACGCTGGCGATCACCGCTGCGAGGTGGGCGAGCGCCACCGAGTGGAGGATGGGCTCGATCAGGTGAGCGATCGTTGGTTCGCCGATCGCCCCGAGAACAAGCGAGGCGATCGTGATGCCGAGCTGGCAGGCCGACAGGTATTCATCGAGCTTCTCCTGTTGGCGACGCGCGAGCCGCGCGCCGAGCGAACTGCCCTGAAGCTGCCCGCGGCGAACCGAGACGAGTGCAAACTCGGCCGCGACGAAGAGCCCGTTGACGAGAACGAGAGCGGCGATCGCGAGCAGGCCGACCGCGGTCATCGCCACTTACGGTAGCGAGCCTCGCGGCGCGCTCGAACAACACGCCAACACGCGCGACCGTGAGGCGGACGGCCGCGCGTCGGAGGGCGTGAGGAGCGATGAAACGCCAAGTCCTCCGAACCCGAGGGCCGTGTTCGACCGACCCGTGACACTGGATCGGCCAAATTCCGAGGACAGCACCGAGGACAGCACCGAACGTGCTCCCGCGGCATCTCCGGGACGCTTGACCCACCTAACCATGCGGGCTTGCGCTGCGCACCTACCGTCGACATGCGCCTGGCAGGAATCGAACCTGCGACCTCGCGCTCCGGAGGCGCGCGCTCTATCCCCTGAGCTACAGGCGCGGAGCTTCCAGTCTAGCCCTGAAAGGACGCTTGCCCTTGACAAGCCTAGGTAGTGAGTGCTAACTTACTTCCCATGGCTCTGGGCACGCAACGGATGTCGGCAGAGGAGCGGCGCGAGTCGGTGCTCGACGCGGCGTACGAGGAGTTCGCGGAGCGCGGGCTCGAGGCCGCGTCGACGGAGGCGATCGCGGCCAAGGCCGGCATCTCCCAGCCCTACGTGTTCCGCCTCTTCGGCACGAAAAAGGAGCTCTTCATGGCTGCGGTCGCCCGCTGCTTCCGTGAGACACTCGAGACCTTCCAGCAGGCTGCGGAGGGGAAGCGAGGCAAAGAGGCTCTTCGCGCCATGGGCGAGGCCTACGTCCACCGGCTCATCTCCGATCGAATCCGGTTGCGCTCGCAAATGCAGGCGTATGCCGCGTGTGGCGACCCGGAGATCGAGTCGGTCGTGCGCGACGGGTACAGCGATCTCGTCAGCTACGTGGAGCACGTTGCCGGTGATCTACCACCGGAGGAGGTCAGCCGCTTCTTCGCGACGGGCATGCTCCTGAACGTGATCGCGTCGATGGGCCTCCAGGACCTCACTGAGCCGTGGGCAGCACGGCTCGTCAAGGGGATCAAGTCGTAGACCTCTCTTTTTTTGGCGGCTAAGTAAGTGACTACTCAAGAACAAGGAGGGAGAGAAGTGAGAAGTCGCAGCAACATGCTCTGGACGTTCGTGATCACGTCGCTCGGGCTGTTCATGGTCACGCTCGACAACCTCGTCGTGACGACGGCCCTGCCGGTGATCCGGACCGACCTGCACGCGTCGATCACCGAGCTCGAGTGGACGGTCAACGCATACACCCTGACTTTCGCGGTGCTGCTACTGACGGGTGCTGCGCTCGGCGACCGTTACGGACGCCGGCTCATGTTTGCGATCGGGATCGTGATCTTCACGGTGTCGTCGGCCGCGGCCGCTCTTGCTCCGAGCATTCTTGCGCTCGACCTCGCGCGCGCCGCTCAGGGAGTCGGCGGCGCGATCGTGACGCCGCTTACGCTCACCCTGCTCTCGGCGGCGATGCCGCCCGAGCGGCGCGGTCTCGCGCTTGGCGCCTGGGGTGGCACCGGAGGGCTCGCGGTCGCGATCGGGCCACTCGTCGGCGGCGCGGTCGTGCAGGGCATCTCCTGGCAGTGGATCTTCTGGCTGAACGTGCCGATCGGCCTCATCCTGGCCCCGCTTGCGTTCGTTCGGCTCCGTGAGTCGCACGGCCCGGCCGGCCGTCTCGACCTGCCGGGGCTCGCGCTGGTCAGCACGGGTCTCTTCGGAATCGTCTGGGGCCTCGTCCGCGGCAACTCCGTCGGCTGGGGGTCGCTCGAGATCGTCGGCTCGCTCGCGGCCGGATTGGTCGTCCTGGCGGTCTTCATCCTCTGGGAGCTCCGGGCTCCGGCGCCGATGCTGCCGATGCGCTTCTTCCGGAACCGTGCGTTCACCCTGACGAACGTCGCCTCGCTGTTCATGTTCTTCGGCATGTTCGGCTCGATCTTCCTGCTCGCGCAGTTCTTCCAGACCGTGCAGGGCTACTCGCCGCTGTCGGCAGGTCTGCGAATCCTGCCGTGGACGGCGATGCCGATCTTCATCGCGCCGATCGCGGGCGCGCTCTCGGATCGGATCGGCGGCCAGCGGATCATGGCGGCCGGGCTCGCGCTGCAGGCGATTGGAATCGCGTGGATTGCGACGGTCTCATCGCCGGGCATGCCCTACTCGGACGTCGTCGTGCCGTTCTTCGTGTCGGGCATCGGGATGGCGCTCTTCTTCGCTCCGGTTGCGAACGTCGTGCTGAGCGCCGTTCGCCCCGAGGAGGAGGGCCAGGCCTCGGGCGCGCAGAACGCGATCCGGGAGCTCGGAGGCGTCTTCGGCGTCGCGGTGCTCGCCTCGATCTTCTCTCACTACGGCGGCTATCTCTCGCCGCAGAGCTTCGTCGACGGGATGCAGCCCGCGGTCTGGGTCGGCGCGGCACTCGTGGGCGTCGGAGCGCTGGCCGCGTTCGCGATCCCGCGTCGGCGGCCGGCCGTCGAGGAGGAGCTCGAGGCCGCTCTCGACATGGCGGCGTAGGAAGGTTTGTCGGAAGAGCCGGGCCCAGGTTCGGGGCCCGGCTCTCCGTTTAGCTCAATCGTTCAGGGAGCGCGGTAGAAGAGCCACGCGTCCTGCATCCGCAGCGCCTGCCCGCCGGTGAACTCCGTGTAGCAGGAGTCGTACGAGTAGTCCATGTAGTTGTGGATCGGGTCGAGGCCCGGGTCGGAGCAAGTGTCCTTGCCTGCCGGGCAGCCTCGCGTCGGCGTCAGTTCCGGCGGCGTGTCGTCGACGTAGTCGCCGTGCGCGTTGCAGCCGCCGTAGAACGTGTGCTCGAGGTTCAGCCAGTGGCCGGCCTCGTGCGTCGCCGTCTCGCCCTGGTCGTACTGGCCGGCGTACCGGGTCGACGTGCCAAGCATCGACTCCCAGTCGATCACGATGCCGTCGAGGTAGGCGTTGCCATGGTTGACGATGTTCGGGTAGTAGGACCAGCCGAGGTAGGGCCCGGCCGTCGTCAAGTAGATGTTGAGCGCGTTGTTCCCGCCCTGATGAAGGGCCCGCTTCATCGCGCGCTCGTCGTTTCCGATGCTGGCGTAGTACCAGTCCGCGTTGACCGTCCGCGTGACCCCCGCGAGGTCGAAGTCGAAGCCGGTCGCGTATCCGCCCTCGAACCCGCCAAAGGTCATGTTCATGACCCTGATCTGGTCCCTGATCGCCCGGTCGGAGACGTTGCCCGTGCCGTCCGGAAGGCTGACGACGTGGACGTACGTGGGGACCGTTGCGTGGAACCCTCTGCCTCTGCCCCGCTGCTCGCCGGGATTCTCGAGCGTCTGGTTGAAGGACGGCCCACGGGCCTCTTCGCCGCGCGCCGTCGAAGGGGCGGCGAGCCGGTCGAGGCTGCTGAAGAGCGTCGAGACGCCGCAGGTCGGTGCCCACGCGGATGCCTGCACCGTTCCCGCCGTCTCTCATGTAATCCCCCTGTCCGTTCGCTTCTAGCTGTTAACGAAGCGTACGCAGCGGCCGAAGAGATTTCAATATTTGGCGGCGCTAAGGTGGCGCCGTGAAGATCTCGGCCCGCATCGCCACGCTCGAGCTCGCCGAGCCGTTCACGATCTCGCGCGGCACCACCGAGACGGCCGATGTTGTCTATGTCGAGATCGAACACGAGGGTCAGCGTGGCTACGGGGAGGCCGTGCCGATCGACCGCTACGACCAGACGGCGGAATCCGCGCTCGCCTACATCGAGGAGCACGGCGACAAGCTCGGCGGCGATCCGTGGGCGCTCGAGGAGATCGAGTCGCGACTGCCGCAAGAGCAGTTCGCGGCCCGGTCCGGGATCGACGCCGCGCTCCACGATCTCCAGGGGAAGCTCGCGGGCATCCCCGTCTGGCGCCTGCTCGGTCTGCGCCGCGCCGGCCCGCCGACCTCCTGGACGATCTGGCTCGGCGACCCGGACGACATGGCCCGGCGGACTGAAGCTGTCGGAGACAGGTTCAAGCGCCTGAAGCTGAAGCTAGGCGGCGGGGACGGACTCGACGTCGATCGCGTACAGGCGGTCCGAAGCCGCACTGATTTACCTCTGCAAGTGGACGTCAATGAGGCCTGGGAAATCTCGGAGGCGCTCGACCATCTGCGACAGATCGCCGAGCTCGGCGTGGAGTACTGCGAGCAGCCGCTCCGTGCGGGCCATCCCGACGGACCGACGCTCAAGAAGGCATCTCCGATCCCGATCTACGTCGACGAGGATTGCCACGTCGCGGCCGACGTCCCCGCCTGCGCCGAGCGGGCGCACGGCGTCAACATCAAGCTTGCGAAGTCGGGCGGGATCCGCGAGGCAATCCGCATCGCGCACGTCGCCCGCGCGCTCGGCCTCGGCGTCATGCTCGGGTGCATGAACGAGTCGGGCCTCGCGATCGCCGCCGGCGCGCAGGTGGCCAGCCTCTGCGACCACGTCGACCTCGACGGCAACCTCTTGCTGCGCGAGGACCCGTGGCCCGGCGTCGAGCTCGTCGGCGGGGTCCAGCTTCCCTCCGAGAGCCCCGGACTAGGTGTCAGAGAGTTCTCGCGTTCCTGGGGCGCCGCTGGCGGTGTGAGGCCGTAGGGGACAGTGTGGATAACACGGACCCGGAGAGCATCGTGCCGCCAGCGGCGCCAGGCGGCGGCGGAGCCGGGCTTGGCGCGGCGGGAGCCGCCGCCGGCCAGGGGCGCGAGAAGCGGTACCTGATCCTCGCTGAGGGTCGCTCGGGCGACCCGCACTACGGCAAGACCATGCGCGGGGTCGTCGCCTACGGGCCGCATCCAGTCGCCTGCATCCTCGACTCGGAGCAGGCCGGCGAGACGTACCGGGACATTCCGATCGTCGCCACGGTCGACGAGGCGCTCGCGTACGAGCCGACGACGGCGCTGGTCGGGGTCGCGACGCAGGGCGGCCGCTTCCCGCCGGCCTGGCGGGAGCTGCTGCGCTCGTCGATCGAGGCCGGCCTCGACGTCGAGAACGGCCTCCATGAGTTCGTGAGCGACGACCTCGAGCTGAGCGAGCTCGCGGAGAAGCACGGCGTGGAGCTCCGCGACCTCCGCAAGCCGCCGGCCGATCTGAGCGTGCCGACCGGCGAGAACCTCGAGGTGCCGGCGAAGATCGTGCTCACGGTCGGGTCGGACTGCGCGATCGGGAAGAAGACCGTCGCCGTCGAGCTCGACCGCGAGGCGCGGCGCCGGGGCCTGAAGTCCGTCTTCGTCCCGACCGGGCAGACGGGGATCGCGATCGCCGGCTGGGGCATCTCGGTCGACGCCGTGGTCGCGGACTTCCTTGCCGGAGCGGCGGAGCGGCTCGTCGTCGAGGGCGCCCGGCGTGGGGGGGAGCTCCTCTTCGTCGAGGGCCAGGGCTCGCTCGTCCATCCGGCCTACTCGGGCGTCACACTGGGCCTCATGCACGGCAGCGCGCCGCACGCGTACGTGCTCTGCCACAGGGCCGGCGCGACCGAGGTCGAGGGCTACCCCGGCCACCCGATCCCCCCGCTGCGCGAGCTCGTCGAGCTGCACGAGCGCGGCTCGCTGCCGCTCCGGCCGGCCCGCGTCGCCGCGATCGCCCTCAACACGCGCGGCCTCGACGACGAGGAGGCGCGGGCCGCGGGGAGGGCCGCGGAGGGCGAGAGCGGGCTCACGGTCGACGACCCGGTGCGCTTCGGAGCCGGTACCGTGCTCGACGCCGTCCTCCGTGTCGTGCAATCCTGAAGGGCGAGGGTCCCGGTGAAGAGAGCTCTGACGAAAGCCACGAGGCTGATGCTCGCGTGCGTGCTCGCGGCGCTCGCACTCGCGCACGCGGCGCGCGCCGACATCGGCGTGGGCGTCGCCGACAGCCTTTCGACGAGCTCGCCGCAGGACGCCGAGCGCTTCTTCGACGCGATGAAGGACGTCGGTCTCGACGAGAACCGGATCACGGTCCTGTGGGACCCGGCGAGGCCGACGGAGATCTCGGGCCGGGAAGCGCTGGACCGCGCGCTCGAGTTCGCCTCGGCGCGGGGCATTCGGATCACGTTCTCGGTCTATCCGAGTCGCGCCCGCGCGTTCGCCGACTCGCCGGCCGCACTCGGGCAATTCGTCGGCTTCCTCCGGCTGCTCGCGCGCGCGTACCCGCAGGTGAAGGACTTCATCGTCGGCAACGAGCCGAACAAGGCGCGCTTCTGGCAGCCCCAGTTCAACGTCAACGGAGCTGCCGCAGCCTGTGCTGCTTACGAGCCGGTGCTCGCGGCGGGCTACGACGTTCTGAAGGCTGTCGATCCGGGAATCAGGGTCATCGGCGTCGGCCTCGGCCCGCGCGGGACCGACAACCCGCTCGCCAGGGACAACCTCTCCATCTCGCCGGTCCGCTGCTTGCGCGACATCGGCCGCGCTTACCGCGCGAGCCGCCGGACGCGCCCGATCATGGACGAGCTCAGCCTCCACCCGCACCCGAACGCCTCGACCGACGAGCTCGAGACCGGCTACACGTGGCCGAACGCCGGCATCCCGAACCTCGATCGCGTCAAGCAGGCCGTGTGGGACGCGTTCTACAGGACGGCCCAGCCCACGTTCGAGGAGGCGGGCCTTCCACGCGGGCCCGTGCGAACGTTGAAGCTTCGACTGAACGAGGTCGGCTGGCAGGTGGCGATCCCGCCGGGCTCGCTGGGCGCCTACTACGGGCGCGAGAGCGTCGTCACGACCGACGAGGGCAACCAGGCGGCGATCTACGGCAACCTGATCCCGAAGCTGGCCTGCGATCCCGCCGTGAAGTCCGTGCTCTTCTTCAACCTCGTGGACGAGCCCGACCTCGATCGCTGGCAGTCCGGGCTGCTACGGGCCGACTGGACCCGGCGGCCCTCGTACGGGATCGTGAAGGGCGCGATCGCCGCAGGGGCGACCCACTGCGTGGGCCGGGTCGCCCGGTGGCGGCATGAGTTCAAGCCCGTGGGCGTGCACGTCGGGTTCCCCCGGCGACCACGCTCTTCTGGGAAGACGGCCTGGAGCTTCGTCGCGGGCTCGGAGGAAGGGACCCTCTTCACGGCTGGGCTCTTCCGCGTCTCGCGGCCGGGCGTCGTGCCGGCCTCTGTCCGAGGGCGCATTACTCGCGCGCTGCGGACGCGTCGCGTTCCCGGCGCGTCGTCGAAGGCGAGCGGGAAGCTCGCCGGCGGTTGGGAAAAGGTGGTGAATCTGCCGGGGAAGCGGGTCGCCCCGGGGTACTACGTCTACGCGGCCCGCCTGGTCGCAGAGATGAATCTCGCCCGCAAGGCGACGTACGTCGGCCGGGCCTTCCAGGTCGGCGAGCCGGCCAGGGCGAGCAGGGCGCGCAAGAAGCGCCCGCGATGAGAGGTTGACACGAACACGTGTTCGTAGCTAGCATGCCGAACATATGTTCGCTCGCCTCGTCTGCCTGTTCGGCCTGATCCTGCTCGTCTGGAGTGTCGTCCCGCGCTCGTCGGAGGGCGCGGGCCGAGCCAGAAGCCATGTCGTGCGGCCCGGGGACACGCTCTGGTCGATCGCCGCGGCCAGGTATCCCGGCGACCCACGCGACGGCATCTGGAGGATCGAGCGCACGAACGATCTCGCCGGCGCGGCGATCAGCCCGGGGGAGACGCTCGTTCTCCCGCCCTAGGCTCTGCGGCTCGGGCAGCCGCTGGTGCTTAACTTGGCTCCGTGGACCTCGATCTCGTCTTCCTTGGGACCTCGGGCTCGATGCCGACGGCGCAGCGCGCTCCGGCGGCCGTGCTCCTGCGTCGCGGCGGCGAACGGCTGCTCTTCGACTGCGCCGAGGGCACGCAGAGGCAGCTGCTCCGGTCGAACGTGGGCCTGATCGAGCTCCGCGAGGTCTTCCTGACGCACTATCACGCCGATCACTACCTCGGCCTGCCGGGAATGCTGAAGACCTTCTCCCTCCGCGGCCGCAACGTGCCGATCACCATCTACGGGCCGCCCGGCCTCCGCGATCTCTTCGAGGCCCTGCGCCGCATCTTCGGCAAGCTCACCTATACCGTCGAGCTGAAGGAGCTGCGCCCGGGGGACGAGCTGCTCCGCCAGGACTACCGCCTGCTCGCCTTCGCGGTCGCGCACGGCGTCTCGGCCGTCGGCTACGCGGTCGTCGAGGACGCCCGGCCCGGTCGCTTCGACGTGCAGGCGGCGGATGCCCTCGGCATTCCGGCGGGCCCCGAGCGGGGCGCGCTCCAGCGCGGCGAGTCGGTGACGCTGCCGGACGGCCGGACGATCACGCCGGACACGGTGCTCGGCCCGGCCCGGCCCGGGCGGAAGGTCGTGCTCGCGGGCGACGGCGGCCCCGCGGAGACGGTGATCGAGGCCGCGCGAGACGCGGACGTGCTCGTGCACGAGGCCACCTTCTGCCAGGAGGAGCGCGACCGGGCCCGCGAGACGGCGCACTCGACCGCGCTCGAGGCGGCCGGCGTCGCGCGGGCGGCCGAGGTGCGGATGCTCGCTCTCATGCACCTCTCGAACCGCTACTTCGGCGGCGAGGTCGCGCGGGAGGCGAGGACCATCTTCACGGACACGGTCGTGCCGAAGGACTTCGATACGATCGACGTCCGCTTTCAGGAGCGGGGAGGGCCGCTGCTCGTCAAGGGCGGAGCCCTCCAGCAGCGGCCCGACCGCGAGGCCGTCCCGACACGCGAGGAGACCGCGGAATGACGCGAATGGTGCAGGTGGCGATGGCCGGAGACGTCACCGAAGCAGAGGAGCTGCAGGCGATCTTGCGCTCGGCGGGCATCGAGTCGGAGGTGGAGGTTGCCGTCGATCACCATCCGCGGGAGACCGAGGACGCCCCTCAGAAGGTCCTCGTCCCGGAGTCCTCGCTCGAGGCTGCGCAACATGCGATCGAGTCTCTGACCGAACCCGAAGAGCTCGCCGACGACTAAGGCAACGCTTGCGGCGGGGCCCCGAGGACGAGTCCAGGCCTGATTTTGGGCGGGTAGCCGCCACCTATGACGAGCTTCGGCCCGCCGACGACAACTGGTGGGAGGTCTTCGAGCTTCTCGTGCGCGAAGGCGATCTCCTTGGCCGCCGCGTGCTCGACGTCGGCTGCGGAACCGGTCGCGTTGCAGCAGCGCTGGCCGAGCGCGGCGCGCGAGTGTGGGGAGTCGAGCCGTCACCGGAGATGGCGGCCCTTGCGCGCGAGCGGCTGAGCACGGTCAAGGTCGCTCCGGCCGAGCAGCTTCCCTTCAAGGACGGCTGGTTCGAGCGAGCCGTGATGTGGCTGGTGATTCACCTGGTCGACCGGCCGCGGGCGTTCGCGGAAGCGGCGCGCGTGCTCGGGCCCGAAGGCCGGCTCCTCATCGCGACCTTCGACCCGGCTCACTTCGAGCGGTACTGGCTGAACCGGTACTTCCCTTCGCTGGAGGCCATCGACCGGGCGCGCTTCCCCGACCCTGCAGCCCTGGAGTGTGAGCTCGAGGAAGCAGGCCTTGGCTCCATACGGCTCATCCCGTTGAGTCAGCGATCCGCGATCGACCGCGAGGGTGCTCTCGAGCGCGTGCGCGGGCGCTTCATCTCGCCGCTTCAATTGTTAGACGAGCAGGAGTACCGGCACGGCCTGGAGCGCATGGAGAAGGAGCTGCCCGAGGAGAACGAGTACGCCCTCGAATGGATCGTTGCGCTGGCCTCTAAGGCGCCGCTTACGGCGCCGCTTTCAGGACGCGCGGCTTAGAGCCTATTCCGCTAGGCGTCCCCAGTTGGCTGCGCGCCAGGTGATCAGCCCGCAGGCGAGGTGGAGCATGGCGAGGTAGGTGTCGGCCCGTTTCTCCCAGCGGACGAGGATGCGG